>Ga0208814_1001284_pt1 | contig 12063 bp, 3 predicted proteins | sample MalvirAntarct_55_FD_184253 | JGI IMG/M metagenome (GOLD analysis project Ga0208814, IMG submission 184253) | Marine viral communities from the Global Malaspina Expedition - Malaspina viral metaG Antarct_55 (SPAdes) (version 2) | ecosystem: Environmental > Aquatic > Marine > Oceanic | place: South...
ACCAAGAAGGAGAATATGTAATAAATCCGGCTGACGGTAGTGCTGTTGTAAGAGAAGATTTTAGTGGAACTTTTGGTACTTTAAATCCTCCCTACAATAGAATACATGCTGGATTTTATAGAAAAGAAAATAAATATTGTGCTAACTTAGTTAACTCTAGTTTAGTTACACAAGGTGAGGTTTCTTTTGGTAGAGATATAACTGGTATTAAAGGTTATTTTTCAACAGTTACTATATCAACAGATTTAACTACAAATTTAGGCGGTGCAAAAGAATTATTCGCCGTGACTTCTGGCTTTGTAGAATCATCATATTAAAAAATTATGGAAGAATTATTAAAAATATTATACGAATTTTTATTTATAGCTCCTGAAGGAGTTCAACAAGCTATAGGTCCTATGGCAGTGATGGGTATAGTTGGTGGGGTAATGGGCTTGATGGGTAGCGGTAAGTCAAGAGCACAAGAAAGAGCTGAACAAGAAAGAGCTAGAGCCTTAGGAGAAATAGAAATATTAGAAAATAATAGACAAGAGATAATTAATCCTTACGCTAATGTAACTGATCTTTCTAGTATGATTGATAATCCTTATGATAAAATAGGGGTAGCAACTCAAGGAGCTGAAATGCAAGCTGAAGAAGCTGATATAGCTTTAGCAAATACATTAGATACTTTAAGGGCTACAGGCGCTAGTGCTGGTGGTGCAACTGCTTTAGCACAAGCTGCTTTAGCAAGTAAAAAAGGTGTTTCAGCCAGTATAGAACAACAAGAGGCTAAAAACGAACAGTTAAAAGCTCAGGGAGAAGCTCAACAACAACAACAACAATTAGCTGAGGCGCAAAGAATGCAACAAGCAGATGTGCTGGGGCAAGAGTTTGTTTATGGTCAACAAGAGCGTAGAGATACACAAAAATTAAATAGACTACAAGCACAGGCAACTGGCGCCGCTCAAGAAGCTATGGCGTATGGTAATCAATCAGCCTCTAAACAAGCGGGAGCAATGAGTTTGCTTGGTAACGTTGCAGGCGCTTTAGGCGGTTAAGAATTTTAAATAAATAATATGGCACAAAACTCATTACCATCATTTTCAGGGAATTACGGAAACAAGGGAGCTTACGAAGATCCAAAGCCTGCGTTAAACGATAAAAGCGGGCAAATTGAAGGAAACATGTACGCTAGTTTAGGGAAAAATATTGCAAACAGTATTTTACAAACTAAAGCTAATCAAAACAAGGAAGCGGCGATAGCTAAAGGAATACTTGATGAAAACTACAAATGGGGAGAGGATAATCAGGAAAAATTACTTTGGCAATTAGGTAGAAGCGGAATACACAATCAATCATTACATAATTTAGGTAATAAAATAATTGATAGAAGAACAAAATCTAGACTTAAAATTAAATTAGCGGTTAATGCAGAAGATAAAAAAATAGCTCAAGAAGAATACAATAAAGCTACTAGCCAACTTGGTGAACTTTTAGGTATGACTCAAACGCTTAAAGATACTATGAATACATACGTCACTGACACTAACACAAGTCAAGTGGGTAATCAGGGTAAAATGGCTACAACTGGCAAACCTTATACTAATGTTTTTAATGCTGGTATGCCTGCTTTAACGGGTACAGCAAACAACGCTGAATCTGAATATTATTTAGGTCCGAATGGTGAAATTAGAATAAAACTTAGTAGTGATCAAATAACAAACAAATCTAATGAGCTACAAGATGTAAGAGAGTTTAACAAAGGTGTGTATCAAAGTGGGGATGGCAAAATAGGTCCTTTAGGTGAAGACGGTGGAGAAGAAGATATTTCTCAATTTAAGAATGGTTATTTAGATGTAAACGCTAGTGTTTTTTTAAACTTTGATCCTGGAAAAGTTCCTATGGTAAACAAAGAAATAAACGAGCGTATAAAAGAACTTACAGATAAAAATGGAAACCTGAAAAATGATTACGTAGATACAACTATTGAAACTAACGTTAATGGTTTTGATATTACAACAAACACTTTAAAAGAGGGTTCAAAAATGGTAATTAATCAGGCTTTAGGTGGGCTTAGAGATTCTTATTTAGCTAATCCAGACATGGCTCAAATAATTTGGAAGTCTGTTTTTAATAAAAACGAAGATTTAGTTATTGCGGATGGTAAACAAACTTCAACACCTAATAGTCGTTTTGACGTAGAGTCGGAAGAAAAATGGTTAGAAGCTTGGCAGCAGTATGTTTATGGATCTGAAGAAGTTAAGAATGATAAAGGAGAGGTTATCACTGAAGCAAGTGTAGGTAGAATTCCACAAAGTAGAATTGTAGAACAAACTAAAACTGAAAAAACTAAACCGTTAACTGCGGGTCAAGAACTTGCTGAAAAGCAAAGAACCAAAACACAAGATACAGCAATTAGTGACGCAACAGGTATAATAGAAAAACTACAAACAGGAGACGTTGGAGCTATATCAGCGTTTTTACAAAACATAACAATTGATGGTCAAAAAGTTATGGGTAACTCTATAGCTGTTAATAAAATAGAAGGACCACTAGGTGAAGGATTTGATAGAGGAAGAATTTTAAAATACAATACGTCTAAGCAAGAAGGTGGAGGTAAAATGATTCAAAGTACAGATGTTACTGTTGATTTAGATAACCCTGATTCTTTAGCTAATTTTATTCAAAAAATTGTAAATCAAAAAGGTGCTTACGCTAATCCGACTATGATAATGAAAGAAGTTAGAAAGATTTTGAATCCATTGTTAATTAAAGAATAAAAACTTATGGCTAAATATACTTATAACAACGAACCTATTTCAGAGGATTTCGTTACTGAAGCTGCCGAGGTTGGTGGTTTAAATATAGAAGAATACATAACTAGTAAAGATGGTTTAGAAGTTATAGACGAATCAATAGCAAAGAACTCTCCCACGTCTCTGGATGCGGATGTGGAGGTGACCGAAGCGTCCGAAACGAATGGGGATTTAGATTTGGGAAATGGTTCATTGGAATTGTTGGATCCTGACCCTAAAAAGAAAAAGAAAAAGAAAAATCAAATACCAGATAATTCTGTAGAAACCATAAAAAGAAGAAAAAGAGAAAGAATAACTCTTGACAAGATTAGAACATCTGTTAACGAAGAGGGAGATTTTATTAATGATATAAAGCTAGATGAAGTCGTTGTTACAGGTCATAACAAACAAAAAATAAAAACTGAATTAGTTGATGCATTGGGATGGGAAGGCTTAGTAGGTACAGAAAATACTGTTACCGGTAGATATAGAACTCTTACAAGAGCTGCTGAAGTCATGAGAAACACAGAGGGTGATTATACAATGGCTGAACTTTCCGAGTTTGATAAAAGAATAAAAGACCAAATTGAAAAACAAGAATTCACATCAGGAAAAGGGGGTGATGGAATAGCGCGCACATTAAATGTATTTGAAAATGCAGTAAACAAAGTATTTACTGGAAATTCTGATTTTGATGTTAACGAAAATACTATTCAAGGAAGCTTTTTTGGAAAAGATTTAGGTAATAACAATCAAATTAAAGGTTACGAAAACCTGCTAACTTCTGATACGTTTAAAGATGAAAACGGTCCTACAGGTGTTTATATTGATTACTCTGAAGGTGGAGAAATTGAAACAGACAATAACTTGCTTGGTATATCTATGTCTAGTCTTCAAAATAAGCTTTTTAAACAGGCGACAGATAAAGAGCTTGAAGAAGCATTGTCTAGAACATTTAAAACTATCAAACCCTTAGATTACGAAGATGAAAATACAACTATTAAAAAACTAAATAACGAAGTTATAGATCTTGGTAAGCGATTTATAAGTGATGCTGATAAAAATCTTATAAATTTAGAAAAGAAATATGATAATTTACCAGAAGGATCGCCGGAAGCTCTAGCTGTTGCAGAAGAAATTAATGAATTAAATAACAGCGAAGATTTTGGGGTTGAAAAGTTGTTTGATTGGAAAACCGGTAAGTTTTATTCTTTTAAAAACGCTCCTAAAGATGTTTTATCAACATATAGTAAAGCTCGTAAAGCTGCTGATTCAACACCTGTAGATGTTTTAAAAGATAAAGTAACTAGATCTTACTATAAGGTGGTAGCTTTAGCTAAAGGAAGACTAAAAGCTGGAGTTACTTTAGAGGACATACAAAAATCTACGCCTGCTTATCAAAATTTGATAGGAGTAGTTGGTGATATTTTTGGAAGCGATACTGGTTCAATTTCTGATATTAAGTTTTTAGATGAAATAGCTAACACTAATATTATTCCTAAAGAAATAAGTCAATTACCTGGTAATCACCCTTTTGCCGCTTCATTCAATAGCGCGTTAGAAGAATATCAAGTTTTAAATCGTGCGTATCAAGTAAATAGAAATCCGTTAACAACAGAAAAAGAAAACTTTGTAGAATCTTTAACAGGATCTTTAGTTAATATGGTGGGTGGTAAAAGTGCATCAGCACTACCAATAACCATACAAGACCAGGTTAAAACGTTTGTTAAAATTTTACCTGAATTAGGATTAGAACCATTAGATCCTGAACAAATAAACGAGAGATTAAAAGAAAACTTATTTCAATTAACAGGTACTGGAACTCCAGATTTAGCTCTGTTTATTGCGCAAATTACAGCATTTAAAGGTGCGTCGTTTAATTCAATAGCAAAAGGAGCAAATTTTTTTGTAAAAGTAGCGCAAGCTGGTAAACTTGCTAAAAAATCTGCTATTTATAGAAACGTAGTGCCTATTGTAGGTAAAGTTGGTGATGAAAGTTTAACTTTTCTTGGGGCAACAAATCTACCTGGTTTTGGCAATCCTACTTTTGAAGAAAATTTTGAAACTGCTAAATTTGGTGCAAGCTTAGCTTTAGGTACTAGTTTGTCTAGTTTGGTATTAAGAAACATACCTACTTCTAGATTTTTATCACCTATAATGTCTAAGCTAACCAGCAAACAAATGACAAAAAACTGGGTACCAAGTGTGACTGGAGCAGCTGTTGGAGCTTTATCATATGAATTTGCCAGTTTGTTATCTGATAGTGAAGAGTTTTTATCAATGAACGCGGGTGATAGATTAACTCACTACATGAGTGAGTACTATAAGCTAAGATTAATGGGAGCTAAAAGCCTTTTTTATAAAAATGGAATGGTAAAAGCTTTTGAAAATGACATGGCTGAAATGGTTGGTTTTACAACAAAAGAATTATCACTTGCCGGTAAAACTATAGGTTATAAAGACATGAATTCAGTAAAGAAGCCAGATTTTTTTACAATTGAATATATAAATGATGCTAAAAAAGTAAAACTTGACGAGGTAGAAAATAATAAAAAGAAAGAATTAATAACAGAAGAAGAGGCTATTGAAAAAATTGCTATTATAGAGGACAGCGCTTCAAGATTATCATCACAAGCAGAATTAAATATTGCTAAAGAAGTTATAAAAGAACAAGAAGGTCAAAAGGATTCTATTAAAGATTCAGATATATATGTTGCGGTTACTAATCTTCAAAATGGAAAAGAATTATCAGCAAGAGATAATTATGTTTTAGCAAACACACCTACTCCATTGCTAAAAGAAAGGATGGCTTTGACACTTCCAAACAACGATGAGGATGCTACTGACGATTACATTGAAATGGTTTACAAGAAGGCAACACTAATAGAAAGTATTTTAGATGGTAATTTTGATTTAAAAAGTCAAAAAGGAACTAAAGCTAGAGAAGAAGCTAATTCTTTTTTAAATAAATATTATGCTATAGGTGAAAAGGTAGTAAATTTAGAAAAACAAAAAAATAAATCTAAAGCTCAAGAAGAAGAATTAATTGAATTAAGCAAAGAAAAGAAACGCTATGAAGACGGTGGAGATTTGTTTAAGGAAATAAAATCTAAAGTGATGGGCCAAAGGATTACATTATATAACACAAACATTACTAAGTCTAAAGAGTTTATTGCTGCCGGAAAAGAAGGTACGCTGGTCGAATTACCAACACCTAAAGATTTTCAGTTAAAATATGATGAAGTTGTAGGTGATGGATTAATTGTAGAAAACGAGCAAGGGTTTTATAATCCAAAAACCAAAACTATGTTTGTTAATAAAGGTCGCGCACTAAAAACCGGTGAGGTAGCAACTGCGTTTCACGAGGTGGATCATTTTGCATTAAGAAACAAGCTTAAAGATAAAGATGGTTATGTAACTGAAGAAGGTGTAGGTATCATTGACGATGTATTATCTAGATTAACTCCTAAGCAAAAAAGTATTGTAGATAAAAGGATTAATTCTGTTTATAAATTTAATGAAGACGGTACTGAAAAAAATAAAGATGAATACTACGAAGAGTATTTAACTGTTTTATCAGAGTCTATAAGGAATAAAGAAATACAATTTAGTGAAGATTTTGGTTTTGGACTTACAAAACTTATACCTTTGCTTAGTAGAAAAGTAGAAATGAATGCTGAGACTGGAGAGAATCTTTTTAATATGCTAAAAGATTTTGCTGAAGGAGGGGAAAAAGGTAAAGTAGCTATGCAAAAAATTTCTCAAGAAGCAGAAGGAAAAGAAGGGACTGGAAAAGTTGTAAAATCTAGAACTGAAGACGTCGAAAGGCTTAGAGATGGAATAAAAGAAGGATTGTATACTAATGAATCTTTAATAGATGTAATAAACTCTAAATCATCAAAAGACAATAAAGATAAGTTTGCTGCTATAGATGCTATAATTGAAGAAAATTGGCCTGTAATAAGTAAAGCACTAGGTTTTAATCCAACCGGCCAGATTTCAATGGATAACATTAAAGAAGCTGTTAGAGAGCAAATGCAAGGTATGTTTCCTAATAAAGGTGGTACTTTTAAACCAGAGTTTTTTAAAGATTATATACCACCAGGCAAGACAGGAACAAACAAAGCGGGTGATATAGTTGAAGGAACTAAAGTTACAACTTTCTTAAATAGATTTAGAGACAGAACACCTGAAATACTAGAAAGAGCCAAAGCTTTACAAGCTGGTGAATCTAAGCTTGAAGGTGAAAGTTTAGATTCACAAGACGCTATGGATGTTGTCGCACCTAAACCTGTAAGTTTAAAGCCTGCTGTTGAGTCTACACTTGATGTGTTTAGTATAGTCAAAGAAATAAAAGAAAAAAATGAAGTTGACAAAGATGGAAACTTTATAATAGGTAAAGATATTCAAGAATTTGCAAAAGAAAAAAACATAAGCATTGATGAATTAAAAAAAGATAAAACTGCTTTAAATAAACTAAGGGTTGAATTATTTGAAACAAACTATACAACAGCTGTACGGGCGTTAGCTAAAGAAAAAGGTATAGATATTGCTAAAGAAAATTTAACACCAAAAGAAATAAAACAAATAACACCTTATGAGGTTTTGGCTAATGAAATTGGTATACCTGTAAATAAAATTACTAATCCAAGAGATAACTTATCCAAACCCGAATCATTATTAGGACAAGGATTTGTTTTGAAAAATAAAAATAAAATTAAAGTTATCGTGTTAAGTCAAGCTAACAGAGAGGTTACCACGGAAACAAAAGAAAGTGGGCTTCAAGTTAAACGAGGTGGTGAATCTTTAGGTTTAGGAACTAAATTAGTAGAAACATTTTTTAATCCAAAGAAAAGAGTTGGTAACAACTATGTGCGTACCCCAAAATTATTTGACAACAAAGTTTTGGACCAAGCTATTGGTACTGTAGATGGTAAGGTTGATCCTAATTATAAGCCCAAGTCAACAGAATCACAAATTATAAAAGCTTTGTTAAAGGCTGTAGCTGAACAAATGACTACTAGATCAGCTGTAAATGTTATTGATGCAAAAGAAGGTAAGGGCGAAATCACAGCAGATGCAGCCGCTATATCTAAAGGTAATATTCAAAGAGGTAAAAATCCAATAGTATTCAGCAAAACAAGTGGTCAAAAAGAATTAGATAATATTTCTGGAGTACTTAAAGGTACAAAGCCGGAAAACAATAGAGAAAGAAAAAGAATTTTAGTAGATGAACTATCAAAGTATTTTCCTATTAAACAAATATTAAGACCAACTAACTTTACTTCTGGCACAGCAATGTCAAGCATAGAAAAAAGAGGTTTTAACATGTTGAGCAATGTAAACAAAATTATTGATCCAAAACTAAGAAAAGAAGCTGAAAAAAAATTAACAAACGAAGAGTTATTAGATTTAAATGTTATAATAAAAGAAGCTATAGCTAAAGGAAATGAAAAATCTTTTAGTGAAGATGAAATAAACGCTTTTAAAGAAGTTGTTAGAGGTAAAAAAGGAGGTAATTATAAAAACAATGCTAAACAACAAGAACTTCATGACAAAGGTGTTAAACAAATTATAAACTCTCTTGTTGACATGATTCAAAATGGTGGACCAAGCGCACTTGTTGTAGCTAGAGAAATGTTATATCACCCTAGTTTAAATGCTAATTTTAATAGAAACATGGCAACAGCTGTTGGTAGAGAGCTTGGTGTAGAAGATGGTAAAGGAAACTCTACTGATGAGCATGTTTTTCAAGCTATTGAAAACGCTAAAGCATTGTTAAAAATTGCTACATTAAAAAATAAAACTATAAGAGATAATTCTAAAAAATACTATGCAGATTGGTTAGAAGAAAATTATATACAGTTTACTTTAAAAAACAAAAGTGATATTATAAAAGGTAATTTAACTGATGCAGATGGTAATGTGTGGACTAATTCTGGTGGAACATCTCATCCATTATTAATAGAAAGGTTAAACAAAGCTATAGAGTCTGGAAAAAAAGAAGACTGGAATAAAGTTCCAAGCTCGCTTTTAAGATACTTTAGTGAGTTCGCTCATTTAAATCCTAATAATTTATTTGTTACTAAACAGGTAAATGGAAAAACAGTAAACGAAACTATATCTAAAAAATTTAATGTTGAAGTTCCTAAAAGTTTGCAACAAAACTTAAACGTAGTTGCTGAGCAAGCTAAGTTAGTTAAAGAACAAATGCTTTCAGATGCAGGTGGAGAAAATAAAATAACTTCAGAACAAGCACAAGCTAGAATAAACGAATATGTTAAACTTGCAACAAGTGTTACTAAAGCTGAGGTTGTAAATAACAAAAGTGTACCCGTAGGAGTTTCTTTTTCTAAAAGTAGAAGTAATACAAGGGTTTTAGAGGAAATGAAAAACCTTGATAAAGCTTATAAAAACGCTAGAAACCCTAACGCACCTAAAAAAGGTATAAGTGTTTGGGATTTTGATGACACGTTAGCTACAACAAAATCTAACGTATTGTATGAATTACCCGATGGAACAAAGGGTAAATTATCAGCTACAGATTTTGCTAAAAAAAGTGGAGAGCTAGAAAACAAAGGAGCTACGTTTGATTTTTCAGAATTTAACAAGATTACGGACGGTAAGAAAGGACCAATGTTTGAAAAAGCAGTTAATAGAAATAAAAAGTTTGGAAATAATAATGTATTTATATTAACGGCTAGACCTATGCAGGCTGCAGGACCTATTAGAGATTTCTTAAAAGCGCTAGGGTTAGATATACCTTTAAAAAACATTGTAGGTTTAGAAGATGGTGCGCCGAGTGCTAAAGCTAGATGGGTTGTTGAAAAAGCTTCTGAGGGATATAATGATTTTTATTTTGCAGATGACGCTTACAAAAATGTAAAAGCTGTTAATGACGCACTAAGTGTTTTAGATGTTAAGTCTAAGTCAAGACAAGCATTTGTTAAGTTTAGTAAAGCAGAAGATCTTAATAGAGATTTTAATTTAATAATACAAAACAAAACAGGTATCGCTGCTGAAAAAGAATACGGTAGGGCTAAAGGTGAGGTTGCGGGTATTGGTAAGGGTAGTTTTAAATTCTTTGTACCTTCTTCAGCAGAAGACTTTGTAGGGTTGTTATACTCTACTTTAGGTAAAGGAGAAATTGGTAACAATCAAATGGCTTGGTATAAGAAGCATTTAATAGATCCTTATGCTAGAGGTACTGCTGATATTTCAAGCGCTAGAGTTGCTATAATGAACGACTACAGAGCATTAAAAAAATCTTTAAAAACTAGTCCAAAAGATTTACTTAAAAAAGTACCTGGTGAACCTTTCACTAAAGAGCAAGCTGTAAGAGTTTATGTGTGGAATAAACAAGGAGAAAATATTCCTGGTTTAAGTAAAACAGATTCTAAAGAATTAACTAAGTACGTTGAAGACAATGCTCGATTAAAAGTATTTGCTGATGAATTAATTAACATGGGAAAAGGCGAGCAATATGCACAGCCAAAAAATTCATGGTTAGCTGGAGGTATTACTTCAGATATATTACAAGTTCTAGATACAACTACTCGTTCTAAGTATCTTGAAGAATGGCAAAGAAATTCTGATGCTATTTTTACTGAAAAAAATATGAATAAGCTTGAGGCTGCGTATGGAAAAAGTTATAGAGTTGCTTTAGAAAACATGGTTGAGCGTATGAAAAATGGTAGCAACAGGAACTTTAAAGGAGATACTATGACTGGAAAAGCTGTTGATTGGCTTACTGGAAGTATAGGGGCTATTATGTTTTTTAACACTAGATCAGCCGTTTTACAGACTACTTCTGCAGCTAACTTTATTAATTTTACCGATAATAATATATTTAATGCGGGTAAAGCCTTTGCTAATCAACCACAGTTCTGGAGAGATTATAAAACTTTAATGAATTCAGACTTTTTAGTTGATAGACGTAGAGGGTTAAGATTAAATGTAAACGAATCAGACATAGCTAAAGCGGCTCAAAAAGATGGAGTTCAGGGTGTTATAAATAAAGGTTTAGAGCTTGGATTTTTACCTACACAAATAGCTGATAGTTTTGCTATTGCATCAGGTGGAGCTAGTTTTTATAGAAATAGAATTAATACTTATAAAAAAGAAGGTTTTTCAACTAAAGAAGCAGAACAAAAAGCTATGATAGATTGGAGAGAAACTTCAGAAGAGTCACAACAATCAAGTCGTGCTGATAGGATATCTATGCAGCAAGCTGGTCCTTTAGGTAGAGTTGTTTTAGCTTTTGCTAATACTCCAATGCAGTACACTAGATTAATGAAAAAAGCAGCGTTAGATTTAAAAGATGGTAGAGGTGATTCTAAAACAAATATATCTAAAATAATATACTACGGTGCAGTTCAAAACTTTATATTTAATTCTTTACAACAAGCGTTGTTTGCTATAAGCTTGGGTGATGATGATGAACAAGTTAAAGATGTTAAAAAACAAAAAAAATATATAGACATAGCTAACAGTATGAGTGACACCGTATTAAGAGGAACAGGTATAGGTGGATCAATCGCTTCTGTTTTAAAAAATGCTATAATAAAAATGATGAAAGAATCAGATAAAGATAGCCCTAAATATGCTAAATTAGCTGATGAATTGTTAAGATTATCACCACCAGTATCTTCTAAATTTTCAAAATTAAAAAATGCAGCTAGATCTTACGAGTGGGATAAAAAAGAAATGATAGAAGGTGGATGGAGTTTAGACAATCCAGCTTGGTTAGCTGGTGGTAATGTTATATCAGCAACAACAAATATTCCTTTAGATAGAGTTATAAAAAAAGTAACTAATGTTAAGAACTCTTTGTCACAAGATTTAGAGGCGTGGGAAAGAATAGCATTAATAGGTGGTTGGCAAGACTGGGAGTTAGGCATTGATGAAGAGGAAAAATCTAGTGGAGGGTATACAAAAGCATCATTTAAAAAAGCATCATTTAAAAAAGCCTCATTCAAATGAAAATAAGTAAACATATAACGTATGCAGAAGGAATTCATTCTAGCACAGCTAAAAGAGAGGCTATAGATAATACACCGGGTGAAAAACAACTCGAATCAATGAAAAAACTTTCTGAAGAAATATTTGAACCATTAAGAAAATGGGTTGGTGGACCAATAAAAGTTAATTCTTTTTTTAGATCACCTGCATTAAATTCTAAAATTGGAGGAGTTACGTCAAGTCAACACTGTAAAGGTCAAGCTATGGATATAGATGATGTTTATGGTTACAAAAGTAATGCAGAAATGTATAGATGGATCAAAGA
>Ga0208814_1001286_pt1 | contig 12039 bp, 17 predicted proteins | sample MalvirAntarct_55_FD_184253 | JGI IMG/M metagenome (GOLD analysis project Ga0208814, IMG submission 184253) | Marine viral communities from the Global Malaspina Expedition - Malaspina viral metaG Antarct_55 (SPAdes) (version 2) | ecosystem: Environmental > Aquatic > Marine > Oceanic | place...
ACTGTTCAATGAATGGTATATCTTCTAATTTCAATGATGTTACTGTCGTTAACGTTGGTGGGCCATTCAGTCCGACCGAAGATCGCCCGGCAGTAATGTTAGTTAAAGGTGCCTTCGAAGGTACTATTAAAGTTGTTCCTGCTATTCATATGAGAGATGACACGTACCAAGAAGATCGTCGATGGTCAATGTTTGGTGGTACTTATATTGCTACTTCGGATGGACGATTCTCTGAGAAGTGTAAAGAGATCACCGGACAACGTCACTACGGTGCGGTTGCTTTCCATGATCGGTTTGAGGGATAATAATGTTAACTCATAATGATTCTGCAACTGAACTGTTAACCATCTTGCAAGAAGAATGTGCCGAGGTTATCGTTGAGATTTCCAAGGTAAAACGATTCGGTCAAGAGAAGAAGAACATTGACCGTCTCGCCAAGGAAGTAGGTGACCTAGTCTGTATGATAGAGTTGCTTCAGAATTGGGAAGTAGTATCTTACAGTGCCGTTGAAGATGCACGGCAAGAAAAGTATAGTAAACTCCGTAGGTGGTCTAACCTAAACCTAAGAGACCAGAGTGTCTATTATTAAACCAGAATCTCGGAGAATTAAAGTGAAGAAGGTCAGGTCTATAGCGCGAGCCAATCCCGTAGCGAAGTACGCTCGGAAATTTAATCGTGCCGCTACACATATAGACCGAAAGAAAGAAGTTAAGAAACGTGGTTACCCCGAAGAAACTAATTTACAATAGCCCCTTGACAGGCGCCCCCAATATAAGGTATAATGATGATAGTTTCAAAAGAAGTACGTTATGCAATGATTCGTCGAGCAGCATTGAAGATTCAGAAGCATACTAAGATTAGTAAGATCGTTAAGTCAAACAAACGTCTTGCTGATGAAGTGACAAGTCTTGATCGCCAAGACTATAAATCTAATGTACGATGGAAAGATGAAGATAGATTTGTTGATGCTCACTTTTCTGATGTATATAAAGCAAACCAAAATGAGGAATGGAATTAATGTCGCAAGAATTAACAAACCTAATTGACTTAGGACAGTATCCACGTAATGATGTAGAACTAATCGCACGTGAATTTATGCGCTGTGCGTATCTAGAAACTCTAGAAACATTTGCCAAAGAATATGCTTCACTAGGTGAAGAGGACGAGACACGTCAAAACGTTCTTAAAACACTTGAATCATTCGAGCATACTATTGCAGTACTCGACGGTAGTGAAGAATTTTTAGAACTAGTTCACACTGATGATAGTGAAGATGCAGCTGCAGAAAATGATTCTGAATTTGAACGTTTTTAAGGAGAACGTATGTTTAATTATGATGAAATAGTAGGAAGACTCAGGGACGGTGTATTACAGGTAACATTTGATAAGGTTAATGGAGAACAACGTATTATGCCTTGTACTCTACAAACCGACTACATGCCTGATATGTCAGAGTCTAAAGTAAACCAAGTGGACGAATTTTCTGTTAACAAATCTGTTATAAGAGCATTCGCAATTGACAAACAATCATGGCGGTCATTCCGTGTTGATAATGTCAAAGCGATTGAGAATATAAATGGATGAGTCGACTAAAGAAAAGTTCCTAACCAAGAAATCATTCTCAGCTATGGTCGAGAGTTTTGTTTTTACTAATAAGATGTCATACATGGATTCCATTGTACATCTCTGTGAAAAGAATGCTCTTGAACTGGAAGACATTAAGAAGTACTTGCTTCCAACCATTGTAGAACACCTTGAGAGTGAAGCACGTCAGTTGAATTTTCTCCCAAAACAGAATCAACTAGACGTATAAGTAGTAGGGCCCTTATGGGTAATCTCATACATTGTTTATACATTGTTTATATTTAAGTTAATACTAAAGGAAATATTATGTCTTTTGCAAATCTAAAATCCAAATCTATGGATATCTCGAAGCTTGTCGCTGAAGCGAATGCCGCATCTGGTCAAGTGTCAAACTCAAACAAATACCAAGACGACCGCAAGTGGAAACCTACCGTTGATGAAGCGGGCAATGGTTACGCTGTAATTCGATTCTTACCTGCTACCGAAGGTCAAGACCTTCCGTGGGTACGTTATTGGGATCACGCCTTCAAAGGCCCCACTGGACAATGGTACATCGAACGTTCACTTACTACCCTAGGTCAGAATGACCCATTGGGTGAGTTGAACTCTCGACTGTGGAATTCCGGTATCGAAGAGGACAAGGAAACTGCTCGTCGGCAGAAGCGTCGTCTACACTACGTTACTAACATCCAAGTTATTAACGACCCAGCCAATCCTGCCAATAACGGCAAAACGTTTATCTATGAATTCGGTAAGAAGATCTTTGATAAGATCATGGATCAAATGCAACCAGAATTTCCAGGCGAGACTCCGGTCAATCCTTTTGACTTCTGGACAGGTGCACACTTCGAATTGAAGATCCGTAATGTTGCGGGCTATAGAAACTACGATAAGTCAGACTTCAAAGCACCCACTCAGTTTTTAGATGGTGATGAAGTTCAACTTGAAGCAGTATATAACGGAATGTATGATTTAAACGAGTTCATCATCCCCAACTATGCCGGTGCACATGATCCTAAGTACTTCAAATCTTATGATGAGTTGAAGAACAAGTTGGAGACAGTACTAGGTCTTGCGACTGGTGTAGGGTCTACGCTTAAGAACGAAGCACTAGCACAGTCTGCTGAAGCTGCTCCGGTTCGATCAGCAATTGAACCTACTATTGTTGCAGCGGCAGAACCTGTTGCAGGGATTGTAGCTAAGGAAGAAGATGATACGTTGTCTTACTTCGCGCAGATGGCTGCGGAAGACTAGGTAGTAAAGGTAGTTAATAAGGGGACTCGAAAGAGTCCCTTTTTTTATGCTGTTCTAGAACCTGCCAGATCATTGAAATCAGTAGTGGATAGTTGAGAACCTACGATACTTGTATTGCTACTATTACTAGTAGAATTATTTTGTATAGGTGCTAACACTCCAACCGACCCTTGTCCTCCAGACGCTTTCAACTTATCTGAAGCTGCACCAGCATCTTTTATTTTAGCACCATCTAAAGGAACTATCCTCGAAGCATTAGGAGTACCAAGACCAGCAAATGCGTTTGTCATGTTAGCGGCAGTTTGCGCTGAAGTACCACTTGCACCACCAGAGTCCTTTAGACTTTTAGCAACGTTTGCTATCTCACTATCACCACCCAACATCCATGTAGCTAGTTCTTGCGCGAGGTAATCTCCACTAAAGGCACCTAATATACCACCAAGTATTCCTCCACCGATTGCCCCGACTCCAAAAATAGGTGCACCCATTGCAGCACCAGCAATAGCACCTAAAGTACCACCACTAATACTACCTAATGCGCCAGCAATCTCAGCCATCTTTTGATCTTCTTTGATGTCTGGGTTTGCTAATATCATACCAATATTACCTAGTGATAAAGCGGTTCCTATGAGAGGAACCTTCGCAAACTTAGCAAAGTTCTTATATTTCTTTAGAGAAGCCATCAAACCTTTACTCTGCGCAGACGTTGGTGCTTTAACACTCTTCAATGCTTTGTCGCCAGCATCAGCAGAAATGAACTTACCACCTTTCTTTAGTCCACCTTTATCTACGGTGATACCTTGTTTGTTAAGTGATGCCACCTGCTTCGGACTTAGTTTGTTCGCTCTCTCGTTGTTTAAAGCTATTCGATTACCCTTGGTTAACGGATTAGTTTTATCAAGTAGAGGAGCTCCACCTTTTCGATTAAGTGCAGCAAGACCCATTCCTGCGGCCGCATTAACTCCGGTCATATTGGAAGTTATGGCTTTAATATCCATATTGATAAGACCGTTGATTCCATTTAGAATTTCGTTACTTACCTCACCAATAGTAGCATATACGTCGGATAGTTTAGGAAGTTGTATTCCCATACCCAATAGTGCATCTTTAACCTGCTTACCTCTTTCACCCAAGGAGTCCCCTATATCACTAAGAGCCTTCTTATTCTCTTCTGTGGCAAGTGCTCCTGCAACTGCACCTAGTAACGCAAACTTCTTACCAAACAGAGCACCAACACCAGCGAACTTAACTATATTAGCAGCTGCGGCAGCCAGATCACTATCTCCGGTCAAGTTGGCAATTGCACTTCCTATGCTTCCTGCCATTATTTGAGATAGACCAAAGATGCCTGCACCTTTCATGAGTCCACCCTTCGCGAAGATACCGCCTATACCAAGACTGGCACCTAGACCTTTCATACCTCCACCGAACATCCCACCCGACTTACTACCAGCAGATTTTTTAGATGAGGTGCTACCATTAACAACCGCAGTCTTTACCGCTTCTGTGGAAGCCTTCTCGTCCCTCTCTTTCTCTAAATCTTGTAGTCTCTGTCGGTCTTGAACATCAAACCACTTTGTGAACGACGTGTTGATACTTCCGATACCTTTACTGATATCGACCAGTTGATCGTTCTGCGATTTTAGAGTTTCAGATAGTGAACTGATAGCCATGGGTTAACCCTGTTGTTGTTGTTTTATTCGCTCGTTCTTTTCTTTGATATCGTCTATTAACATACTCAAGTAGATCTCTCTCTCCCAAGGCAACATACTTTCTACTTCGTCTAATGAATAATTGTAATTGTTCAATAGTTGGAAGTTGACTTGATAGTAGTTCGCCAAATTGTCATGGGAGAGATTTATTAAAAAAAATCATCCATTCCTTTTAGTTTAATGTCGTTACGATGACCGCAACTGCTACATTTGAATTCTGCTTGTTGAGTGATCGTCGGTATCTTGTTCACAAAGTTTGTTAACTTCTCGAACTGCTCCGAAGACATAGACTCAACAAATTCTACTAGCTCTTCTCTGGTCTCATCTTTTACAGTAAACTTCTCTTCCTTGGTCATTATAGAACCTATACAGTTCATTAACATCTCAAGAAGAGTTTCGGTGTAGGTAGTATCTTCGAAGATTTTTTCATTATCCATAAAGTCTTGGTACGTTGGGTACCGCATCTTCACAGATATGTCTTCGGTCAACTCTATTACCGTTTGTCCTAGTACTTCACCATCAAGCCCAATTCTTTCTAGCTCAATAGATACCTCAGAACTTTCACTACATTCTTCACAACCCAACATAAGTGTTGCAGTCTCACCGACCGACTTGGCACGTATCTTCGTGAACATGTAGTCTACGTCGAATATAGTTAACTCAGACGTGATAGGTTCTTCGACACATGCTTCTATTGTTCTCACAATAGCACGCATCATATCTCTGCGCTCTTGGGTCTCCATTGCTATTAGGAGATTCTTCTGTTCCTTTACAAGGAATGGTCTGAATGTAACTTTTTGTTTTGTGGACGGTATTGTCAATTCGTAACTGGGTGTTGTGTTTAACTTTGGTAATGCCATTATATATTCCTATAATTTAAAATATTGAGCCTAAACTTACGCTTAGTTCACCTAGGCCTCTTTCATCTTTTATCACTTTCCAGTTTGTGTATGAGAATTGTACACTCACTTCAATCAAACCGTTCGCTTCGTTACTTAATTCGATACTACTTATTGTTGTCGGAAATGCATCTTGCAGTTCGACGCTGTATATAGAAGCACCTAGCAAGTCGAAGTCAATACTGAGAGGGCCCAGATCTAAACCAACTCGCATGATAGGTTTTCTTAGTTGGTGTATCTTGATTGGTGCAACGTAATCGTCTTTGTACCCAACTGTACCTTCGGGTAGCGGTTTGCGCTGTTCGGGAGATTGTTCCTTCTCTTTACGTTCGTTCTCTTTGACATCTTCTGCGGTTGTAGGTTGAGTGGTTGGGGTATCTCGATCCACAAGGGGTACTACCGGATATTCACCGAGCATAGCACTACGCCATGAGTCAAAGTACTTCTTCACTCCGTAGTCGTTCAATGCATAGAATACCATTGTAACATCGTCTACAGCGAATCCGTTAACTACCTTCTCGTTGAAGATACCTACCTGTCTGTCTAGGGTTAGTATCTGCTTTCCGGGCATGGTAACGCTCTTACATAGAATGTTCGCAGTCTTTGGATCCATACCTAACAGTTTAGTAATTTGATCCTTACCTAACTGCGCAGGCATCTCTACTGAATACTGGTTAGCAAACGCCATACCATTCTTCGATATTAGACTACCTTTTAATTGTTCTATTCCTGCCATCGGTTATCCACCTATCTTTTTCTTGGAGTCAGCGTATACTTTCTTAGAGTTAGACTTCTTAAATTGTGCGGTCGGTAGGAATGTAGCGATCTCCCACTCAGGTGCAGGCACCATTGCAAATTTACTCTGTACATGTGAATTCAGGTAATGCTTGAAACACGGTTCGAAGTACTTCAACTTACTAGACTTGACCAACAACTCATACGACATTTTGAATCGCGTAGAGGCATTGAACTTAGTGTTACTTGTTATATCCATCAAAGCATCTAACATCTTTGCACGTAGCATAGGAGGTAGATAGTGTAGGTTCAACCCATAGAACCCACCCTCGGCAGGCCCTACAACAATAACTAACGGAAACGTATCGTAGTACGGTAGTGTATCCTTATGCTTAGGATCGTAGAAGAACATGTACATACCACCAACAATCTCTTGGGTAGTTTGCTTCAACGGTTCTTCTTTCATCAAAGCAGTTCTATTGATGCTACGGAGATTCTTTATCTTTTGTTGAAACCAACTACGAGATTCTTTAGTACGGGGGGTAATCCCTGCACGGAACGCTTGTAGTTCTAATCTCTGAAATATTTGTGACATCTGAGTTTCCGTTAAAATTCCTACTTCTATTTATACAGAATGTATCCAGTTATCTATATTGAGAGTGTAGTCTTTGGCAACAAAGTTCACCATCTTAGAGACACTGTCATAGTCAACATCTAAAATAAGGAACCGTTCTGCTCTAACGTCATCACCAAAGAACCAGTTTATGACTGTCGCATGGTGTTGGGATCTATAGCTAATCCAATTCCACACTACCTCTTGAGTGGTAAGGGGCTTGCCTGGCACCATTATATCCTTACACTTCTCAAGTATGGGGGTGTTCATTCTGTTCTCTACGAAAATCGCTTCGGTTACACAGTTCAATATGAAGTATGCATCCGGATACGCCTCGTACAGTTGTCGGTAGTATTGGTTACCTTCGATGTAATCGTTGTTTTCAAAATAAGTCATGTTAATATAAACATCACTATCGCTGATTGTATGCAGTGGATCGTAACCTGCTATTAGGTTACGTTTGATAGTCTTCGCGAGGTTTCTCCTACCCGAACTTATACTTGAGACAGAACAACCGCTGTCTAGCATAAGATCGATTAATGGTTGGTCGGACGAATTGTCCATACCAAGGAAGAATACCTTTGGGCTCATTTCTTTTTCTTTCGGAAGGGTGCTAGTTTTTTAATAGGTTTCTTGGTACGCATCTTTTGGGTAGACTTGGGCATGATACCCATGGCAGTCAGTTCTTTCTCAGTCCAGATCTCGAAATGGTATCCCCGATCATCTGCATACTTCTTAGCAGTCTTCCACTTAGACTGATTCTTAATGTATGTCATACCTTCGTTTAGTACGGTACGTCGAGACTTACCTTGTTTGTTCACAGGTACCTTAGTCTCTTTGAAGGGTTTGACTTCTACCAGTACAACACGCCCAGACTTGTACTTGATAACGAAGTCCATGAAGTATCGGTGTGGTTTATTGTCAGTCTCACATATGTAAGGGATCACTAGCTCTTCGGACATCCATTGTACGATATCCAAACTGTCGTCGCACCACTTCATTACGTAGCGTTCCCATCCCGAACGGTAGACAACGTTATCTACATCGCCCGCGTACTTCTCTGGGTTCTTTGGTTTATACCTACCTTTATAGGTCTTCATCCAGTTCTCTCTAACAATAACATACAGTTCGTCATATCGGTTGCTCGGTAGATGAACTCTTGGACTGGTCGATAATTAAAATCGTCCTTCGTTAGGAAATGGCGTAACAACTTCTTAGGATAGATGTCTCCGCCCATAAAACTATTATAGTCGTCTAATAGAATGTACTTAGGTTGTGCCTGTATGCATAGGTTCAGATCCTTTGACATACCTTCGGTTTCATGATCACCGTCGATGAAGATCATATCATATTCAGACGCCTTCGCTGGGTCTAGGTCATGGGAACTCATCTTAGTAAATTCGAAACGATTACCGAACTTGACTTTAAGATGGTCGGTATTCACTAATGTGTGTTCGTACTTGCATATATCAAGCGAATGGTAGACTAGATTAGTATCAACGGTCATGAATGTAAATGCACTATGGCCATAGTTGAACCCTATTTCCAATACGTTTTTACAACGAGTTAGTTTAAGTATGGTGTGTATCATGCGACACGTTCTGTCGTCTGGGATAATATGTCCTTCTTCGTACGGCCATCCGTCACGAAGGAACTTGCACTCATCTACTAGATTCATTTTAAATGTTCTTCGGTTATGTATAAATAGTATGACAGTATTTATAAAGATAGGTTTACCCTCATGTCAGAAGAAACTAAAACTTACTACACCGAAGATGATGAAAGAGCAGAGATACAGTCAGGTTTACTGTCTAACAAAAACTCTGACGACTTTACTAAAGATGGTGTGCTAAAGTATCCTTTAAGCGATATCAATAGGTATGGCGCAAGGATTTCATTTATACCTAAACTAATCACCGGGCCTAAAATAGAAGGTGATATGAGCGTGGCCGATGTATTTAAAACAGTGAACAAATATGTATCTAAAAGTTATGAAACCAAAGATTTTGAAAATGATAAAGATCCTGCACAGGATGCAAATAATAAGCTTTCAGATAGTAATTTTCAGATAACTAAAGGCATCAATATGCCTCTTACTACTAAGAAGATTGAGATCTATCTACCCATATCGTTTAATGCAACGGACACTATGACCTATGACAGTCCTAGTATAGGTAGTGCTGGTGCGATACTAGGTAGTGCATTGAATAATGCGAACGGTGCTGGCGGAGCGGTACTAGGTAATGCAGTCGGAGACTTTATCAACCTGTTTAAAGGTGCCGGCGGTGTTGGTGCTAACTCCCTTGCCCAATTAGGTGCAGCTAAGCTTGCGAAACGAGGCCCCACAGAAATTGGCGATGGTGTTGCATCTTCATTGCGTGTTACGGTAGATCCTAACATACGAACCTTATTCAGAGGGGTTCAGGTCAGACAGTTCGCATTCCAGTTTAAGTTCATTGCAAAGAATTCTAAGGAAGCAAAAGAGATAAAGGATATCATTAAGAGATTAAGATTCTATGCATACCCAGAGTCTATAGGCTTCAAAGGTTCCGGACAGGAAATCAGTGTTGGATTCAAATATCCCCATCCATTTGAAATTAGAGCGTCATATATTAGCGCAGATGGTTGTAGCTCATACCAAATTGGGCCGTTAATGAAAGATTCTTATTTGACCAGCATAACAACCAATTTCAATCCTTCTACTATGGCATTCCACCAAGACGGTGAACCAGTAGAGATCGACCTCTCGTTGAACTTCACCGAAGAGACTACTCTTAATAAGAAAGATATCCTAGGGGGGTACTAATGTCTTACTTCACAGCATTCCCAAAAACATCATACGAAGTTGACGGTGAAGTTATTTTCGCTACAGACTTGACTGCCTATGCCGAGGTACTAGACTCGGTTCGTCTGTCGAGTTCTTTCTATCAGGACTATTTCATCCAACATGCTGAACGTCCAGATCATGTGGCATTCAATTTATATAATGACCCTCAGTTACATTGGGTAATGTACCTAATGAACCCTAAGTTGAGAGAGCAGGGTTGGCCAATGGACACTACAGAGTTGATGACGAAGGTAAAGAGAGATCACCCAGATACCACACTGGTTATCAGAGACGTTTCAATAACGACTGAACTAAGCGTAGGTCAGGTTATCAAGGGGAATACCAGTGAAGCCGTCGGTACAATAGTCCATAAGAATGTAGACCTTGGTCAGGTAACAGTAAAGACCACAGGTACATTCGCAGTAGGAGAACTTCTACGAGACGTAGCGTCGAGTGTAACCTATGGCCTATGGTCAGAGATAGACGAAGTTGTTCCGGAATACCTCGCGGCATATGAGTATAGAGTGAATGGTGAACATGTAGACATCAACCCATATGAAACTATTCCTACTGCACCTGCTCATACAAAGGTCACTATCAAAGATCTATACGTCGAAAACAATGATAAATTGAAGCAGATACGAATTATTAAGCCTAGTGCCATAAATCAAGTAGTGGGTGCATTTAAACAAGCGATACAATCATAATGAGTACATTCCTTACAGATTCCATCGAGCCAGTATCGTTTACTTCGATAACGATCATATCAGAAAAGATAGCTATTAAAGGTGGTAGAGTTGATATTACTCCCACTGTCAGTAACATAGACATCTATGAACATCTAGACAAAGCTTACCTAACAGGTGCCATATCGTTTAGAGATGATAATGATATTATTGCATCTATGGATATAGGTGGTGGTGAGAAGGTAGAGATAGTCCTCCAGAGCACACGAGATGATAGTAAACCTGTTTCCAAAACATTCTATCTTGATAGAATAGTTGCTTCCAGTAAACTTGGTGATAATGCTGAGTTCTTTGTTCTGCATTTAATAGAAGACATAGGGTACATATCCAATCTAAAGAATGTCAACCAACACTTCTCAGATAACCCATATGAGATTATCAAAGGTATCTCTAAGTCAAACCTAAACAAGACGGTAGAATCTTCTGGTACAGGTCAGAAGACGATGGATGTTATTGTACCTAACCTGAACCCTATCGAAGCAATGTCTTGGATTAAGAATATGACATGTACCTCTAGTGGGTATCCGTTCTATCTAACCTCTACGCTCGTGGATGACCACCTATCCTTCGTGGATCTAAAGACCCTGCTATCTGCTCCTGTAATGAATCAGGAGGCGCCTTTCACATATGGACAGGCAACTATGTCTGCTGGCGGATCTCCTAACCTAACTGCCCACCGAAGAGTTATCAAAGACTATAATTTCAATGGTGCCGAAGATCTGTTCACTCTAATCAAGAAAGGATTGGTTGGTGCTGAGTACAGGTACCTTGATGCTACTGCTAAATCCACAGCTTGGACGATGTTTGACGACAATGCAGAAAACCATTACAAATTCAATAAGTTCACCTTCAATGTACAGGATGTAGTTGACTTGTTAGAAGATCAGGAAAGTCCATACTATAGTGATGAGTACAAGGTCGACAATAAGTCGTTCCACGAATTCAAGTCTAGAAGCATTACTCAGATAGGTAGTAGTCAAGCATACGAAAACGGTTCGTCTATCAATCAGAGTGTTGACCATGCGCACTACAAGCTAAACATAATCAATAGGTCTATAGACCAGTTGATGAAAAAGAATCCTCTAACCTTGGCGGTCAATGGAGTAGACTTCCTTGACGGTACGTCACACCAAACCGTAGGTAGAAAGATCGCGGTCAGGTTCATGCGTAACACTGCGCCCGAGGATACAGATTATTATTTCGATAATAAGAAATCAGGGGACTACTTAATTTTCTCTGCAAAACATTCGTTTGATAGGGAGACTTACTTGGTGTCTCTATCATGCTTGAAACTATCTAATGGTGATGTACAATGATACCTAATAATTTTATTGAATACTATGGTGACCAGACTCGTTGGTTCCTTGGTGAGGTTGTCAATGTAAAGGACGACCCATTGAAATTAGGTAGAGTCAAGGTTAAAGTGTTCGGTGTATACGATGATATCGATGATGCTCACCTACCTTGGGCACAGATCGTTGTACCTGTTACTCAGGGTGTCCATGAAGGTAAGGGACAGTACCTAGGTATCCTAGTGGGTACCCAAGTATTCGGTATCTTCTTGGACGGACAGAACTCTCAGTTACCTATGGTGATTGGTACTGTACCTAAAGAAGGTGATGCGAACCCTAAGGCGGATGCCAACTATCCTACCAACAAAGTGTACCAG
>Ga0208814_1001288_pt1 | contig 12033 bp, 9 predicted proteins | sample MalvirAntarct_55_FD_184253 | JGI IMG/M metagenome (GOLD analysis project Ga0208814, IMG submission 184253) | Marine viral communities from the Global Malaspina Expedition - Malaspina viral metaG Antarct_55 (SPAdes) (version 2) | ecosystem: Environmental > Aquatic > Marine > Oceanic | place: South...
GCGGGGCAGATGGATCACATATTGCGTCTGGAAGATGGTCGGTTGGTGGCTGGTTAATGTTCAGGCCACTCAGTATCTTCATTGGCAGCCGCTACACGCGGGCCAAACGTCGAAACCATTTCATCTCATTCATTTCTCTGACGTCCATGATCGGCTTGTCGCTGGGTGTGCTGGCGATGATCATCGTGCTGTCTGTCATGAACGGATTCCAGCGCGAAATGAGCAACCGCATCCTGGGCATGGTGCCGCACGCCGTAATTGCCGGTGACGGGCGGCCAGTGGAGGACTGGCAATCGCTGGCTCTGCAGCTACAGGCGCACCCGGGGGTGCTCGGCACGGCACCAATTACCCAGCTTGAAGGCATGCTTTCGTACAGAGGCTCGATGCAGCCGATTGAAATCAAGGGCATCGATCCTCAGGCTGAAAGCGAAGTGTCGATCCTTGGCACGAAGATGGTCGCTGGCGGCCTCGATGACCTTGAGCCTGGAGAATCAGGCGTGATCCTCGGGTTGATAACCGCGCGTCGCTTTGGGCTGAAGCTGGGCGATAAGATCACCCTTATCGTGCCTGAGCTCAGCGATGCGCCTGGCGGTATCACGCCGCGAATGCAGCGCCTGAACGTCGTTGGGGTATTCAAAGTCGGGGCTGAGCTGGATGGCAGTCTGGCAATGATTCACCGAGCAGACGCCGCTCAGATTCTTCGTTGGCAGCCGAATCAGGTCGAAGGCGTCAGGGTCAGGCTGGCAGATCTCTATCGGGCGCCCCAGATCGCAAGCGAGCTTGTCGCCGGGCTAGGTGAGAAGTACCGCGGCGAGGACTGGTCACTTACCCAGGGCAGCTTGTTCAGTGCGATGAAAATGGAAAAGACCATGATCGGTCTGCTGCTTTTGCTGATCGTGGCGGTCGCAGCGTTCAATATCATCGCCACGTTGATCATGGTGGTCGCCGACAAACGAGCGGATATCGCGATTCTGCGTACCTTGGGTGCAACGCCTCGGCAGATCATGGCGATCTTCATGGTGCAGGGCAGCATCATCGGTCTGACCGGGACCCTGATAGGGACCGTGCTAGGGGTGATTGGCGCCATGAACGTGAGCGCTCTCGTATCCTGGCTGGAAAAGGTGTCGGGACAGCACATCTTCAGTTCGGATGTGTATTTCATCAGCACCTTGCCGTCTGAACTGCGGCTGCAAGATGTCTTGCTGGTCACCTTGGCGGCACTGCTGCTGAGTTTTCTGGCGACGGTCTATCCCGCTTGGCGGGCCGCGCAGACACAGCCGGCCGAAGCGCTGCGCTACGAGTAGGTGATGATGTCAGCGGCGGTCCATCTGCCGCTTGCGCCAACTGCGACCGACCCACCAGCGCCAGTAACTCTGCGTGGCTACGTACCCTAGTATCGCTACTACGATTCCGACGACAAAAGAGCCGAGGAACAGGGGCTGCCAGTGGCTATCGAGCATCTGGCGCACCCAGGCAAGGCTGAGTTCCATCGGCATCGGGGAAACCGGTGTGTCCATCAGCCAGGCACCTACCTTGTAGTTGCAGTAAAAGACCGGCGGCATCGTCAGTGGATTGGTGAGCCAGACCAGGCCCACGGCGATCGGCAAGTTCGCCCGTGCCGGCACGGCGCACAGCGCGGCCACCAGCATCTGCAAGGGCATCGGGATCATGGCCCAGAACAAGCCAATGGCCATCGCCCTGGAAACTGAATGCCGGTTGAGATGGAGCAGGTTGGGGTCGTGAGTCAGCGTGCCGAGAAACCGCAAAGACTTGTGAGCCTTTAGACGGTCGGGGTGCGGCATGTAGCGTTTGAAAAAACGACGCGGCATGAAGGTTCTCTGGCGGGGTGAAGCACGCTGATTATGCCTGAAACGAGACCCGGCGCTGAGAGGAGTTTGTGACATAAATTCTACACTGTGACACCGACAGGACGTCGGTCAGGCTATGGGGCGCGGCATCTGGGTTGTCCAGAGGGACCCGTCGCTGGAAAGGACTCCCGGAGATCCAATGCGTACAGCGATGCTGGCGCTGGCAGCAGGCCTTCTGCTACTGCGTTTTTTACCGCAATTGCCGCCCGTCTCGGTGTTGCCATTCGTATTGGCGGCGGGGCTGGCATTATTGCCGTTCCGCTGGCGAGCGGTCGGCTGCTTTCTCTGCGGGTTTGCGTGGGCCTGTCTCAGCGCCCAGGACGCTTTGGACGACCGCCTTGCGGTCGAGCTTGATGGCCGAACGTTCTGGCTGGAAGGCATGGTAAGCGGTCTGCCGGATGTTCGCGGTGGTGTGGTGCGCTTTGAGCTGGTCGACATAACGTCCCGGCACAGCGGCCTTCCGTCCCGTCTTCGCCTTGCGTGGTACGGTGGCCCCAGGATGCAGGCAGGGGAGCGATGGCGGCTGGCTGCCAAACTGAAAAGGCCGCGAGGCTTGGTCAATCCGCACTCGTTTGATTACGAGGCCTGGCTCCTCGCTCGACGGATCGGTGCCAGCGGCACGGTTAAAGCCGGAGAGCGCGTGTCGGTGGCTGAAGGAGAGCTGGCATGGCGTGACCAGTTGCGACAACGCTTGCTGACGGTTGATGCTCAGGGCCGCTCCGGCGCCCTCGCGGCATTGGTGGTAGGCGATGACAGCGGTCTGTCCACCGCTGACTGGCGCGTGCTTCAGGACACCGGAACCGTCCATTTGATGGTGATCTCAGGCCAGCACGTGGGCATGCTGGCCGGCTTACTTTACGGTCTGGTGGCATTGTTGGCGCGTTGGGGAATCTGGCCGCGTCGCGTAGCCTGGTTGCCCTGCGCTTGTAGCCTGGCCCTGGCTGGAGCGCTTGCGTACGGTTGGCTGGCTGGCTTCGAAGTCCCGGTCCAGCGAGCGTTGGTTATGGTCGCTCTGGTGCTTCTGTGGCGTTTGCGGTATCGGCATCTGGGTGTCTGGGTGCCGCTGCTGATCGCGCTTGATGTTGTCCTCCTGTTGGATCCGCTAGTAGGGCTGCAGTCGGGCTTCTGGTTGTCATTCCTGGCGGTGGCGCTTCTTGCGCTGGTGTTCCGCGGCCGGCTTGGCAGCTTGAGCTGGTGGCGCACGCTCGGCCGCGCACAGTGGAGTATGGCCCTGGGGCTGTTGCCGATCCTGTTGGCGCTGGGCCTGCCGGTTAGCCTGAGCGGCCCGATCGCCAACCTCTTTGCAATACCGCTGGTCAGTGCGGTGATCGTTCCGTTTTCGTTATTGGGCACAACCTTGCTGTGGGTGCCAGGCATTGGCGAGCCAGTGCTATGGGTGGCCGGTGGGTTGTTGGCAGTTCTCTTCGATGCCCTGCAATGGATTGCCGGCTGGCAACCGGCGTGGCTGCCGGCGTCTTTGCCGCTTTGGAGTTGGCTGTTGGTTGCGCTTGGAACGCTGCTGATCCTGCTACCGTCAGGAGTGCCGTTTCGGGCGCTGGGTCTGGTGTTTCTGGTACCGCTGCTATTTCCGCCCGCCGACAAGCCGGCAACAGGGCAGGCGGAAATCTGGCTGTTCGACGTCGGTCAGGGGCTCGCCGTGCTGATCCGCACGCGTGAGCATGCACTGCTATATGACGCCGGGCCGCGATATGGCGATTTCGACATCGGTGAACGGGTTGTATGGCCATCGTTGCGGACGCTAGGAGTGAACGGTCTTGATCTGCTGATTCTCAGTCATGCTGATAGCGACCATGCCGGCGGCGCTTCGGCCATCCAGCGGCATATGCCGGCTGAGCGAGTAGTTAGCGGTGAGCCGGAAAGACTACCGGCGTCGCTAAACGCCGAGCTGTGTCGTTCCGGGGACGTTTGGGAATGGGATCAGGTCAGCTTCATGCTTTGGCAGTCACCTCAGGCTAGAGATGGAAATCAATCCTCCTGCGTGTTGTTGATCGAGGCGAATGGCGAACGGCTGCTGCTCACCGGTGACATTGATATGCAGACAGAGCAGGCGCTACTGTCGAGCACCATGCCACTCGACGTCGAGTGGTTGCTGGTGCCACATCACGGCAGTCGCAGCTCCTCTTCCGCTGCATTCATCGAGGCAACAGGAGCCGAGCATGCGCTGGTCTCACGCAGCTTGCATAACGCATTTGGTCATCCTCATCCAGATGTGGTGCGGCGGCTGCAGGCGGCTGGAGCGCAGCTCCATGATACGGCTGAGCAGGGTGCAATGCAGTTTCGCCTAGGCGGTTTCGAGCCTGTACGAGGATTACGTGCAGAGCAGCGATTCTGGCGGGAAAAATGAGAACCGGGGCCGTCGGCGGGCTGGCGACCCTATGCTAGAGTGGCGCCACTTTTTCGAGGGGGATTCATCTCGTGTGGGAGCTGGTTAAAGCGGGCGGCTGGATAATGCTGCCAATCATCCTGTGTTCCATCGCAGCCGCCGGTATCGTTGCTGAAAGGCTGTGGACGCTTCGGCCTAGTCGAGTGACTCCACCGCACCTGCTTGGCCAGGTATGGAAATGGATCAAGGATAAGAAGCTCAGCAACCAGAAGCTCAAAGAGCTGCGCGCCGACTCGCCGCTGGGCGAGATCTTGGCTGCTGGTCTGGCTAACTCCAAGCATGGTCGGGAGATCATGAAAGAGTGTATAGAGGAAGCAGCCGCGCGCGTTGTCCATGACCTGGAGCGCTACCTCAATGCCCTGGGTACGATTGCCGGTATCGCCCCCTTGCTCGGGCTTCTTGGTACGGTGCTGGGCATGATCGAAATTTTCAGTGCCTTCATGGGCTCCGGTATGGCCAATGCGCCGTTGCTCGCAGCGGGCATTTCCAAGGCGTTGATTACCACCGCAGCGGGTCTGATGGTTGGCATCCCGGCACTGTTCTTCCATCGTTTCCTCTTGCGCCGTGTCGAAGAGCTAGTGGTCGGCATGGAACAGGAAGCGATCAAGCTGGTTGAAGTGGTACAAGGTGACCGTGACGTCGACCTAGGAGAGGGCAAGGCGTGAAGTTTCGTCGCAAGGCGCGGGAAAACGTCGACATCGGCCTGGCCCCGCTGATTGATGTGGTGTTCATCCTGCTGCTGTTTTTCGTGGTGACGACTACCTTTACTCGCGAAACCCAGCTCCAGGTTGATCTTCCTGAGGCGGCGAGCGGTGTGCCACCGCAGGAAAGTGAGCAGAAGCGGCTGGAGGTTGTTATCGACGTCAATGGCAACTTCAGTCTCAACGGCAAGGCGCTGATCAAGCATGATCTGAACACCTTGATGGCGGTGCTCAGCAAGGAATCGGGCGGCGATACGAGTTGGCCGATGATCATCAGTGCCGATGGCAAAACTCCGCACCAGGCGGTTATTACCGCCATGGATGCGGCCGGGAAGCTTGGCTTTGCGCACCTGCGCATCACGACCGTTGAGGCCCAACCGGAGCCCTAATGTCCTTTGCTGATCGCCTCCAGCGGGCCTGGTACGAAGGGCATCCTGCCTTGGCGCTGCTCGCACCACTGGAAATGCTCTACCGGCGCGTGGTGACCGATAAGCGGAAGCGGTTCATTGATGGCGTGAGCGACTGCTATCGGTCGCCGGTGCCTGTGGTGGTGGTCGGCAATATCACCGTTGGCGGCACCGGCAAGACCCCCTTGATTCTCTGGCTCATCGAGCACTGTCAGCGACGGGGCCTGAGAGTTGGTGTCGTCAGCCGTGGTTACGGTGCCCAGCCACCCGAGTATCCGTGGCGAGTTGAGCCCGAGCATTCGGCGGCCGAGGCGGGCGACGAGCCGTTATTGATCGCGCAGCGGACAAACGTACCAGTGATGATCGATCCTGATCGCTCCCGCGCGGTTCGTAAATTGCTTGAACTCGAGTCGCTGGATCTGATTCTTTCCGATGATGGGCTGCAGCATTACCGGTTGGCTCGCGACCTGGAGCTAGTTCTTATCGACGCGGCGCGCGGGCTGGGTAACCAGCGCTGCCTACCCGCAGGCCCACTGCGAGAGCCACTGGAGCGACTAGACTCGGTCGATGCGGTGCTGATCAATGGTACGCTGACGGACAGCTCCTCCGGTTTTGGATTCGCCCTACAGCCATCAAAGCTCATCGAGCTAAGCACTGGGCAGGTCAGGTCGCTTGACCATTTTCCGCCGGGCCAGCAGATGCACGCAGTTGCTGGAATCGGCAATCCACAACGTTTCTTCACTACGCTCGAGGCGCTACACTGGCGGCCGATTCCGCACGCCTTCGCCGATCACGCCCGCTATAGCCTGGAGCAGCTGAGTTTCAGTCCAGAGCTACCCTTGGTGATGACCGAAAAGGATGCGGTCAAATGCCGGGCTTTCGCGCTGCCGGGCTGGTGTTATCTCCAAGTTCAGGCCGAGCCTTCCGCAGCGTTCGTCGCCTGGTTTGATACCCAGCTGGACCGTTTGCTGCCGCCCGTTCATCTCTAAGTCGCCCGATCTGCCTGATGCAGTCGGCTGCATCCAAGGACTGCGCCATGGATACCAAACTGCTCGATATTCTTGCCTGCCCGCTCTGTAAGGGCCCGCTGAAGCTGGCCGACGACAAGTCCGAACTGATCTGCAAGGCTGACGGTATGGCCTTTCCGGTCCGAGACGGCATTCCGGTGATGCTCGAAAGCGAAGCCCGCACCCTTGACGTGGATGAGCGTCTGGACAAATGACTAACGCTTACACCGTCGTGATCCCGGCGCGTTACGCATCCACCCGCCTTCCAGGCAAACCTCTGCAGGACATTGCTGGTAAACCCATGATCCGTCACGTATGGGAGCAGGCCTGCAGGAGCGGCGCGCAGCGGGTGGTGATCGCCACGGACGATCAGCGCATTCTGCAGGCTTGCGAAGGCTTCGGTGCACAGGCATTGCTGACCCGGGTCGACCATAACTCGGGTACTGATCGGCTTGCCGAGGTGGCGGACCAGCTGGGTCTTGCGGCTGATGCGATAGTTGTCAACGTACAGGGCGATGAGCCATTGATCCCATCGTCGGTGATCGACCAGGTTGCGTTCAATCTGGCTGCGCACCCCGAAGCGGCTATCGCCACACTGGCGGAGTCAATCAGTGATCCGCACGCGCTCTTCAACCCGAACGTAGTAAAGGTGCTGAGCGATATCAATGGCCTCGCACTGACCTTCAGCCGTGCGCCGTTGCCGTGGGCTCGTGACGAATTCGCGCGTGATCCTGATGCGCTTCCGAGCGATGTTCCGTACCGTCGGCACATCGGCATCTATGCCTACCGCGCTGGGTTCTTAGCTGACTTTGTGGCTTGGGGCCCATGCTGGCTGGAGAATACCGAGTGCCTCGAGCAGTTACGTGCGCTATGGCACGGCAAACGCATCCACGTCGCCGATGCGGTCGAGGCACCTCCGGCAGGGGTCGATACCGCCGAAGACCTCGAGCGAGTTCGCAAGCTGCTTGGTGCTTAACGTGAAGGTCCTGTTCGTTTGCATGGGCAACATATGCCGATCTCCCACCGCTGAGGCGGTGTTTCGCAAATGCGTAGAGAAGCTCGGGATGGATGACCGAGTCACCGTCGATTCGGCTGGAACCGGTAATTGGCATGTTGGCAAAGGGCCAGACTTGCGTGCTTGTACGGCGGCCGCGAGGCGAGGCTATGACCTCACGGCGTTACGGGCGCGCCAGGTCTCCCTGGACGATTTTCAGCGTTTTGATCTGATACTGGCGATGGATCAGGACAATCTGGATCGGCTGCATACCATGCGTCCTGCAGCCTGCAATGCAGAGCTTGACCTGTTTCTGCGTCGATACGGATTAAGCAAGGATGCCGTCCCTGATCCGTATTATGGCGGCGAGGACGGTTTCGAGCAGGTGCTCGATCTGATTGAGGATGGCGCTGCGCAATTGCTCAATGAGATCAGAGGGCGTCAATGAGCCTTCAACTCGAACAGGGTCGCTCCCTTAAGGCCTTGAACACCTTTGCTGTCGAAGCCCGTGCTGCCTACTTCACTGAGGCGCACGACGATCAGGCAGTAATCGAAGCGATCTATGAAGCCCGCCGCCTTGATGTTCCGCTATGGATACTGGGTGGAGGTAGCAATCTGGTATTGACCGGGGACGTAGACGCCTTGGTGCTGCGCATGGCGAGCCGCGGTCTTCGAGTCCTCGAAGATGACGGCCAGCGGGTAGTGATCGAGGCGGAGGCTGGCGAGCCCTGGCATCCATTCGTGTTGCGTAGCTTAGAGCTGGGTTTCGCTGGACTGGAAAACCTCAGCCTTATCCCCGGTACGGTGGGTGCAGCGCCAATCCAGAATGTTGGCGCGTACGGTGTCGAGATCAAGGATGTCTTCGCTGGGCTGACCGCACTGGACTGCCAAACAGGCAATCTGGTTGAGTTTGATCCGGCTGCCTGCGAATTTTCCTACCGCGACAGCCTGTTCAAACGTCAGGCCGGACGCTATGTGATTCTTAGGGTGCGCTTCGTGCTTCGCAGGGCTGCGGTGCTCAGTCTCGAATATGGCCCCCTCCAGCAGTGGCTGCAGCAGCACGAGATCCACTCACCGACTCCTATGGACGTCAGTCGCGCAGTCTGTTCGATTCGTAGTGAAAAGCTGCCGGATCCCAGGGTCCTCGGAAATGCTGGCAGTTTTTTCAAGAACCCATTGATTTCTCAATCGACTGCTGATGCCTTGCTAGCGCAATACCCCAGCCTGGTCGCGTTTCCGCAGCCCGACGGGCAGGTCAAGCTCGCCGCCGGCTGGCTAATCGAGCGCGCAGGCTGGAAAGGCTATCGGGAAGGGGATGTGGGTGTTCATAGCCTGCAGGCTTTAGTGCTTGTCAACTACGGCCAGGCGACCGGCCAACAAATCCTTCATCTTGCCGAAAAGATCCAGGCTGACATCCTGGAGCGTTTCGGTGTGCGGTTGGAAATCGAGCCGAACGTCGTCTGACCTAGACTTGGTTAGGCTGCTCTGTATCCAGTCATTGCATTCCTAACCGCAGCCGTTAGTCAGCCACTCTGCAGATATCTGTGTGCCCGGCGAAGGCGCAGCGCGGCCTCACTTAAATGATCGTCGCCTACAAAAAAAGGGATGCCGAAGCATCCCTTTTTTGCATTGCCGAGTCTGTCAGTCTTTACGCTTGTCGGCGTCCTGCAGGTTGGCTTCCTCGGATGCATCCGCACTAGCTTCAGCAGCGGGCTTGATCGCATCTACTTGAGGCTGTAGCGGTTCGGCGACAGCCTGTTCGGCTTCCGCTTCGACCAGCGGGGCTTCCGGCTTCTGAGTAGTCTCAAAGCTTTGCTCCGCATTGTCGTTTGCGGTGCCGACCGGTTGCTCGGTGGCTGGATCGCTGTCCGGCTCAGTGACAACGATTTCAGGGCTGGCCAGCTCTGCCGGCGCTTTGGCTTCGGTCGATGCTTTGGTTTCAGCTTCAGCTGCTTCCTTAGCCAGACGCTCTTGCTCCAAGCGGCGACGACGCACCTCACGTGGGTCGTTGGGCGCACGACCGCCTGTGGTCACGGTTGGTGCTTCAGCCGCTGCAGCGCTCTGCACAGGCTCTTCGGCGACTGGTTCGGCTACAGCTTGCGCGGCCTTGGGCTCGGGCTCGCTTGCCGATTTCTGCGGCTCGCTGGCTTCGCGTGGCGCAGGAATTGGCTCGGCTTTTGCCATAACAGATGTCGCGGCTCCGCCTTCCAGCGGTCCAGTGGCATCGGCCGGCTTGTCGGCATCGGTGGTCTCAGGAGCCTTGTCAAAGGTCTCGGATGGCAGAGATGCTTCCGTTTCCTTTGTTTCTGTCTGAGCCTCAGTAGGCGCGATTTCTGTGTCGGCGGTGTTTGCCGCAAGAGCGGCGGCAGTCGCGGCGATAGCCACCTGCTCTGACTTCACGGGCGCATTGCTTTCGCTGACCTCGGCGTTATTCGCCTGCGCTTCGTCGTCAATCTCGTTGCCGTTGGCATCGCGTTGACGGTCGCGACGATTGCTGCGGCGACGCTGACCACGCGAGCGGCGGCGAGGACGATCGCTACCTTCTGATGGGTCCTGCTCCTCCTGGGAGTTCTCCGCAGTTTCGCTTTGCTGTTCTTCAGTGCTCTCGGCTTGTTCTGCCCGAGGTTTACGTTCTTCGCGGGGCGCACGAGGCTTGCGCTCAGGGCTTTCTTCACCGGCCGTTGCTACTGGCTCGGTTTGGGTAGAGTCATCGAGCGGTGCGCGCAATTCGCGCTTGCGCTCTTCTCGCGGCTGCCGCTCCTCGCGTGGAGTGCGTTCGCGACGTGGCTGCTGCTGTGGCTGCGCGTTGCTTTGGCTGACTTCTACTGGCTCGCGGGGTTCGCGTGCTTCCCGCGGCTTGCGGTCCTCCCGGGGCGGACGCGGCTGACGCTCTTCACGAGGCTGGCGGTCTTCACGGGGGGCACGCTCTTCGCGAGGTTTGCGCTCTTCGTCGCGATTACTGCGTGAGTCACGGCGGCGGTTCTGCTGGCGTCCACTACGACGTTCATCGTTACGCTGTGGACGGCTAGCGGCGGCTGGCTTCTTCTCAACTTCGGCAGCGGGTGCTTCCTGCTTGCCGGCGAAGAGGCCGACTAGGGACTTGACCAGCCCCTTGAACAGGCTTGGCTCCTGAGCGGCAGGAGCAGGCAGCTCAGCGGGCGCTTCGACAGGCGTCGGCGCAGGCGCCGTGCGCTGCGGTGCGGTTTTGACGGCTGCTTCCTGGCGAACCAGTGTGCGCGTCGAGCTGACTGGCTGGGCCTCCTCAACCTCGGTTGGGCTCATTTCATAGCTGGCCTGGCCGGCAATGATCTCTGGGCTATCGTCGCGTAGACGCTGCACTTCGAAGTGCGGGGTCTCCAGGTGATCGTCTGGCAGGATGAAAATGCGCGCTCGGCTGCGCAGTTCGATCTTGGTGATGGCGTTGCGCTTTTCATTAAGGAGGAATGCAGCAACCTGGAACGGCACGCGCGCCCGAACCTCGGCGGTACGGTCCTTGAGGGCTTCTTCTTCGATGAGGCGCAGGATAGCCAGTGACAGTGATTCGACGTCGCGAATGATCCCTTGGCCATTGCAGCGAGGGCAGACGATGCCGCTGGTTTCGCCGAGCGACGGACGCAGGCGCTGACGGGACATCTCAAGCAGGCCGAAGCGGGAAATGCGACCAACCTGAATGCGTGCGCGGTCGGCCTCGAGTGCTTCGCGAACTTTCTCTTCAACGGCGCGCTGGTTCTTCGCCGGGGTCATGTCGATGAAATCGATGACGATCAGGCCGCCGATGTCGCGCAGGCGCAGCTGGCGGGCGATTTCTTCGGCCGCTTCCAGATTGGTCTGCAGGGCGGTTTCTTCGATGTCGCCACCTTTGGTGGCGCGCGCCGAGTTGATGTCAATTGACACCAGTGCTTCGGTCGGATCGATAACGATGGAGCCACCGGAAGGTAGCTTCACTTCGCGCTGGAAGGCCGTCTCAATCTGGCTTTCGATCTGGAAGCGATTGAACAGCGGCACACTGTCTTCGTACAGCTTGATCTTGCTGGCGTACTGCGGCATGACCTGCTGAATGAAGGAGAGGGCTTCGTCCTGGGCTTCGACGCTATCGATCAACACTTCGCCGATGTCCTGGCGCAGGTAGTCGCGGATGGCGCGAATGATGACATTAGATTCCTGATAGATCAGGAAAGGGGCGGGGCGATCCTGGGAGGCTTCCTTGACGGCGGTCCACAGTTGCAACAGGTAATCCAGGTCCCATTGCATTTCTTCGCTGGAGCGGCCAAGGCCTGCGGTACGAACAATCAGGCCCATGTCGGCTGGAACGTTGAGGCCATTCAGCGCTTCGCGGAGTTCGTTGCGCTCTTCACCCTCAATGCGGCGGGAAATGCCGCCGGCGCGGGGGTTATTGGGCATCAGAACAAGATAGCGACCGGCAAGGCTGATAAAGGTGGTCAGGGCTGCACCCTTGTTGCCACGCTCTTCCTTTTCGACCTGGACGATCACTTCCTGGCCTTCGCTCAAGACTTCCTTGATGTTAACGCGGCCTTCTGGCGCCTTCTTGAAGTACTCGCGGGAAATTTCTTTGAGAGGGAGGAATCCGTGGCGGTCAGCGCCAAAGTCGACGAAAGCCGCTTCGAGGCTGGGCTCGACGCGGGTGATCTTGC
>Ga0208814_1001289_pt1 | contig 12023 bp, 9 predicted proteins | sample MalvirAntarct_55_FD_184253 | JGI IMG/M metagenome (GOLD analysis project Ga0208814, IMG submission 184253) | Marine viral communities from the Global Malaspina Expedition - Malaspina viral metaG Antarct_55 (SPAdes) (version 2) | ecosystem: Environmental > Aquatic > Marine > Oceanic | place: South...
TATATGTACCCACAATGTTGGTTTGAATAAAGTCTGTTGGTCCGGTAATTGACCGATCAACGTGAGACTCTGCCGCTAAGTGCATCACTGCATCAGGTTTGTGTTGTGTAAACACTCTATCTAATTCTGCACGGTCACAAATGTCGACTTGTTCGAACACATATCGATCACTTGACGCTATATTCGCTAACGATTCAAGATTACCAGCATAGGTCAATTTATCAACATTAATGACGCTATCTTGAGTGTTATTGATGATATGGCGTACTAATGCTGAGCCAATAAAACCTGCACCACCGGTGACTAAAATATTCATTTTTATACTTGTGTTTCCAAAGTATCTGAAATTGTCTAAAAGTAGGTTCTACTTAGATTTAATCATCAATAACAGCGACTATTACTTTCAATCTAATGACGCATCTTAAATAATTTCACTCAACTTTTAGGCAGCTTTATCTTCACTGTATCGAGTAAGTATTAAATTTACTGCTTTGATAAACCTCAACATAGCAGTTAGATAAATTTAGGTTCGCCACTTTAGACTGTGGCGAACAAGCTAGTCTTCAGGTCATTACCTAAACGTTATGCCCGAACTGCTTTTGCTATATGTTCAGCTTGGGCTTGCGACATTTCAATATCGGTTGATTCAACCATTACGCGGATAAGAGGCTCGGTACCCGACTTTCTCAGTAGCACACGGCCGTTATCAGCGAGTACGGCTTCGGCTTCTATCACAGCTTGCTTTACGGCTGCTGACGCTAAGATTTCATCAGCATTGTTAGCGGTTAAGCGGACATTAAGCAGTACTTGCGGTAACTTTTTCATACCCGATACTATCTCAGCTAATGACTGGCCAGATTGTAATACCGCTTGTAATACTAATAATGACGCCACAACAGCATCACCAGTAGAGGCATGGTCAAGGTGCAAAATATGACCAGAACCTTCGCCACCAATGCGCCAGCCAGTGGCTGTTAATTGCTCAACCACATAACGGTCGCCCACTTTGGCACGCTTAAATGGAATATCCATTTCTTTTAACGCGATCTCGAGACCAAGGTTTGACATTAATGTGCCAACAATACCGCCACTTAATGTGCCTTGCTGCTTGGCTGTTTTAGCCAGAATATATAAAATTTGGTCACCATCCACTACGTGGCCATTATGGTCAACAAACATCACTCGGTCAGCATCACCGTCCATCGCAATACCTAAGTCAGCTTCGTGCACCATGACTGCAGTTTGCAAGCTGTCTAAATGTGTCGCGCCGCAATGGTCGTTAATATTGGTGCCATTAGGTTTGTCATTAATACTAATGACTTCAGCACCTAACTCACGGTATACATTGGGTGCAATATGATAAGCAGCGCCATTGGCACTATCGACGACAATTTTAAGGCCAGCTAAAGTTAAGTCTTTAGCAAAAACACCTTTGCAAAACTCAATATAACGACCAGCAGCATCAGTAATACGGCGTACTTTACCTAACAATTCAGATGAAACACATTCCATCGCATTATGATTAAGGGCTTGATCTAACAATGCTTCAATTTCAAGCTCTTGCTCGTCATTAAGCTTAGTGCCAGAATTTGAGAAAAACTTAATGCCATTATCATAAAAAGGATTATGGGATGCACTGATCACTACCCCGGCATCTGCTCGAAAGGTTGACGCTAAATATGCCACTGCAGGCGTAGGCATAGGGCCAATTAAAGCTACATTCACACCAGCAGCAGACAAACCAGCCTCAATAGCAGACTCCAACATATAACCACTGCTACGAGTATCTTTACCAATCAATACTTCCTGGGTGCCGGTGGATGCTAATACTTTACCGGCAGCCCAACCTAACTTCATAGCAAAATCAGGCGTAATAGGAAATGTCCCCACCTTTCCACGGACACCATCGGTGCCAAAATACTTACGAGACATAAAAACTCCAATATAAAAAATTTAAGTACCTAGTCTTGCTAGGTTCTAGGAATTCGCAGGCTCGCCAGAGAGCGGAGAGCGTCCTGCTAGGATCGCTTCGCTTCTAGGGACAGCTTCGCTGCTAACATTGAGTCACAGTGCGACTAGTCTGTTGATTGTATAGCATCTAACAACCGCAGGTGCCCTATTCCTAACATCTAGCAGTGTAGCGTCCTAGCAGGCGCTCTAGGCTTTTAGCCAATTCCAAAAAGCAAAAAACCAACTAAACGATAGTTGGTTTAAAAGCACATGATAATTAAGTGTTACTGTTCAAGCAGAATCTTTTCAACGCTTTTTTTGAAATCTGCACCCAATTTAGCATCGCGCAGTCCATACTCAACAAAAGCGTTCATGTATCCCAGTTTATCGCCACAATCATGCGATTTACCAGTCATGTTAAAGGCTTCAACGGTATCTTGTTCAATCAGCATATCAATCGCGTCAGTTAGCTGAATCTCGTCTCCTGCACCAGCAGGTGTTTTAGCCAGTAATCGCCAGATCTTTTCTGATAATACATAACGGCCAACAACAGCTAGATTAGACGGGGCTTCACCAACAGCAGGTTTTTCAACCATCCTCTTGATTTTAGCAGAATCACCAGGAGTTATCTCAACACCATTACAATCGGCTATGCCGTATTTATTGACGTCAGATTCAGGTACAGGAGCCACCATAATTTGGCTAGCAAATGTAGCTTTGTAACGCGCTATCATTGCGGCTAGGTTTTCAGTTTTTTGATTAGCAGTATATTCATCTAACACAACATCAGGAAGCACAACCGCAAATGGGTTATTACCGATACAAGGGTAAGCACATAATACCGCATGACCTAAGCCTTTGGCTTCGCCTTGACGCACATGCATAATGGTCACATCTTTAGGACAAATCGCTTGGACCTCTTCAAGAAGCTGACGTTTTACGCGTTTTTCTAAAGTTGATTCAAGCTCATAGGATTTATCAAAGTGGTTTTCAATCGCATTTTTACTGGCATGAGTGACGAGCACAATTTCTTTAACACCGGCAGCCACACACTCATTGACGATATATTGAATTAATGGTTTATCAACTAAAGGCAACATCTCTTTCGGAATGGCTTTGGTTGCCGGCAACATGCGGGTACCAAGACCGGCAACAGGGATAACTACTTTCATTTTAAATCCTTGTCAAAATGAGCCAAATATCAGGTTATCAGACTCAGGCAAAACATGAGTGAGTAAAAATAAATTAATTAACTAAGAAGTTTAGTTAATCAAAAAATCAAGATACAAGGTTAATGACTTTCTTAGCAGCCTCAGAGTTTTTAGCTTTTTGTTGATAAACCAAATCGCAAATACCATCTGTCGGCGCAAAACCTGTAGGCGTTTTAAGTAAAATATCACGAATGGCTTCATGGTTAAACTGATGGCAAGCCAAATCTAAACGGTCTAAAATCACAGAATACTCAGCCCATGTTAAATACAACTCATTTGCTGTCATGATGCGTTCATGTTCAGTACCTGTGACATCATCGCCAATAAGTAATTCTTCGTATAATTTCTCGCCTGGGCGTAATCCACTAAACTCGATAGCGATATCGCCCTCAGGATTTTTCTCACTTCTGACTTCATAACCACTTAAACGAATCATTTTTTTAGCTAAATCAACAATCTTTACCGACTTACCCATATCCAGTACAAATACATCACCGCCCTTACCCATAGCACCAGCTTGAATAACTAACTGGGATGCTTCTGGTATCGTCATAAAAAAACGGGTAATTTCGGGGTGGGTAACAGTTACTGGGCCACCATTAGCAATTTGAGTTCTAAACAAAGGCACAACCGAGCCAGATGAACCGAGCACATTACCAAATCTAACCATGCAAAAACGGGTTTTATTATTCTCTCGTGACAATGCCTGTAAAACGAGCTCTGCCATACGCTTTGTCGTACCCATTACATTCGTTGGACGAACCGCTTTGTCTGTTGAAACCAACACAAATGTTTCAACCTTTGCAGCTATAGCTGCCCTAGCAGTATAAAGAGTGCCAAATACATTATTGCGAACGCCTTCAACGACATTATGCTCGACTAAAGGCACATGTTTATAAGCAGCTGCATGGTAAACTGTTTGAACGCCGAACGACTCCATAACCGCTTGCACACGGTTTTCACGCTGTACTGAACCCATCATAGGTAGAATTCTGACAGCTAAACCGAGCTCTTTAGCCGTTGCATTTAATTCACGTTCTATGGCGTACAAAGCAAACTCAGATAACTCAAAAAGGACTAACTTTTTAGGTGACTGTTTCAAAATCTGTCGACATAACTCCGAACCTATAGAGCCTCCAGCACCAGTGACCATAACCACTTTGTCTTTAATATTGGCTGACAAAAGGTCTTCGCGAGGATTAACAGCATCACGGCCAAGTAAGTCATCAATTTCAACTTCCTTGATATCACTATAAAGTTTGGTACCGTTAACAAGATCAGACATTGCAGGAATAGTGAGAACTTGAACGGCTAAAGGTTCAAGACGAGTCAATATCGCCTGACGTTTAGCACGAGTTGCACTTGGCATTGCAAGTAACACTTTTGTGACTGATTTTTGCTTAATCAACTTACGAATAATGGAAGGAGAATGAACATGAACCCCTTGAATAACTGTGCCATGTAATGACACGTCATCATCGACAAAAGCGAAAGGATGATATTCATGGCTTTGAACCAAGGACGTTAATAATTGGCGGCCACTCACGCCAGCACCATAAATGATCACCGGCTCACCAGTACGTTTCATTCCAGAACCGACAATAGAGCGAATTATCGTTCGTGAACCACCAATAAAAACTAATGAAAATGCGGCATATATTAGCGGGACTGTGCGAGGAATGTTAGCTTCAGCATAAAAAGAGACTAACACTAATGTAATGGTTGAAACCGTAACCCCAATGACAATGGCAACAAGAGCTTGTAACCCCATGTAACGCAGCACTGCGCGGTAAAGGCCTAATTTAGCAAATAACACTAAACTTATAGGAAGAACGATTGAAATGACCATCCAAAAAGTGTTATTGCTCAACACATTAATATCATCAAGTCGAACCAAGAGTGCAGCCCAAAAAGCAAAAACTAAAAAAAATGAATCAACAAAAAGACTTACCATACGTTTTTGAGGACGAGGTAAAGAGAAAATACGTTGCAAAAAATCCATTTCGCGCTCCAAATTAATAACATTCATAGTAATAAAATTTTATCTAAACCAAAATCTTGTGTAACTAGAGTTTAACACGACAGTGCTTTATTGATAGAAATGAAGTAACACTAAAAAGACAACATCAGCGCAGTATTAAGCAATAGATTGACCGATATAGGCTTGATAATGAAACAGCAAAGGGCATAATAAAATCCTGAGGCAATTTACCTAGCAAGAAAGGTGTATTAGCACAGAAACTATCATAGCAAATGCCAAACCAACGTATTATCAAATATTAAATAATAGATATAATTATTTTACCGCATCACCAGAACCACTACCTGTAACCGTCATTAAGATATATTTAAAATAGTTTTGAATAGTCAACGTATCTATCATCTTTTTGTCTGTTTCAGCTAGATACTTTGGTGTCGACATATCAATATTCTGCACCTGAGCCAACCCAGTCACTCCTGGTAGTACATTGTAAACGCCTAAAGCTTCACGCTCTTTAATCAACTCTTCTTGGTTAAAAAGATTAGGCCGAGGCCCGACTAAACTCATTTCGCCTTTTAAAACATTAATTAATTGTGGCAATTCATCAATCTTAGTCTTACGTAAAAAACTTCCAAACTTAGTGATTGAAGAATTACTTGCTAAATGGCTAGCCACAGATTTAGTCTCGACCGACATCGTACGAAACTTAACGAGCTTAAACTGTTTTTGATTTTTGCCTACCCGCGTTTGTATAAAAATAGGTGAGCCAGTATCAAAAAGTCCAATAATGGTGATGATAAGCAAAAGCGGCCAAAGCAATAATAAGCCAGAGAAAGCAGCTAGAAAATCAATTAAGCGGATCATATAAAAATACTCTATTTTTCTTGTTTAAGAAAAGCCATTGACTCTTCCATTGTATAAGGCGGTACCCAGTCCAAAACTTCTTTTAAATTTGATGAATCAACCTCAAGATTACTAACCAATTGTTCTACCATGGCTGATTTAAATAGTAGTTTACCAGCAAAACGTATCAACCCAACTGGGACTGGTAACTGAAATAAACTTCTACCAAGCCCTTTTGCTATTGCATTAGTAAACTCTTTAATTGAAACGGTTTCACTCTCAGATGCTAAAAATATATGACCTCCAGCATTAGGATGTTTAGCACAAGTTACCAATAAATCGGCTAGGTTTTGAACTGAAATAAAATCACGTCTATTATTTGTTAAACCAAATGGTAAACATGGCATCTTAGACACTAAACGAGTTAAAGAACCAAAGTTGCCTGGTGCATTTGAACCATAAACTAATGTAGGTCTAATTATAACCAATTCCATTCCAGTTTGATCTGCGATCTTTTTTAGACCGATTTCAGCATCATATTTTGATCGCGCATAACTGTTATGCGGTAAAGGTGAACAATTGATAGAAAACGGGGCTATAGGAGTTTCGGTACCATTGACACCAATTGAGCTGACAAATACAAACCGATTAACACCCGATTTTGCAGCTTCATTTGCTAAATGCAATGTTCCTTCTACATTTACAGACTGGTAATCATGTTCTGTAAATGAGTGAGAATGGGCGAGTCCTGCGAGGTGAATAATGGTATCAATCTCATTAAACGCTCCTTGCCAGTTGGTTTCGGCATCAAGTTTATCTATTTTATAAACCGATGAGCAATTGAACTTTTCTCCGATTCTAACTACCTGTGTCTTTACATTACATTGTTTAGATACTTGCTTCCCGACAAATCCAGTACCACCAGTTAATAATATGTTCATGATGTTAAAGCCGAATTAACAACCCTTTCGATTTTTGTTAGTGCCAACACTTCAGAAAAGTTCTCAATTAAGAGCTTTCTTGGTTGCATTTTAGGTATGTCATTGTTTAATAGCATTTCTGTAACACTGTCCAATTGTAACGCTAATCGTTCAGGCTGTGATGGCTCACAAGTCCAACCAACTTGATATTCAGATAACAAAATAAACAATTCAGAATCCCTATCCCCCACATATAAAATTGGTTTATCCGCAGCCATGGAGAAATACGCTTTACTAGGAACACCTAAACCAAGCATATTTTCTGATAATGTTACCAGCGACACGTCACATGCATTTAACCCCATTTGATTCTTTTCTAAATCTAATGGGCCATAAAAGTACGCTTTGTTATAACCGCAATCGTCATTGATTTTCTGTATGGTGTTCTTAACCCAATCAGCCTCAGAGCCACTACCAATAAATACATATCTTGCTTCTTGATGCTTTGATTGTTGGATTGCTTTAAGCAAGTTATCCATTCCTTGCAAACGGCCCATATTACCAAAGAATTGATATACAACCTCATCATCCCAGCATAAATCGGTAATAACTTTATTTTCCGACTTTGCTGAAGGTGTTATGTTCTTAGTTGAAGCCCAGTTAGGTATATAATAAATTTTTTCATCTTTTCCTGTTTTATCCTGTATGAGTTTTTTCATGTCTCTCCCTATACAGATCATTTTATCAGGCGATGAGTACATTTTTTTAGATAAGTAAATAAGTACCTTATAGAGAAAGCTGTTTGGAGAGATCACCTTTGCTGGAACAAGATTATTTGGAAATACATCATGAACCAAGACTAACCATTGAAATTTATAACGTAATTTTAAAGCAGCTAAACATGCCATAGTTACAATCGGGTTGGTTCCGGAAAAAAGAAGATCTGCAGAACAGATTTCTTTATTAATAACAGAAAGAAAACTCAAAGTTTGCTTAACTTGTCCCAATAGACGAGAAAGTAATTTATTTTTGTCATACTTTGCTAATTTCACAAATTTGGTTTTAATACTATATCTTGATGCAAAATCTAAAGAGTGTTTATTTTCAGGTGCAATAAGGAGAATCTCATAATCATCATTTAAATGTTTGGTGATCTGTGACCAATAATAGGCAGTTGAGTTATGATTTTCACCAATATACTCAGCAAGAATAACTACTTTTTTTTTCACCTTAATACTCTTTCCAAACAACACGTTTAACATAATCAGTATATGAATGCAGTATACGCACAACCTTATCTGATACATTTGGCATACTGTAATCGTACACTTGACGAAGTAAGCGGTCACTACCTGATGGCTGTGATTCCAAAATATGAAGACCTTGCATAACACGCTCAACACCCAGGCCTACCATCATTACTGATGCCTCTTCCATCCCTTCTGGACGCTCATGAGCTTCTCGCAAATTAAGAGCAGGGAAGTTCATAATTGAAGATTCTTCGTTAATGGTACCACTATCTGATAGTGCTGCTTTAGCACTCTTTTGCAAGTGATTATAATCGTGAAATCCAAGCGGTTTCAGTAATTGAATATTCGGATGAAACTCTAAGCCTTGCGACTCAATTCTATTACGTGTACGCGGATGAGTAGAAACAATTACAGGAAGGCCATAGTGCTCGGCAACTGTATTTAATGTTTCTGCCAGCTTAGCTAACTGTTTAGGTGAATCCACATTTTCTTCACGATGTGCACTCACTATAAAAAAATGACCTTTTTGAAGACCAAGCCTTAATAACACATCAGAAGCATCTATCTGAGGCATATAATGATGAAGCACCTCAAACATAGGGCTGCCAGTTTTAATTACACGATCTGCAGGAATACCCTCAGCTATTAAGTAATCTCGCGCTATTGAACTGTACGTCAGGTTTATGTCTGAAGTATGATCTACTATTTTACGGTTAGTCTCTTCAGGAACACGTTGATCAAAACAACGATTACCAGCTTCCATATGAAAAATAGGTATCTTGCGACGCTTAGCTGGAATAGCAGAAAGACACGAATTAGTATCACCAAGAACCAACATTGCATCAGGATTAACAGTTTCTAAAACATCATCAACCTTCATAATTACTTGGCCGATTGTTTGTGCGGCGTTAGAACCAGCGGCATTTAAAAAATAGTCAGGCTTCCTAACACCTAAGTCATCGAAGAATACTTGGTTCAATTCAAAATCGTAATTTTGACCTGTATGAACCAAAATATGATCACAGTGTTCATCTAACTTGGCAAGTACACGTGATAGACGAATAATTTCAGGACGTGTACCTACCACTGACATCACTTTTAATTTTTTCATTTTACTATCTCTTATATCATTTTAATGGTCTAGCAAACGTATCCGGAGCTCCACGATCAAAGATCTCATTAGCCCATAACATGACGATCATTTCTTCAGCACCTATGTTTGTAATATCATGAGACCATCCAGGTACAGTTTCAACGATTAGAGGTAAATCACTTTCAGTTTTCAATTCATAGCATTCACCAGTTACAATGTGTTCAAACTTGAATAAGGCTTTTCCTTTAACTACGAGAAATTTCTCATTTTTTGTATGATGGTAATGTCCACCACGAGTGACACCTGGGTGTGCTGTAAAAAAAGAAAATTGCCCTGCATCTTTAGTTTTTAACATTTCACTAAAAACACCACGCTCATCGCCATAACAAGGAATGTTATAACTAAACTGATTAGGAGACATATAACTTAAGTAGGTTGAATAAAGAGCTCTACAGAAACCCGTACCAACATTTTCAATAGTTAAACTATCTCGGCTATTTTTAAAACCGGCAAGTAAGTCAGCAACATAACCTACAGTAGTTGGATATTCGGGTAATACACTATTAAAACCACTGTTTATAGAACCGTTTAAAAGTGAAATTAGGCTATGGCATACATCATCAATATAAACCAAAGTGACTGAGGCAGATGGGTCATTTATGGTTATATCTAAATTATTTAGAGTGTTATAGCAAAAAGTAGCAACAAATGAGTTGTAATTTGGACGAGACCATTTTCCAAAAACATTTGGAAATCGATATATATAGTAAGAAGCCCCTGAAAATTTACCATATTGTTCAACAGTTTCTTCTGCTAATAATTTACTTTTACCGTAAGGATTATCATGCTCTGCTTGAGTAGAAGAGCTTATTGCAATTGGTACAACTCTTCCATAACTCGTTAATTTATCGATAATATAAGTTGTAAGTTCTGAATTACCTTGTTCAAATTCAGCTTCATTCTTTGGACGATTAACACCGGCTAAATGATAAACAAAATCTGCTTCACCAAGAAACGTGGAAAGCTCTTCTCTTGTCGTATTACGATCGACTTCAATAATATCTTTATGACCGTGCTCCCGCAGCATAATACAGAGGTTTTTCCCAATAAAGCCTTTCGCACCAGTGACAACAATTTTCATTTAAACCCCTTCCGGTACAATTAAACTGCCTGCTTCAATGTCCGCAATAAAATCTAACTTATGCAGTAACTTGATCATCCCTTCGACATTTAAACGATCAGTATTATGCGAGTTATAATCTTCAATAGTACTTAAATCTTGCTCGCCTTCTTCAACATATTGAGAATAATTTAAGTCTCTATTATCTGAAGGAATACGATAGTAGCCACCTTGATCTTCAGCAACAAACATCTCCTCTCGACTGCACAAAGCTTCATACAATTTTTCACCGTGCCGAGTACCAATAACATTCACTTTGTGATCTGGTTTTGATGTTATTTTTTTTAGAGCTTTTACTAATACATCAATCGTTGCAGCAGGAGCTTTTTGAACAAATATATCTCCATTCACACCATGTGTGAAAGCATGTAACACAAGATCGACTGCATCATTTAAAGTCATCATAAAGCGAGTCATATTAGGATCAGTTATTGTAATTGCATCACCATTAATTATTTGTCGTAAAAATAAAGGAATAACCGAACCACGCGAAGCCATGACGTTTCCATAGCGAGTAGCACTTATAACAGTTTTATCAGGATCTACATTTCGAGACTTTGCGACGATTACTTTTTCCATCATCGCTTTTGAAATTCCCATCGCATTGATAGGATAAACAGCTTTATCAGTACTTAAACAAACAACTCTAGAAACTTCATTTGCTATACAAGCTTCTAGTACATTTTCTGTACCCAATACGTTAGTTTTGACTGCTTCCATAGGATGAAACTCACAAGATGGTACTTGTTTCAAAGCAGCTGCATGGTAAACAAAATCTACTCCACGTGTAGCAGACAAAATAGAATTATAATCACGCACGTCACCAATATAAAACTTAAGTTTTGGTGAATTATACTTCTTGCGCATATCATCTTGTTTTTTCTCATCTCGAGAAAAAATGCGAATCTCTTTTATACTCGTACATAAAAATCGTTCTAGAACAGCATTACCAAAAGAGCCTGTTCCACCTGTAATCAACAATGTAGCATTATTAAACATAATTAACCCTGAACCTTTAAATATTCACACAAACCCTGTGGCATTTTCAAACACGTCACAGTGTCATCCTTTAAAAAATCTAATTGAGTGTCACCAGGAAAAAAAACCGTACGACAACCCAATAAATGGTAACTATAAGCAAATGAAGAAAATAGAGATATAACTAAAAATGGATCTAAAATAGGTTCCTTTATTACTTTAGAGAATTTCTCATACCCAGTCCCTTTATCAGAAGGGTGCTGTAGAAAAAGAATATCTACATCATTAAAACTGGAGCAATATTCTAAAATCTCTATAGTTTTTTCAACCTGCCCGAACTGTCCAATAAAGAGCACCGTTCTCCTACTTTTAGCGTGTTCAGCATTTGTTATTCGCCTTCTGTCAAAATCAAGATCAGGTGTTTGAAAAAAATGCCCTACCACATAAAACTTTTCGAAAGTTGCTTCAGAAACCCAATACTTAAGGTATACCTCGTCAACAAAGATTTTATTTGGCAACTCAATTACAGAAACAACACCATGCTGACAAACAGCTAAATTAACTTTACTATTCTTGCACGCAATTGAAATGTTAAATACTAAACGATCATAATGCCC
>Ga0208814_1001290_pt1 | contig 12020 bp, 11 predicted proteins | sample MalvirAntarct_55_FD_184253 | JGI IMG/M metagenome (GOLD analysis project Ga0208814, IMG submission 184253) | Marine viral communities from the Global Malaspina Expedition - Malaspina viral metaG Antarct_55 (SPAdes) (version 2) | ecosystem: Environmental > Aquatic > Marine > Oceanic | place...
AATATTTTAAGTTTTTTTAGAATTGCTACAGATAAATTAGACGTTTCTTGGCGTATTCATTCTGATTTAAATATTAAAGGTGAGAAACCTGATAGAGCTTTAGTTCTTTATTTATCGCCCAGAGAAAAAGAAAATCTGCATGGTACAGCATTATGGGAACATGATGTTTATGGTAGGGAGTTACCTAAAGATATTAGTGATAGTGATTATGATAAAATGATAAAAGTAGATGCTAATAATTTAGATAGATGGAGATTAAGTACGGTTGTTGGTTATGAAGAAAATAGATTGGTCTCATATCCTTCTAGTTATTTTCATAGCAAATATCCTAATGTATCTTGGGAGGAAGGTAGGAAAGTTTTTGTGATGTTTTATAAAGTTTCAGATTATGAATAAAAAAAATATTGATAAAAAAAATTTAAGCTGGGAAGAAAAAGTAGATAAATTAAAATTAAAATTTAATCGAAACAAAGATGGATATCATAAGCATAAAAAAACAAATAATAAAAGCTGGTGAAAAAGCTGTTATGCAATTAATAAAAGTAGCTGAAGAACATATTATAAAATATGGTGAGGATGATGAACTTGCTGCTGATAAATTAAAAAATGCAGCAGCTACTAAAAAACTTGCAATATTTGATGCGTTTGAAATATTAAAAAGAATTTCAGAAGAAAAAGATTTAATAGATGGAGTAGATAATAAAGTAAACAACACGCCAAAGGGATTTGCTGAATCAAGATCAAAATAAACTATACACTGAACTTATTAATATAGTTCCAAAAAGTGTTCTTACCTCTAAAAATAGAGCCAAGACTTGGACTTATGGATTTAATGAAAAATACAATTTTGTTGTAATTTCAAAGACGGGACAGATTGATCAAATAATAAATGTACAGGGATTAAATATTGCACTTCCTAAAATATCTACTGATGTATTTAAAAGATCTTTAAAAAAAGAACAACAATATTGGGAAGCTCAAATAATTCCTAAACAATTATTAAATATAAAATCAATATTTCAATGGCATAATGCTCCGGCTAATTTTAAAAATCAATGGGTTGATTATATTGAAAAACAATTTGATTATAGGGAGCAAGGTTTTTGGTTTTTAAATAATGGAAAACCTACTTATATAACTGGATCTCATTGGATGTATATTCAACATACTAAAATTGATGTTGGACTTCCGGATTTTAGAGAAGCAAACAGAATATTTTATATACATTGGGAGGCTTGTAAAGCTGATAAAAGAAGTTTTGGTAATAGTTATTTAAAAATAAGACGTTCTGGATTTTCTTATATGGGAAGTGAGGAATGTGCAAATATTGGTACTATAACTAAAGATGCTAGGATTGGAATATTATCTAAAACAGGTGCTGATGCTAAAAAAATGTTTACGGATAAAGTTGTTCCTATATCAAATAATTATCCTTTCTTTTTTAAACCCATACAAGATGGTATGGATAAACCTAAAACTGAATTAGCGTTTAGAGTTCCTGCCTCTAAGATTACTAAAAAAAATATGTATGAAGAAGATGTAGATTCAATTGAAGGATTGGATACTACTATTGACTGGAAAAATACTGGAGACAATAGTTATGATGGTGAAAAATTAAAATTATTAGTTCATGATGAAAGTGGTAAGTGGGAAAAACCTAATAGTATAATAAAAAACTGGGGTATTACCAAAACATGTCTTCGTTTAGGGAGTAAGATTATTGGAAAATGTATGATGGGGTCAACCTCAAATGCTTTAGATAAAGGTGGTGCTAATTTTAAACAATTGTATAACGATTCTGATTGTACAAAACGAAACTCTAATGGACAAACAAAAAGTGGATTATATAATTTGTTTATTCCTATGGAGTGGAATATGGAAGGCTTTATAGATATATTTGGTATGCCTGTTTTTAGTAATCCATTAAAACCAGTCTTAGGTATTGATGGTGAAATGATTACACAAGGAGCTATAAATTATTGGCAGAATGAAGTGGATTCATTAAAAAGTGATCCAGATGCATTAAATGAATTTTACAGACAGTTTCCAAGGACTGAATCGCATGCGTTTAGAGATGAAAGCAAGCAGTCTATATTCAATCTTCAAAAAATATATCAGCAAATAGATTACAATGATTCATTAATTACAGATAGATATGTAACTCAAGGATCATTTTCCTGGCAAAATGGTATTAAAGACACTAGAGTAATATGGACCCCTAATAAAAGAGGAAGATTTTTTGTAACTTGGTTACCTGAAACATCATTGCAAAATAAAGTTATAATTAAAAACGGAAAAAAATATCCAGGTAATGAACATGTGGGTACATTTGGATGTGATTCTTATGATATTTCTGGAGTTGTAGTCGGTAAGGGTTCTAACGGATCTTTACATGGATTAACAAAATTTAATATGGCTAATGCTCCAAGCAGTGAATTTTTTTTAGAATATATAGCTCGACCTCAAACCGCAGAGATATTTTTTGAAGAAGTTTTAATGGCTATGGTATTTTACGGTATGCCAATATTATGTGAAAACAATAAGCCTCGTTTATTGTATCATTTAAAAAACAGAGGTTATAGGGGTTATAGCATTAATAGGCCTGATAAAACTTTTAATAAATTATCAAAAACAGAAAAAGAATTAGGTGGAATTCCCAATTCAAGTGAAGATGTAAAACAGTCTCATGCTTCTGCGATAGAGTCATATATAGAAAAACACGTTGGATTAGATATGGAAGGATCTTATAGAGACCAAGATGATATGGGGGTAATGCATTTTCACAGAACCCTGGAGGATTGGGCTAAATTTGATATAAATAATAGAACAAAATTTGATGCGTCAATAAGTTCTGGATTAGCGATTATGGCTAATCAAAAACACCTCTATACACCGACTAAAGAAAAATCGAAAATAAGCATTAACTTTGCTAGATATAATAACACAGATTCCGTTAGCCAATTACTTAGATAGATGAAAGATGTAAAAATACAAGTTAACTCCGCTGCTTTTCCCGATCAGTTTGCGTCAGATAAAGTTAAAGACACAATGGAGTTTGGATTACAAGTGGGTCAAGCTATTCAATATGAATGGTTTAGAAGAGATAATGGTTCGTGTAGGTTCTATAATCAATGGGCGGAATTTAATCGTTTACGATTATATGCAAGAGGAGAACAGTCTATTGCAAAATATAAAAATGAAATATCTGTAGATGGTGATTTAAGTCATTTAAATTTAGATTGGACTCCAGTACCTATTATTCCTAAATTTGTAGATATTGTAGTTAATGGAATGTCTGATAGACTTTTTAAAATTAAAGCAACTGCTCAAGATGCAATGTCTGCTGAAAAAAGAAGTCAATTTCAAGATATGGTCCAAGCTGATATGGTAGCAGCTCCTGTTTTAAAAGAGTTAGAAAAACAATTTGATATTCCGGTTTTTACTGTAGCGGAAGAAGACTTACCGGGTAGTGATGAAGAGTTAGAACTCTACATGCAAATGAAATTTAAACCAGCTATAGAGATAGCTCAAGAGGTTGCTATAAATACTTTACTAGAAGAAAATCATTATTCAGACGTTAGAAAAAGAGTTGATTATGATCAGACAGTTTTAGGTATTGGAATGTGTAAGCACATGTTCTTACAAGGTTCAGGAATACAAGTTGATTATGTTGATCCTGCTAATGTAGTATACAGCTACACAGAAGATCCTTATTTTAAAGATAATTTTTATTGGGGAGAAATTAAAACAGTTCCAATTGGGGAATTAATTAAAATTGATCCTAGCTTAACTAATGAAGACTTACTTGAAATATCTAAGTATAGTCAAGATTGGGGACAATACTATGATGGAGCGCAAGCTTATAATAATAGTATGTTTAATAGAGATACTGCTACATTATTATATTTTAATTATAAGTCTACACATTCTTTTGTTTACAAGAAAAAAGAAATGGCAGATGGAACTTTTAAGACTGTCGAAAAAAATGACGAATTTAATCCAACAGCAGAAATGCAAAAGGATGCTAAGTTTGAAAGAGTTGAAAAAAGAATTGATGTATGGTATGATGGTGTTATGGTAATGGGTACTAATATTGTTCTTCAATGGAAACTAGGAGAAAATATGGTTCGTCCAAAGTCAGCTAATCAATACGCAAGACCAAATTATATAGCATGTGCGCCAAGAATGTATAAAGGTGCGGTAGAATCTTTAGTTCGTAGAATGATTCCATTTGCGGATTTAATTCAAATGACTCATTTAAAGATTCAACAAGTTGTATCTCGTGTGGTTCCAGATGGTGTATTTATAGATGCAGATGGATTAAATGAAGTAGACCTAGGTACTGGTGCTGCTTACACTCCAGAAGATGCATTACGTTTGTATTTTCAAACTGGTAGTGTTGTTGGTCGTAGTTATACTCAAGACGGTGAATACAATAATGCTAAAGTTCCTATTACTCAGTTAACCGCTAGTAGTGGCTCTGGAAAGATGCAAATGCTTATTGGCAACTATAATCATTATTTAGATATGATTAGGTCTGTAACAGGATTAAATGAAGCGCGTGATGGTAGTATGCCGGATCCTAATTCATTAGTAGGTATAAATAAATTAGCTGCGTTAAATTCAAATACAGCTACAAGACATATTTTACAGGCAAGTTTATATATGACTAGAAGTTTAGCAGAATGTTTATCTATTAGAACATCTGATGTATTAGAATATGCAGACTTTAAGGAAGAATTTGCTATGCAGATTGGTAAATATAACCTTCAGATTATTGAAGATATAAAAGAATTATATTTATATGACTTTGGAGTTTTTATAGAAATGTCTCCTGATGAAGAAGAGAAAGCTATGCTTGAGCAAAATATTCAAATGGCTTTATCTAAAGAAAACATTAGTTTAGAAGATGCAATAGACATTAGAGAGATTAATAATCTAAAAATGGCTAATCAATTATTAAAACTTAAGCGTAAACAAAAACAAGATAGAGAACAAGCGCAACAAGCACAGCAACAAGAAATGCAAGCGCAACAACAAATGCAAGCGCAGGAAGCAGCTGCACAACAACAAATGCAAATAACACAAGCAACTGCAGCCGCTAAAATGGAAACAATGACTGCTGAGAATCAAATGGCGATTCAAAAAATGCAAATGGAAGTTCAGTTAAAACAAAAATTAATGGAGGTAGAGTTTAACTATCAAATGCAATTAAAAGGAGTTGAGCAATCACAACTAGACGAAAGAGAAGTTAGTAGAGAAACAAATAAAACTGATAGATTAAATAATCAATCGTCTAATCAATCAAGAATGATTGAGCAACGAAAACGTAATTTACCTTCTATAAATTTTGAGTCTAATGAAGATAGTTTAGATGGTTTTGATTTGTCAGAATTTAACCCAAGATAATTAAATTAAATAGTATTAACTTTATAAAAATTAAATCAAATGGAATTCAAAGTAAAAGAAGTAACCAAAGAAGAGAAGTCTCGTGTTGAAGTTGAAACAGAAATGTTAAAAAAACATGAAGAAAAATTTGAAGATTCTTCAGATGAAGATGACGGAATAGATAGGGTTAATTTAAGTAATTCACCTTCCGAGGAAAGTTCGGTTGATGAAACAAAAGTGGATGATACTCCTGTTGAAAAAACAGAAGTAGAGCTACAAGAAGATGACGTTCTTTCATATATTAAGAATAGATATAACAAGGATATAACATCTGTCGATGAACTGTTTGCGGAAAAAGAGGCAAATAGTGATTTACCAGAAGATGTATCTGCGTATTTAAAGTACAAACAAGAAACTGGGCGTGGTATTAATGACTTTTATAATTTACAAAAAGACATTGATAGCATGGAAGATGATGTTGTACTTGCTAATTATTATTCGTCAACCGAAGAAGGGTTGGATGAAATAGACATTCAGGATATTATTGAGGATAAATTTAGTTACGATGAGGACCTAGATGAACCAAGAGAAATCAAGAAAGTTAAATTAGCGAAAAAGCGAGAACTTGCTAAGGCAAAGAAGTTTTTAAATGAACAGAAAGGTAAGTACAACATTCCTCTTGAGTCAAGTGGGGGTGCATTATCTGAAGATCAAGAAAAAAACCTTAATGCTTATAAAAGTTATATAGAGGATTCTAAAACGGTTGAGGAGCAAAACAGAAAAAAAACACAATTTTTTAAAGACAAAACAAATAATTTGTTTAACAATGATTTCAAAGGTTTTGATTTTAATGTGTCTGATAAAAATATTACGTTTAAACCTGGTACTGCTGAAGAATTAAAAAATGTTCAATCAAATGTTGGCAATTTTATTGGTAAATATTTGGATGATGATGGATTAATAACAGATGCGGTAGGTTATCATAAGGCTTTGTCGGTAGCGATGAATCCTGATAAATTTGCTCAATATTTCTATGACCAAGGCGTGGCTAACACTGTGGATAATGTTTCAAGAAAATCAAAAAACATTAACATGGATGTAAGGTCAAATTCTCAAACTGTTGCAAAAGACGGAACAAAGATACGCTCAATGAATAGTAATAGCAGAACTGACGGAAGAGGACTCAAAATTAGAAGTATTAAAAAAAGTTAAAAATTAAAAAAAAATCAAAATTATGGCAGTAAATTTAACTCCAGGATTTGACTTGCAGCCAAGTGCGCAACAAACTCCTTTATCAACAAACTACATAACTAACTTTGATTTCTTAAATCAGTATCTTCCAGATACTTACGAAAAGGAATTTGAGCGTTATGGAAACAGATCAGTAGCATCATTTTTAAGAATGGTTGGCGCTGAGATGCCTTCTAATTCTGACCTTATCAAATGGGCAGAACAAGGAAGATTACACACAAAATATCAAGGATGTACTTCTGCTTCAGCAGCAGGTGCAGTAGATGGTGTTTGGACTATACCAGGTGTTGGCGTAGCTCCAGGAACAGGTGCTAACAATCCAACAAACTTTAATCCGCAGTTAAATGCCGCTTCAGGTACTTTAGCTACACTTAGAGTAGGACAAACAGTAATGATTTCTGACAATACAGCTGGATCTACATTACAGAATAAAGCAATTATTAAAGTAGCTCCAACTTCAGCAGCTCCAGGAACATTTACTGTAGCTTATTATGAAGCAGGCGGTCAAGCAATGGCGGCAGCAGCAAGTTGTGATATATTTATTTATGGTTCTGAGTTCTCAAAAGGAACAGTTGGAATGGTTGGATCTAATGAGTCTGATGACTTTATTTTTGACAACAAGCCAATTATTATCAAAGACAAGTATTCTGTTTCTGGTTCTGATATGGCTCAAATTGGTTGGATTGAAGTTACATCTGAAAATGGTGCAACTGGATACTTATGGTATTTAAAATCTGAACATGATACAAGACTTCGTTTTGAAGATTATTTAGAGACAGCAATGGTGGAAGCAGTTCCAGCAGAGGCGGCTTCGGGTGCAGCAGATTTCTTACAGAGTGTAGGAGTAGGTGCAGGTGTAGCTGGTCGTTCTGGTTCTGATGGTATTTTCTTTGTAGTTGGAAATAGAGGTAATGTATTCGGTGGTGGAAACCCAGTTGCTTTAGCTCAATTTGACAATGTTATTCAAAGACTTGATAAGCAAGGTGCTATTGAAGAAAATGTAATTTTTGTTAACAGACAATTCTCATTTGATATTGACGATATGTTAGCTTCTCAAAACTCTTATGGAGCAGGAGGAACTTCTTATGGTTTATTTGACAATGATAAGGATATGGCTTTAAATTTAGGTTTTACAGGATTCCGTAGAGGTTATGATTTCTACAAGTCTGACTGGAAATACTTAAACGATCCTACAATGAGAGGTGGTTTACAAGCTGGTAAAATCAACGGACTTTTAGTTCCTGCTGGTTCAACTACAGTTTATGATCAAATCTTAGGTAAGAACGCTAAGAGACCATTCTTACATGTACGTTATAGAGCTTCAGAAACTGAAGATAGACGTTACAAAACTTGGATTACTGGTTCTGCTGGTGGTGCAAAAACAAGTGACTTGGATGCGATGGAAGTAAACTTCCTATCTGAAAGAGCTGTATGTACTTTAGGTGCAAACAACTTCTTCTTATTTCAAGATGCATAAGTAATTAAATAATTAAAGGGAGGCAATAAAAATTCTGATGAGCCTCCCTTTTTTTTAATATAAATCAAATTAAATCATATTATAATGACAAAACAAAAAGAAAAGTACGAAAACAAGTCTTACAGACTTTCAAATGATCAGCAACCACTTTCATACATGCTATCATCAAGACATTCATCAAGATCACCTTTATTATATTTTGACGAAGAAGAAGGTATTAATAAACCACTTCGTTATGCAAGAAACCAAAGAAGTCCGTTTGAAGACGAACAAGATGGGAATGCAATTTTAGAGCCAATTATTTTTGAAGATGGAATGTTAACAGTTGAAAAACAAAATCAATCATTACAATTATTTTTACATTATCATCCAGGAAATGGAATGGTGTTTGAAGAAATAAATAATGAAAGAGATGCTTCAGCTGAACTAGAATGGGTAGAGATGGAATTAGAAGCTCAAATAGAAGCTAAAAAAATTACAGGCGATGTAGAAAGATTAATTTCAGTATGTAGAGTTTTAATGGGTAATGGTGTAGATAATATGACTGTTCCTGAATTAAAAAGAGATATTCTTTTATATGCAAAAGCTAGACCAGAGGATTTTATGGATACCATAAATGATCCTATGTTAGAGTTAATGGATACTATTCATCAATTTATGATGGCAGGATTTATAGCTTATAGAAACAATAAAAAAGATGTATACTACAATCTTCCAAATAATAAAAAGAAAATGCTTACTATACCTTATGGAGAAGATCCAAATTATATTATAGCTTCTTTTATGCAAAGTGATGAAGGCTTACAGGTATATAAACTTTTAACAAATAAATTAAAAAATAAAAAAGATTAAAACACTATAAATTAGAAAATTAGCCACCTTAAAAGGGTGGCTTTTTTTTTGTTATCTTTGTATTTCATTAACACATAAATTATTATTATTATGGAAAAATTTTTAAATATTGCAGTTACCGGAGAAGGAAAACAAATTGTCTCTTGTACAGATGTTAAGCTTATTGAAGTAGGCGCAGGTGCAGCAGCACCAACATCAACAGTTATTACTTATGGTAGTGGAAAAGTAACTACCATTACTCACGCTACAGTGGGCGCGTCTTCAGGAACAAATTCTGGAACACAGTTTAGATCTATAATTCAAGGTGCAATGCAAGATGTATTGAGTACAGCTTGGTTTAATGTAGCTGAAGTATTAACACCAAAATATGCAGTGAGTGATATCACTACTGTTTAAAATTATTATTAACACATAAATTATTATTATTATGGAAAAATTTTTAAGTATCCCAGTATTAGATGCTAATGGGACAAATAGTCAAGCACAACTAGTATCTATAACTGGAATAAGCAGTATAGGTCAGCCATCAACAACAACGGTTTCAATTAAATATTTAGGAGGAAAAGTTATTACTTTAACTTGGCCAGCAGCATCAGCAGCAGCAGCTCCAGCACTACAGGTTTCCGTACAGGATGCAGTAGTATTAGCTCTAACAAAAGGATGGACAAATGTTTCAGAGCCTTATGGACCAAAGGGAATGGTTTCTGGAATGTCTGTAAATTATAAATTAGAGGCAGGATCTTTTTTAAATGTTAATCCGCTAAGTGCAATTGCAATAGCATAATGAATCAAACAATGGAAAAATTTATAAACTTTAAACAACTTAATGTTGTAAAAACTGGAACATCCACAGCAAATGGGTCTGCTACGCTTAAATTAACAGATACAGCGGCAACTTTTACTCAAACTGTTCTTGTTAATGCAATTGTATGGGATAGAGTAACAAATGCAGAAAATGGAGGACAAAAATATCTTGTAACGGTTGTTGATTCTGATACAGAATTAACGTTATTAGCTATTGGACCAACATCAGATCAAGGAACTGGAGTACCAGATGCTACAGCATATTTTATTTATATGCCAGAATATACGGTATTAAAATACGGAACAACAAGTGCTACGTTAGCTGATTTTTTAATAGATGCATCAGGTGTCAACTTTATCTTATCAGGTGTTAAGCCTGGGGATTATGTTCGTAATATTACGGATGGAGTTGTTACATTAGTTACTTCTGTAACAAAAACTACGCTTGGAGTATCTGATGATATATTTGCAAATAATGAAAATTATCTTGTATACAGAGAAGGTGCAGATGATTATAAAGTAATATTAAGATCATCAGGAATTGCAGATGTTTCAAATGACGCAACTACTTCTTCTGAAATTGAAATTACTTATAATTCAGCTGGTAGTTCATTAGCTCAAATTGATTATGCATATTCTTCTACAGTAGGCGCAAACTCAGCAATGAGAGGTGCAATACAAGAAGCTATAACTTCTTCTTTAGCAACTGAATGGACAGATGTATCATTTGATTTCCCGGGACTTTTAAATCCAGAGGAAAACATTGTAAATGTAACCTGGTTAGCTGGTCAAGATTTCTTCTTTTTAAGAATACAATAATACAATCATACTTTAATTAATCAAGAGGCTACAAAAAAAAGTAGCCTCTTTTTTTTTGCTATCTTTGTAAAAAGAATTAATTATGCCTATTAACGATGTAAGAAATACAGTATTAGCTATAGCGAATAAAAACAACTATGGATACATATCTCCTGCTGATTTTAATCTTTACGCTAAACAAGCTCAAATGGATATGTTTGAGGATTATTTTTATACTTATAACACTCAAATAATAAAAGAAAATTTAAGGCAATCTGGAAGCGGATATGCTGATATATCAAAAGGATTGGTTGAGGTAATTGATAGTTTTTCTGCTACACAAACTTTAATTAACAATGGAGTAAATTTATTTTCATTGCCAAGTAATTATTATTTAATTAATAAATTAAATTACTATCCAACAGTAATATTATCTGGAGTTACTACAGCGGCAGCAAACAACACGCTTACAGACGCAACAGCTACGTTTACATCCAATACATCTATTTTAGGTCAGTTAGTATCATCAGTAACTTCTGATAGCGTTACAGCTGGACAAAGTGCTTATGTAATTGCTATTGTTAGTAATACTGAATTAACGTTAAGTGATAATATATTTGGATCTGCTGCAACAATAGGTAATACATATACTATAGTAGCTGATACTGGTATAGTGGAGGTTGAAAGAGTTAATCAAAATAAAATATTTTATTTAAACTCATCGCCACTTACCTCTCCATCTACTGGATATCCTGCTTATGTATTAGGAAATGCTAATAACACTTCTTTAGGAAATACTGTAAATGTTTATCCATCTACTTTAACAACTCCAGGAACTATATTTGCTCAATATGTTAGGTATCCTAATCCTCCTAATTGGACTTATGTAATATTGGTAGGAGGAGAACCTTTATTTGATTCTTCTGCAGCTGATTATCAAGATTTTGAATTACCTTTATCAGACGAGCCAATATTAGTTGCTAAAATATGTCAATATGTAGGAGTAGAAATTAGAGAAGCAGATGTAGTTGCTTTTGGGCAAAGTGAAGAAGCTAAGGATAACCAATAAGAATATTTATTATGGCATATATAAACGATTACGCATATTATCAAAATTCAGGAACAGCTCCAGCTGATGAAAATTGGGGTTCATATCAATTTCTTTCTTTAAATGATATTGTAAATAATTTTATGTTAATGTATCAGGGAAACCATGAGTTAATTAACAACATAGAACGATATCAAATTTTGTTTCATGCAAAAAGAGGTATTCAAGAATTAAATTATGACGCGATGAAGGAAATAAAAATCCTTCAGTTAGACATTACAAATCAATTGCGATTTGTATTACCTCCAGATTATGTAAATTGGGTTCGTATCTCTCAGTTTAGAGATGGAATGTTATATCCTTTATCTGAAAACATACAGACAAATTGGTCTTCAGCTTATT
>Ga0208814_1001291_pt1 | contig 12018 bp, 20 predicted proteins | sample MalvirAntarct_55_FD_184253 | JGI IMG/M metagenome (GOLD analysis project Ga0208814, IMG submission 184253) | Marine viral communities from the Global Malaspina Expedition - Malaspina viral metaG Antarct_55 (SPAdes) (version 2) | ecosystem: Environmental > Aquatic > Marine > Oceanic | place...
TTAAGGACTCTCTTGCAATCTTGTCAATTCTACTGCGCTCTTCAGATGCAAAGGAAGACTCAGCCTGAAGCACTCCCCATGCTACAGACATTGCTACAATAGCCGCTCCTACAGGCAACAAAGCTGCTGGAATTAAAACTTGGCTCATACTACTCCCCTAAAACTGGCCGCGTTGCAGGGAAGTCCGAAGTAGCCGGCCAGTCACGCAAAGCAGTCCTATAAGTCAGTATGTTGTCACGATTAGGCCAGTCAGGAGTTTGTGAGGCCATGTCAGTTGACGCTAATTCCATATTACGCCACTGCCGCGCTTCCTCTTCTGCTGTAGGCTCTGGAGTTGTAGGTTCAATCAACTCTTCATAATGTTCAAAGTTAGCTTCGACAAACTCAGCGTCAGCATTGATGGTATTTGTGGTGTTACCGTCAGCGTCTTTAATTATATATTTCACTTAATTCTCCTTTATGGTATGTATTGGATTACGACACAGCCTTGACCACCACGGCCTGAGCGTAGATTTTGTACAGCGTTTGAGTAACTAAATCCACCGCCGCCCCCTATAGAGGCGTGTGCGTTAACAGAACCATTTACACTTTGAATACCTCTCCCTCCGGCCCCTGCTAACGGCCCAGCAGTAGTGGAGTCGGCACCACTACTGGCATTGTTACTGTTAAAAAAACCTATACCACCGGCACTGCCAGATAATTGGCCTAAGCTAGAGCTATAAAAATCACCTAATATGTCAGATGAACCGCCAAAACTATCATTGTAAGTTCCAGCGTTTTGGCCCGGATTTCCTGTTGTAGTTAAGCCAATAGCTCCACCGCCAATTCGATAGCCACCCGGCCCACCTGTTCTATTAACATCTCCATTTGAGCCACCACCGGCATTATTAAATTGGGTATTGTTTAAGGCTCCACCTGCACCACCAGTAGATGTTAGTGTAGAGCTTAAGCCAGTACCTGCAACACTTGTAGTGCCTCCTGTTTGTCCTGCGGACGCTGACCCTACAACCCCTGCCCCACCTGCGCCAATAGTTACAGTAAATGATCCGGAAGTTGTAACAGCCAAAGAGTTTTTTCTGCAATAACCACCTGCCGCACCACCTGCTAACTGACCATCATTTAAGCTTGCACTTCCAGCACCACCTGCTCCAATCACGTGAATCATTATTTTGCCGTCTTGTGGCGGAACAAAAGTTTGAGATACATGTAAAAAAATTGTAGGGAATGAACCCGAACCACCTAATATTACTGCCATTTTAAATCTCCTCTAAAGTTCTAAGAACCCGATTGTGCTGTCAACAAAAACAAGCTGTGTGGCTTTTCCGCTTTGAAGCGTACCATCGCCGGCAACTGAATTTATCTTCTGTGAATTACGGCCAATAGTCACTGTACCGCCGCCCGTAGCCTTAATTGTTACTGTAGCCCCAGCCGCGCTACTAGCTGGAAGCGTAATTGTGGTACCGCCAGAAGCATTAACAATAATCTGATCGCCCGACACCATTGTGTACGCGCCAGTCTTTATTGCCCAGTCGTTATACAAGCCACCTACTGCCGCAAACGATAACACGCCATTGCCGTCAGTGACCATAGCCTGACCGCTACTGCCCGTGCCGCTAGGGAGCGTTAAGGTAATATCCGCAGTAGCTGCCGGTCCAATAAGAGTAACCTTGTTCGCACCGTTATCGCTGTCTTCAAAGAACTCAAGAAACCCTGCGCTTGTAGCTCCGTTCTTTAACTGTACGCCCGCGTTAGCTATGGGCGTGGTTAAAACTGGAGTTGTAAGCGTCTTGTTTGTAAGGGTTTGTGTCGCCGCAATACCCGCCAGAGTATCCGTAGATGCTGGGAGGGTAAGAGTTACGTTACCTGAGAACGCAGAGTGTGCAGGCGCTTGGACTTGAGCATAGTGCGCGTTGTTTGACTCGCAATAAAACTTAACTGTTGATCTAGTTCCGCCATTTTTGATTGATATATTGCCTGATTCAATCTCTACCAGCCCAGCTATTACAGCCTTGACTGTACCAGTTGGTATCTCAATGACGTCTGCCGCCGCGTCGTTCTGAATGGTGACGTCGTTCGTTGATCCCTGCCCCGTAATCATTAGGCCGTTGGCGCTTGTATAGCCAATAGCCGCGTTATCACCAGCGGATGTGGTTGCCGTGGCCTCTACGGTTGTACCTGTAATTACGCCGCTGGAGGTGATTGCTCCAGAGGCGGTGAGTGCCGCCATCGTAGTGGTGCCAGTCAGATCTAAATCGACGAGGGCATCCGCGACTGCGGCGCCAGATCCGGCGCCATCAAGATATACAGCTTTCACAGCGCCACTAGCTATGTTGACGGTGGCTCCAGAGCCCTGCTTAATCGTAATGGTCTGAGATCCAGTGGTAGCGTTCTCAATAAACATTACTCGATTAAGGGTGTTGGGAGCAATTGTCAGAACCCTTGTGGTGCTTAGTGTGGCCCCAGATGTCACTTTAAAGTAAAAAGATCTAGCTGGGTCACTCGCGCCGTCTGCAACCGTAGTCGTAGAGTTTGCGTTCGAGGCAAAACAATTTTGAGTACCGAAGCCCAAAGCTTCGCCAATAAACTCTAAATTACTATTAGTTGTTGTGCCCCAGCTACCAGAACCCTCTCCAGTAGCGAGCTCTGTGAGTCGCAAATTATTAACGTATGTTGCCATTCTATGTGTCCTCTGTTATCTATCAACCACGCTGTAGTTGGGCACCTGTGCGGTGTCTATTAATCCCCAAACAGGCATCTTTACCATTGTGTCGGCTGTCATAGAAACGCCCGCTGGATATATGTTTGCATCCGCTGTAATCGTCACAGATCCGATAGAGAAAGTTGCAGAAACGCCCGTTGGCAACTCTACAACCTCATTTTCTAATACTGTAACGGAGCCAACGCTTGCTGTAAAGCCGACTCCTGTTGCGGGGACACTACTACCCGGCGATACGGCAAGTGCGCCAAGTCCAGACGTCATGGCACCAGCAGAAGTTAAAGTAACGGGTACTGCTGTGCCCCAAGAGCCATTTCCCCAGCTTGATCGCCCCCAGCCTGTTACATTAGACACGGCTAACCGCCCATATCAGCTTTCGCCGACTCTAGGTCCGTTTTAATTCTTTTTAAACAAATTTTGGCAGAGTAAGGCATATCTTGGTTCTCTAGCAAACATCTCAACTCTTCTAGTGAGCGATTTATTTTAACTAAAGCATCGCCAACCACTTTTAAATTTAATCCCATTATACACCTACGCGACCTGTTGCAAACCTTGAAATTTTCTGTCTAGGATTCTGCGCACTTTAGAGTAACTAATATCTCTAGCGCATTCATGCAAAGATGCGACCTCCTTGGCTATCCTTCTAGGCCCAAGACCCCTATCTTTGAGCCTATAAATCGTACAAAGAACCTCCTGTTCTTCCGGTATTTCAACTAATCGAGTGCGGGTCTTGTTGCCGTGCTTCTCCTGCTCCTTGCGATACCCGAATGGGGCGCTGCCGCCAATTGAGTATCCTCGACTGGCCCAGTCAACTTTTCCGTCTCCAAACCTATCTTTAATCGTGGAGTGCTCGATCTCAGCCACGGCAGATAGGACCATCAGCATAATCTGATTGGCCATCTCGTTCATATCAAACTTGCTTCGCAGGCCCTTCTGACCTTCGGGCTTTGGATAAACAATTGGGACCTCACCAAACTGCTCGCAGAAAAACAACGTAATCCCAATGTCCTGCAACACTGGTATTATAGATAAAAGGTCGGCGCTTGAGCGCGAAAGGCGGTCTAATCGCGTGCAAATAACAATGTCATTTTGATCTATAACGTCAGTCAGCCCTCTTGATCCTCCGCGCTCAAGTATTGGCAGGGTCCCAGATATCCCGTCATCGACAAAGAAGTCGGTCACATCGCGGTTATACTTTTCCTTCACAAATTCGCTAATCTGCTGCCTTTGAACATCAATAGAAACCCCGCTGCGCACCTGTTCTTTCGTGGAAACGCGCACGTATCCGTAAATATTGTTGATTTGCTTTAACGGCTTGATCATGCAGCTTTCCTCTCTCGGCATTTGTAGCCGTAGTCCACAAGCTCGGTGTAAAGCCGCTCCCAGTTAATATTAAGGGGGCGCCCATTGGTTGAGCGATCCGCAAATAGTACGGTCCCATTCTTTATTAGCTCAACACCAGCGTAGTTCTTCGGCACTCCGTCATACAAAATTTCTATGTCATGCACCTTGCAAACTCTACTAACACGATTAGCAAAAACTTTCTTGCGCTTTGCTGTTTCTGATACATTTGCCATTATTCTTTCCCCTCTCTTCGGTCGCGCCTGTCCTTCCATCGCTTCTCGACAGCCTTAATTCGCTCCTGCTCTTTGCGAATCTCGGCCTCGGTGTCAGAAGCACTACCAAATATCCTGTCAAAACTAGAATCAAATTTGGCCTTGTCTGCCTTTCTTTGACGATGCCCCTTACTCATAACGACACCCAGTCTCTTCGCCGCATTTCTATAACTTCCGGCGAAATACCTATCTGCGCAGCCACATCTTTTATATCGATTAAGCGGACCTTTCTTTGGTCCATCAATTTAAAGGCTATGCCGTATGTATCCCACTTTCTAAAATCTTGAAATGCAAAAAACAGGTCGTTCAGTGCTTTTTGTTTGCTAGTCATGCCGCTTCTCCCTTGTTGTTAATAAAATCATTCCAACGCTCCATCCCAACCTTGCTGTTTGCGCACTTATCGGCAATCGTGATCAAATACAATGCCAACTCTGCATTCTTTTCTGTCGCAACATCCACTAGATCCTCAACATCCATATCAACCTTGCCTGCCGCATTCTTGAATATCGCTGGCAGCATCATTGCCACATTGGGCGGAACCCCATACTTTTTTGCAAAAACATTTATCTTTTCAACTAAAACGCTCATCATTCCCTCCTTAATTAAGCTACATTGTAGCACATATCGTGTCGTTATGCCACTGCGCATACAAAAACGGCCAGCGAAAGCCGACCATTTTTCCTAAACATTTTTACTTTGGAGCAAAGTGAAGATCGAAGCTGTAGTACGGCTCGGTGAAGCCCCAGTCTCCGGTCACATCAAAGGAAGTGCAGATTCCCCATTCGTAGGGGCCATCTTCCCAAGTTACCGACCAGTTTTTAGAGCCGGTGTATTCAGCCTCCTCGCTGGGAGATCTCAGGGTCGGACCGTAGTCGGTGTTATAGCCAGCCTTTTTGGCGTAGGCTTTAAGTGCCTTGTGAAATCCCTTGGCGGCGCCCGCGCAGGTCTTGTACTTGCTTGGATCGAAGCCGTTTAGTACAGCGAACGTAGTGCCGCTGGTTGGATCTGAACATTTAGCGTGAAACATAATTTCTCCTATGCCCCCTTGGGGGCGATCAGTTTTGCTTTGGTTGGTCTCTTGTAAAAGCCGAACTTGTTATCGTCTTCGCTGGCCTCAACAGTAGCAGAGAAGGTAACGCGACTGCCGTTGACGGTAGTCTCAGTCTCGTAGGCCGCGTCAGACAGTGAGCTAGGCACAGTGCCCCAAACCTTAAAGCCTCGATCATCACGGACCAGCATCTTGAGGGTATTGCCGTAGTAGCCTTCCTGAATCTTGACAGTAATGACCTCACCAGTGATGGCCTGCTTGCCGTTCACGATAGCCTCTGCATCAGCGTTCTCAGCAGCACTCTTTGCCGCCCACTCGGCCTTCTTGGCTATGTTGCCGTCAATGATCTTCAAGACAGCCGCACACTGCTTTGGTGACAGCTTGCCGTAATCGGACAGCGTGTTGCCCAAGCTATCAGCGAAACTGTCGCTGCCGTCACCGCCGTTGCGGTTCAGCCACATTTCGATCTCGCCAGCGCGTTCCACAGTTTTAAACCATGTCTTGCGGGCGTTGGCAACAATGTTGCGCTTGATAGCGTTGCTATACGCCTCTGGGTTTTCGATCTCGCTTCCGCCTGCTGTGTATCCCATAACTTTCTCCAATTGATTGACTACATTGCTATAGTCTCACATATCGTGTCGTTGTGCAAGTGTTTGTACCAAATAAATCAAACCTTACAATGAATTTAATAGATCTACTGTCCAGTATTCACCGGCCTCATCACTTTAGTTAAAAAAGTCGTATTTTTATTCCTCTTCAGATTTTATAGACCAACCAGACTCTTTGTTTATGTCTTCTAAATATTCAACTATTACACGATTCAGTCCATAAAGAGCTTCATCGTTTAATTGACTTTCGTTAAGCGTAACCAAATGGATTTTTTTGGCTCTACTTGGAGGGGTCATATAAATTTTCATTTTGCTTTACCTTTAGGTTTGCCCCCGAAGGGGCGGTTGGTGTTTAAGCGATCATCGCTCGCTTGGTTGAGCCGACTTGGCTGTTCAGTGATACCTTCTTACCCTTGGCGTATCCAGACATGTAAGAACTGCTGCATCCGACGCTATAGGACCTAGCTGACCCGTATCGAAGATTGAAGTGCTTCACAATTAAGTCTTTCTTTACTACAACCAGATCTGTACCAGTCGTCGCTTTGCTGAGCTCCGCCTCTCGCTCGGCTTTAATTGCTCTGCACTGGACCAAGATTCCTTCCACAACCCCCATCTTGAAGCTGTTGCGCCCTCTGCGCGTGCCCTCAAACTTCTTGGCCAGTCTCTCAGTCACCCCGACAAGGTAGTCAAACATCATTAGCGCAACCTGAGTGTCCTCTGGCGTACCGCAGAACCTGACCTCACCGCTTCGCTTGGTAGGCATCGTGCTGGTTATGTATGATGCCGCCCACGCCAGATTCCATACCCAACTAGAGTTTCGGGCCTCACCAGTCTCCGCAGAGACCATGTCGTCCTGCTTGAGCGTCTGCGCGGTGAGCTCGGCGTACTGAATGTCGTACTTTCGCATCATGCCCTCGGCGCGTCGCAGCGCTATCGACGCCTCGTTCTCGTTAGACGCGGAGTGCTTGGCCATAGCCAGCAGTTTCTGCACTCGGCTCAACAGCTTTTCTCTATCGTTCATATCAATCTCCAGTAAAAAATGAATTCTCTCTCAACAGTTCCCATTATACACATATCGTGTCGATGTACAACTTTGTATACAACTATTTAAAGACCTTATTTCTATAAGTAAATCTTTTTATATTACTATGGGTATAAAAATAATGTGCATAAAGGTGTACATCGACACGATATGTGCTATTATATGTATGTAGGGTAATTAACCAATAAGAGGAATGAGGCAATGATCGAGACTACTTATTACAACGTCGAGCAGATGGTTCCCAATAGCCCCGAGGGTGTGGGCGTCTGGGGTTGGACTTGCAACACTCGCAACGACAAGATGACTGATCGCGCCGAGGCCGAAGCTAAGATGGCCGAAGAGATGGCGGGATGGGAGAAGTACCTTGCTGAAGAGCAGGAGCGCGTGGCAGAGGGTCCTGAGGAAGCAAAAGACTATATTGCTGAACTTCAGGCTAACGTAAATTTTCGCATTACTGAAGAGGTCAAGAACTTCACCCACGTTTGCATGTTCGGATACAGCGACGTTCACGCTTACGAGATCGTCAAAGTTGTAAGCGACAAGACTGTCGAGGTGCGCAAGATGGAGACCAAGCACGACATCAGCCACTTAGAGCAGGTAGCCGGAGGATTTTGTGGCCACGTTGTCAACCAGCGCAACCAGAAAGTGACTTACGAAAGCGACCCGAGCGCACCAGTGGTTAGAATCAGAAAGAAGAAGAACAATCCAGAGGCTTGGACCGCGAATGGACAGAGATTCGCATTAGCCACCGCGCCTTACGCCTTTTACGATTACAACTTTTAGTTAACCGCCCCCTTCGGGGGTTCAATTAATTAAGGGATACATTATGAAAACATTTACGAAAGCAACGGTCTTAAAAGCTGTTTCTAAAATCCACCCAAGCATCGAGCTAGTCCATGACGATGAGTGCGGGGAATATAGGACAGACTTCTGGCTTGAGGAAGATTCAGAATTGGTGTTTGGGAATAGTGGCGGCAAGGTGATGTGTTTCCCGACTTGGTTCGTTAACCCAACTCAACCCAAGTCTGAATACTGGGAAGCGGTCTACGCTGAAATTCAAGATGGTTTCATAGAGTGTGGTAAGGTTTAATACAACCGGCTCCCTACGGGGGGGCATTTTGGAGAGACAATATGCAAAATTATTTTAGAACCCTAGCTGCAACAAGGGCGACTGCAATTAAGCCGGAGATGACTAAGACGCAGGAAATGCGTGTTTACAAAAAAGCCCTGACCCGTCATCACGGAATATCGGACGAAGCTAGATATATCGTCAACACTTGGATACAGGGCTGTAAAAATTACGAGGAAGGAAAATGATCGGGACTACTTATGAGCTTTTGGAATCAATCGACAATGCCGTTGATGTCATTATTTCTCGTCGCAATAGTTTTGAGGGTGACTTTGCGGATCTCAACGAGATTGACACGGATTACCTGTGCTATGAATTTCTGAAGGCAATGCCTAGCTGGTGGGACGACGTTTTGCCTGCCAGTATTATGGGGCCGGAGGATTTCTTGCACGAACTGTACGCCGAAGATCTGCCACCAGACTCAATTGGGCAGGGATTGCGCAGGGAGATATGCAGGTATCTTGGGCCTACTTTAGATGAACTGGTGTTAAACTCGTATGAGCGAGTGATGAATATTCCACCAGAAGAGTCGCAGGGCTGGAGAGCAGGTCAGTGAGTAAGATTATTGTTGAGTTAGATAAAGAAGATGCTGAAATTGTGCTCGCCAACCAGAAAGAGATTGTCGAGCTTTTACGAGAGATCTTAAGGGAGCTAAAGAAAAATGGCTGACAGATACGAGCTTGAAGAATTTATCAGGGCCTCAAGCGGCGCTGGGTACGTTGTAACGCACTCGGTTTCAGAGGATAATTATGAAACAATTGCTAGGCGGGCAAAGAAACTAAAGTCTGAAAAGACGCCCTATAGCATTTATTATATTGCCGAAGACGGCGCGAGAGATCGCGTCGCCTAACCCCTTTCCCTTGCACGAATTCTTTTAAGCACTCGCTCCACCATAGCTTTATCTTGGAGCGAGTCTGCTTGTCTTTCTCCCTCATCATCTGCCGCGTTGAAGTCGAATCTCGGCATCCGTGAAGATGTCTGCGGTGTCTTCGATGAGCGGTTTAGGGACTTCAATCCCAACTGAGTTGTCGATCCTCGCATAGCCATCTGCTACTCCTTCTTTTCTAAGTATATCATAAGTAAGCGACGGAAGGTCGCCCACTTCGCCCATATATTCTGGTGGTATTAACTTTCCGCTTTTAATAAATCGAAGCAACATTCGTCTAAGTGCCTCTTCTTTCGGCACCACAACATCAACCAGATTTACTTGATATCCCGCATCTTTGTAAGCCTTGATCTCCCCCATGATTTTTTGTGGGTTAGCCCCGACGGTTGGGATGACAATGTTGTTTCTATTGGCAATCATTAGATTACGAATATCTTTAGTTATACGTTTTGATTCAACGTGAGTGGCGTTACTGCCGACCCCGCCAGCAAACTCAGGCATCGCCTTCTTGACTTCGTCGGGGTCTAATATCGCGGCGTTCAATTTGCGGGCCAAAGGGTTGGCGACAGAGCTTTTGCCTGAAGCGGGCGGTCCTAGAATTATTGTCGCCGTGGGGTTCTCAAATCCACCTTTCACCGAACCGTTATACGCCATCTTCTCGTCCGTCCATCCCAGCGCCTTTAGATTATCGTACATTCTGTCTACCGCATCATCCAAGCCAACGATCTCTGTAACGCTATCGTCGGGGTTCTTGAATGAGAACTGGCGCTCCTGAAAATATTTGTCGGTGCCGTAACCATCCGCAAATTGCGTTTCTGGCATCGTGTGCATCTCAGATACGACGCGAGTAATGGCGGGGTGATTTTGAACAGCCACGGCGCTCTCGGGATCTAGCTTGGCTGTGTTGAGAAAATTCTGCAAATCAGCAAGATCTGGATCGTTAGGAATAAACTCATCAATGTTTGGCGCCGCATCACCCGCATCAATCGCCGCAAGTCTAGCGGCGTCAACACTTTCTATACCGTCAGGAGCAATAGCCGCTATCTGATCGATTGACGCAATCCCAGAGCTATCTGCGGCGTTATCGAGGCGACTCATCTTTTGCAGTGCTCGGGGTAGCTTGAGTGCGGAGCCCACGCCCAGACCAACTGGTCCCATAACTGAGAGGGCATCACCAACAAGCCCCATACCTTGGAATCCCGCATCAAGATAGTTTCCTTCGTCAAGGTTCCGAGACAGTGAAAGATTGTTTTGATCCGCAAATATGCGGTCGCCAGAGCCCATGGCTCGCATTTGGCCTAACGCATCGAGAGTGCCAGCACCAACGGGAAGTTGTGCAGCGATATAGGCCATATTCTCGGGTGTTAGCTTCAAAGAGGACTCTCGACCCATCATTTCACCGACAGATCCGCCCATGTTGTACCCAAATATGTCTATTTTGTCCACAGAACCACCGTCAGCGTAATCTGTGCCGTAATTTTGGTTCATAAACCTGTTCATAGCATCAACCTTTTCGTCAGTCATGCTCTCAAACAAGTGGCGGCGCTCCAAAGCACCAACCTGCTGATCATAAGGAAACAACTTGCCCGCGCTATTAACCGACCTTGAAAGCATATTGAAAGTATCTGGGAACATTATCTCGGGGGGGATGCCCTGCTCTAGTCCGCCAAGGTATTTGCCCGCGATACTCTTATTGTAGCTCTGATGGATTGTATCATCAAAGATTGAGGCGTTAGGCACGGCATCAAACATGGCGAAACCAGATGATCCACGTGGAACATTGGCCAACTCAGGCATGGTGATGGTTTTTACAACGTCTGCGTATACAGGAAATCCCTGCTTGGCAAACATATCTTTCTTCATATGCGTAACAAGCGCGGTCCTGATCTGTCCGGCGCCCTTCATAGGGAATCCGCCCTCGCCAAGCAACTGATTAAAGGCGTCAGGGCTTTCTAGCCCTACCCAGTCTGGCCTAGCCTTCAGGGTGGGTTTCTTTTTTGGATTAGTTTGATCACCAATGCCTCGGCGCATGGCGTCGTCAAATTCTTTGATTGCGCTCTTCGGTAACCCGATAGCGGGTATCTGAGCAACCATTGCGGTGGCAACTGGGGCAGAGAAGTCGATGCCATCCCGCGCCATGGCGGAATAGACGCCCACGGGGTCTAGCCCAGTTTCGTTGGCGGCTAGGGTTATATTGTTTTGCTTGGACTGGGCGATACCTTCCATCGATGCCCAGCCAGCGCCACGGCCTTCATTGATAATCATGTAGTCTGGGCCGCCCTGCACTGGAACCGCACGGCTAAGTGGCACGCCATTGACGTCAATCAGAGAAGATATGCCTTGGCCCTGTATCGAGAGGGACCTGTCACCAGCTACGGGCACCAAAACTTTACCCAAGAGACTCTCTGGCGCCTGAATAATACGGGCCTGTGGATCGAACGTCGCTATCTCACCCTCGGCGCGTAGTCTTTCTCGGCGGAACACGGCGGGCGTTTCGAGTGATTTCTTATATGTATTGGCTCGGGTCTTGACTGTGGCGGGCTTGACGCCCAACGCCTCTTGCTCTTGACGGAACTTCTCTGTAAGATCTTTGCGGCTCATCTTCGCTTTAGTGGCCATCTGTATGGTTTTCTGCACCGCCCTCGGCGCCTTCATCACAGCCCCTATCGCGGGCCCCACGGCAGGTATCGCATACGCAAAATCGCCAGCAAGCCCCAATCCTTGAAACAGGGCGTCAAGATAGTTGCCGGACCCCAAATTTTCGGCCGCAGACGGGTAGTTTTCTGCGCCAAAAAGGTCTACTAGGTCTGCATCGGACGGGGGCGTACCCGCCATTTGGCCTAATGAGTCTAGGGTGCCTGCGCCGGGTACGAACTGAGAAGCAAAATACGCAAGTTGCGCTGCCGTAAGTGGGGGTTCTTGGCTGACATTCGACAATGTTGGGTCGTCGATCATCTGACTGACGCTGCCGCC
>Ga0208814_1001292_pt1 | contig 12017 bp, 5 predicted proteins | sample MalvirAntarct_55_FD_184253 | JGI IMG/M metagenome (GOLD analysis project Ga0208814, IMG submission 184253) | Marine viral communities from the Global Malaspina Expedition - Malaspina viral metaG Antarct_55 (SPAdes) (version 2) | ecosystem: Environmental > Aquatic > Marine > Oceanic | place: South...
TACCCAAATCAACTTCATAAATGTCAGTTCAGTTTTATGTGCGATGGCCTCCTAGAAACGTACCCAGATACAGCGGCTTGGATTCAATCAAATCAGATCGCAAGCTTAGTGTTAAGCCCTGCACTTCCTGACCTAGTGTCTGGAGCGACACACTACCATGCTGACTACGTGAACCCTTATTGGGCAAGCACACAAAACAAAGTGGCCCAAGTTGGCCGACACATATTTTATCAATAGGAATACAGACAATGAAAGGACATAAACACTGGGGCTATAACGAGATTAAAATACTGAATAAAAACTACGGCACACTGCCCGTCGTAGCTTTGGCTTTAATGCTTGGTCGCTCAGAGAATGCGATAATTTGCAAAGCAAGTAGATTGAACTTGAAGTCAAAACTACGCAGCAGAATTAAACTGCCTATGAATACAATTTGGAACTTTAATGAAAGAGGCTATAGCGCACGTAAAACAGCGCGACTTATTGGAGCTTCACATTGGGGTGTGATTTGCGCTTTAAAGAACCACAGACGAGGAAGGGACAATGACTAACAAAACGGAATTGATGCTACTAATGAAGTACGAATCCCCAGTAATAAAGCTTAATGATTGCCTTGGGGAATTGGGTCTTCAAAAGGCCGACGCAAATAGACAGGCAGCAGAAAACACATTACCTATCCCAACGTTTAGGCTGCGTGACTCTCAAAAGTCGCCAAGGTTGATACACATTAAAGACTTGTCAGCCTATATAGACGAGCGGCACGAAGCCGCACAGAAGACTTGGCTTAGCCTTAACGCTAATCGCTAGGCAACTAAAGACACATAATTAGACGTAGCCACTTTAAGAGGCTTCCAACCCTCGTATTTGTCAAAGGTATCTAGCGATTCTAGGTGAGTATATCGCTCAAGTATTTTCCAGTTACCGTGCTGAGTAACCATCTGCACATGATGAATTGGAAGACCAATCTCAAACAACCGGCTTGTTCCTTCATGGCGCAAGTCGTGATAGTTAATATGCTCCATTCTGGCCCAGTCTCTAGCTTTAGCCCAAGAGTGTTCTACGGAGCGGTGGTTGTAGGGGAAGATGCGTTCGTCTCTGCGGGGCTGAGCAAGTATAATCGCCAGCGCTTGATCCGGTAAGCTGCACCATCTATGGTTTCCCTTTGCCCCGCGTGGGTCTTTCATATCCCGCACTAACACCCGCTTATTTTCTACATCTAAATCAGTCCACAAAATGCGGGTAGTTTCTGCACTGCGCCTTGTGCTGAATATTTGAAACGGTATAAGAACGTGCATGGGGATGGGGTGTTTAGCGCTATACCCTCTTTCGCGCTTTTTGGGCCTGTCATAAAACGACATTATTTCAGCTAACTCTTCCAGTGTTGGCCTTATATCACGTTCTTTTGATTTACCAATTATATTTAAATTCTTAGCCTTTAATGATACTTCTTCAAAGTAACCAGTCTTTAAATCCATAGACCACATTACGCGAGCATGGAACACTAGCCCCTTAATGGCTGACAAATCTCCAGCCACAGTAGCCGGTTGCACTTCACCTGACCGTTCCAGTAAGAAGTTCATAACGTGGGAGCTATCTAACCTATCAATGGCTAGGTTTGCAAAAATGGGGTGTCTTGCTATGCGTCGCAGAGAGGACTTCGTGTTGTCTCCAAATGACCTTGGTGACTTTTCCATATCAACAATGTAACGCTCGGTAGCATCACGGTACAGGACGCCATTAGTTGGGGTTAGATCCCAAGGCCGGTTAGCTCTTGCCCATGCCTCTTTTTTAGCACCCCAATCTTTGGCGTCTTGTTTAGTCGGAAAGTTCTTTGCTTTCCTGTAAACTGTCACTTTGTTTTCTGTGACTCGCGCTTGAGCGGTGTAGTACGTCTTACCCTTGGGGTTTTTCTTACTAATGATTGTTGCCATGTCAGAAGCCTCCGTATTGCTACTTAAAATAAAGTAGCAATATTGTAGCAATTAACAATCAAAAAGGCACTAAAACAAGCTAAAATACACACAAATCAATGCTACTAACAAGTAACGTATATGACAATAAACCCATTGAAAACAGATACTTACAGTCGTCATAGGTTCTGTGTGGCCCCAATGATCGATATTAACAGTTAAAAATAAACACGATTAAAATCAATTACTTGAAAAACACCAGTAGCAATTTAATAGCATTGAATGCTACCCACCAGACCTAGCTTGTCTATCTAAAGCCCTCCGGTACATCGAAACAAACGTAATTCTGAGTCTCCGTATTTCTTTATCAATACCATTTATAAGCGTCTTCTTAACCTTATCATTCATCTTAGTGTCGTTTTCATAAGAAGCTTTCTGTAGCTTTTTACTGGCTATAGAAAGATCAACCGCTTCAAGTCTTGGGATTAGCATAAGCTTAAACCCTTCTTCTTTTTCAACCAGTTTTACCGCAGCTTTAATTTGAGCCGCACTGCCCTCAGTTTTTGCAGCAGCATCTACAGCTTGCTGGGCATAAGCTATATCAGTATGAGCCTTGTAGTAGTTATCTACGTCAGTTCTATCACCTACTTGACCAAGGAACTTACGAATCCAAGGGTAGTCTCTAAGCTCAGTCTCTTGGGAAGTAACAACTTTTGCTGGCGTAGATACTATATCTTTGGCAAAACGCCCTGCGCCACCCATAAAGAAGCTAGTATAGTGCTCTACAGTCTCCGGTGAAATGCTCACATCACCAGGTCTTATGTCAGTACCACCTGACACTTCATTTAAGGTAGAAGATATTGACTTAATATACTCCGGCGTAGACTGCCAGAAGAGCATACTATTAGGTTTAGGAGGCCCGAATGGGTTCTCCGCAGGTCTGATTGGTTGGCCAGCAAAGTTTTCATTGGTCGAATCTTGAGCGAGAGGATCAAAGAACGTAGGCGATACAGCCTGTAAAGTAGAAGCATCGCTTCCAACTGGGTTAAAGCCATGTACTAACGCGCCCCATATTCTGGACAATCCAACTCCAGCATCAAGTCCATCAGCGTCTCTATTACCAAGTAATTGAGCGGCTGCTGCACCTGTTACTTGAGCGGTAACGTTGATAACGTTATACCCGTATGAAAGTGGTATTTTAATGTAAAGTCTCTTTGCTGCGTCAGTATTGTCACCAAAATCTGGCAGTAAAAACACCCAGTTGTTATTCCTAATGTATAGCGGGATTTTACTGTAGACAGACTGTCCATCTTCATCGTCATCCCCCATCAAGCGGTTCATCATTTCTAGTGCCACTTGCATACCGAACACCGCTAACATCGCTTTTCTAACAGCCTTACTTTGCGCTGCTTGAATGATCGCTGCGTTGCCCTGCATACTTGCGTTAAAGAAAACGTAAAGTGATCCAGCGAGTAGTGCTTTATCGCCTCTTCGGTTAAAGTTAACAGTTAAGTTTTTAGCCGCAATGGACGCTTTTTGTACGCTGTACCCAGCCTTGCGAAGCTCAATATAGGTAGAGAGACGTACACCGTTTTCATAAGCGGTGTTCATATCAGCTACAAATTCAACCATTCTATACGCTGCGTCCATCGACATATGGCCTTTACGAATCATCATTCGTTCAAGCTGACCAGCGCGAGACGCCATTGTCTCGTAGTTATCTAGCCAACCGGTTTGTGCGCCATTCTTATAAAACTCGTCGTACCATCCTGCCATCTCCCCGTCTCTATTACCTTTTTGATACTCCCTTATCGCCTTAATTGACTTCTTAACATTCTTGGCTATTCGACCAACCATAGCGTTATCAACGTCATCGTATTGGTAAACATTGATTAGAGCGGTCTGTATGTCTCTCGCCAAGTTGGTAGGCATAAACTCCAGATTGTACTGCGTGTTAATCATAGAAACGTAGCGGTTAAATTTAAGACCGGCTTGCACAAACATATTTACTTCTTGAGAATTAATGTTGTTCATAGACGAAGCAAGCATCATCGCGTGGTCATTGGACTGTTCAAATACAATCAGATGTTCTTCTCCTGCAACTCTTACGCTTACAACGTGTTTAGAATTACCTTTAGTTGGAGTCTCCTTTAGTTTGAATAAGTCTGTAACAGGGTCTAGTACCTTTTCTTCAGTAGTTTTATCAATAACCCAGAAGTCAGGGTTTGGGTTTTGCTCAACTAGCTTTAGCATCACCCGCTTCAGAACGTTAGCTTCGCCACGGATTATCGTTTGTTCGTGTTGAACAATGAGGTTAATCAAGACGTTATTAGCCCTAGACTTACGTCCAAATCGTGATTCATCTTTAGACTTCTTTATTTTCCCATCTGGATCCATTGGATCGCCCAGAAGTGGAACGTAAACGTCATACATATCACGATAGCCTTGAACCGTAGCTTCGCTAAGCAGCCCAGTCTCTACCAGTATCTGACGGGTGCGCTCGATGACCTTATCTGTAGCTTTAGCGATGCCGTTTAATACATCCATCTTACCGGCAGCTTTAAAGTCAGCCATTATTTTGGCAGCATCTACATCGCTCATGCCCGATTTAGATTCATTATCTTCAAAGGCAGCGTTTCTGCGTTTCATCTCAGCGTTAGCTTCTGGCGCATGACGGGCGTACAAGAAGTTTCCAACGTCTGTTATGGATAGACCATTCTTTTTCATTAGGTCAAACATGGGGTCAATAAACACGTCATTGAACTCAGTTATTTGAGCCGTAGTTACGCCATGCTTTAAAGTCTCCCTGTTATAGAAATCCATATCTTCCGATATTTGTTCAAACGTAAAGTCTTCGATTGCCTTCTGCACTTTTAATGCACTCAAGAAACGATCTTGGAAGTCAAACCGTCGCCTTTCAAGGAGAGTAGATGAAGCCATAAAGAATGAATCTGCTTCGTTTAATACTTCACCTTGAGCCGGTGGGTACTGGTTTATCTTTTCTTCCAGAGTAAGCCCTAAAGACTCAATGCGGTCTGCAACTTGTTTGCGGGTTTTAACCGTATACTGAATAGGTTTCCCATCGGTGAACATCTCACCATCGACTCGCCTATCAACGACTATATCCCACCCACCTTTACGGGCCTTGGCAATAAGAATATGTTTACCATTAGAATCTACACCATAGATAGTCACATCGGCAGTACCATCTCCAGCCTTAACTTTAACGTTCTTATCAACCCTACCACCCTTCTTCATGCTGAAGCCCTTAGAACCAGAAAGCCCATCAGAAGATGGGCTTTTTGTTTCATTGGTCTTGTCTGCAAATCCTTCTCGTCGTTCGGCTCGTCGCCCATCTTTAAACGCGTCGCCCATATTGTAGACAACCTTTCGCAGATCAGCGAAGCTAATTTCTTTAACTAAGCCAATCTTACGAAGCATATCGCGGATGAAGGTAACAATCTTATTCCAGTATTTATCTGGCTTAGACATCTTCTTCTCAGCAACCTTGGCCAGTAGTTCTTCGGCTTGCACCTCAAGTGTTTCTTTCTCGTACTTGGATTGAACCTCTTCCCACATCTTTTCAAGGGTTTTGCTTTTAGATGCGTTCTCTTGAATTACTTTAAGGAGCTTGTTTACGTCTTCCTTTTTAAATAGACCTAGACCTTTATGAACCAATAGTTCATGCCGGATGGCAGCATCAATATCTTGTACTGAGTCTAGGTTTTCAAGAACAAGCACAACGGAGTTTGTATCTGGGAAAAACCCTGCTGCAATCCCACCATTTAACTTTCTGGAGTCTAGTCCAAAGGTGGCTGCTTGTGTGTCACGAATGATTACGTTTACATCATCTGCACCCTTATACTTTTCTAAGAATAACTTAATACGCTCTTTGGCTTGCTGCTCACTAACACCTTTAGGGTTAGCACTTGGGGGAAGCACAACAGACTTGCTGAAGAACGGGCCTTTGGTATTTAGTTTAGTTCTATCACCAGTGCCTATCAACGACTGACCATTTACCACCCAGTCTTGGATTATGATCTTTATCTGTTCTCGGTTAAGAAACCTATTGACGTTTTCTGCTGCGGCTTCATTATCAGTTTTAATGATAACCCCGTTCGCATTAGTTTCACTTATTGCAGCTAGTATTCGTGTTACTTGCCCATCTTTTCTCAGTGTCAACATTTCACTGGACGACATTGTTATCGACCCAATAATGTTGCTTTTAGACATTAGTATTATTGCGTTATCAGACTCAATGTTCTTAGCCGCAGCCATTACTTGTTGGTCATTTTTAACTACTGGCGCGTCCTTCATTCTGCGCTTTCGTAACATTCGCTCAGTTACTTTTAAAGATCGGGTACGGGCCAGCGGAGTGATGTCGCCTTCCAATCTTTGCTGTCTATTTTTACCAACTATTTTGACATAGCCTAACTTCTTTGACCCTGGTGCTACAACGATATGCCCTTGTGGAATAATACCTGTTCCGTCTAGCGTGTCCTCAAGCGTTTGTTGAGACAAAGCATCAGCCGTTGATGGGCCGTATTCACCAGATGGGTGGTTGTGCGCAAACCATACCTTTTTCGCGCCTTTTGTTGCAGCTACTGCACCTACCAACTCGACGTTATAAACCGTAACCTCTGCATTGCCACCTTTACTATGGCGAATAACATTAAGGATTTTGCCTTTCTCGTCTGTTACCACAGCCATTAGGGTTTCTTGGGCTTGTTTACGAATGGAAGCAACAACATGGGCAGCATCATTGGGGCTAGTAATCGTGTCCAATCCAACAGCAATCTGGCCAGACTCTACCTGCTCGTATCGGATTCGGAAGTTATCTTTGATCTGCTCAAGCTTTGCTTTCTTAGGTATGTTTTTAGGAGTAAACAAACCACCAAACAGTGACTGCTGGCCCCCATCTTCGGGCGCACTATCTTCGCTATCTATGAACGCATCATCTTCTCGTAAGGTATCTTGGCCAGTAGCGTTAGAGTCAGCGTCGAACATATCATCTTGGCCGTTAGCCACCGCGACATCCGCTGGAGCATTGCTGCCAGTTAACTTAAACCCACCAAGATCAGCGTCGGCTTTAGCACGGCTACTTGCAGTCTTCTCTTTAGCTGCCTGTTCAGTGGCGGCAGTAGCAGCCTGTTCTGAGTCGGCTGCTAAAGACTCTTCGGTCTGTGTTTCAAGATCGAAGGACTCTTCAGTCTGTGCCTCAGTAGTATTGACGCTGTTGTTTGAGTCACGGAAGTTAGCCCAGTTATCCGGCATCCATCTGACTATGGATTGCATTGTGTTGTTGGGAAGGTCTTCAACTTTGTCTTTATTAATATTTAGCTTTATTTGATTGTCAGTGTACTTACTTTCCATGCTATTCGCAGAAACTTGGTTTAGTAGCTCTGTTCGCTCAGCGGGACTTGCATTTTCCCAGAAGGATTCAACATCGCTTCTATTTTCTCTCAAGAATTTATTTACAGAAGCTCTTTTCTCTTTAGCCGCAACCCGATCAGCTTCACCATCTATTTCAGCTTGAGCCACTTTGTCATCATATATTTTCTGAGAGGCGGGGCTTCGCAGTGGTATATCTAAATCATTATTAGCTGTTGCCCATGAGTAAATCGTACGCGCGTTGGAGTCATACTGGGGTAATCCGTTTATTGCTCCACCGCGTTTCACTGCATTAGCGTATCGGTATACATCTTCTTGTGAGATTTGACCGGCTCTGACTGCTTCGGTAAATGCTTCTAGGGTGTCATAGGTAGCCATCAAATCGGCTCCTTCTACTGCGTCAACAATTCGATTAGCTTGGCGATTGGCGTCCCCAGTCTGCATTAACCCAGCTTGGCGTAGCAAATCCTTGCGCCATTTACCCGTCTTATTAGAGAACTTTTTAATAACTCTTGTACGTTCTTTCTCGCCGGTTCTATCAACGCTAACTTTATTGCGTAATGACTTAGGTCTTAGTGATGGACTATCGGCGTCCACGGCCCCAGACAGTCCAGCATTATTGATTCCTCCCCCGCTTCCCGCTTCGCTGTTTGCAATGGTGTTTCCAGATGCAACACTAGGGCTGAGTAATACTCCCATCTCATCTGTGACATTCTGCGATCCATTATTGCCCTGTCCAACAAACTCATCTGGACGCTGTCCTGCCACTGGCGCAGTTCTTCTTCCCGATTGATTATCTCGTTCGGTTGGTAATTCTCCCATCCTGGTGGCTTGATTTGATCCACTGCTATCTCCTAGTTCAACCCCCGCCATCGACATCTGGAGTTGCAATACAGCATCAGATTCTTTGGGGTAGTTGGTTAGGATAGAATCAATATCGCTTTGTGGCAAGCCACCATTACGAGCTTCTTCTAGTGCAGAGGTTAGTGTTTGATCTAAAGCTGAAGCTGGGGCTTGAGGTGCAGGGGCTTCGGGTACAACACCGCCTTGGGCGACAAAGTCTTCTTCTCTTTCTGCTTCTCGCCTTTTATCAAGCTCAGTGTTAGCTGTAGATACGACATCTTTACCGCGCAGCGCTTGTTGCAGAAGGTCTTTGAATTCGTTTGCGTCTGAGTTAGGAGGTATGTAGCCAAACTGAGACATAATAGTATTCATATCATCTAACGACGTGCCTCCCTTTAATTTAAAGACAGGGTTTAATCCACCTCTACGCATATTAAAGTTTATTGGATCAACTCCTTCAGCACTGTCTCTGGCAATGCCACCGCTCTTAGCTATGGCGGTCAAGAAGTCATCTTTGGTAGGATCAACCATTTTAGGGTTAACCTTTTTAGTTTGTGCTGTGTTCTCTGGCCTTTGAGACAGAGGCAATAGCTTCTTTTTAACAGGGGCAACAGGTGGTAACTCAGTCGGTGTAGTAGCCGTACTTGCATTAAAAGCAGCAATCTCTTGGTCGATCTCTGCTTGGTTCTCAACATCGTCCAAGTCCATTTGTGCCATATCATCGGCAGTAATGGTGAGGGTGTCAGGCTCTAACTGAGGTAGGTTTTCCATCAGGTCTGCAAACGGGTTATTAGGGTCAAACGTATCTGTAGCTGTGTCCTCAACATCTTCTGGTATTTCTTGAGGTGTTGGGGTAAATGATGGGGGTACACTAACTCCTAAAGGTTTGTCTAGGTCAGCCATTATCTTTGCCAAGTCGTCATCAAGCTCTGCGCGTTGAGCATTAATATCCACTTCAACAGTAGCGATGTCTGGTGCTTCGCTGGTTGGGGCATCCGGTATGGTTGGTTCAAGTTCTTGTGTTGAGGCTTCTACAACTTTAGCTTGATACACAGACTCGGCTTCTTGTTCAGAGTCGAATGTACCTGCGTTTTCTCCAGTGGCGGGATTTAAAACTGAGTATGACCCGCCCACATTTGGGAAAACTCCCCACTCTCCAGTTTTAGCACTGGGTGATATTAGCGCAGGGCTATTGTCTTCTGGCGTTGATCCTTCTTTGTAGACTACTGTTCCATCACCAGTAATGGCTATTACATTTGGATCTTCAAACTCTGGACTAAGCGTACCGCTCTCGTTGCCAGAGCCATCGCTTGAGTTGCGCTTAGCTAAAGCTATTTCGCCAGGTATAGTTGCTGCACTGATCGTTGAACCAGTTACCGTTCCGCTGATAAGTCCTTGAAGCGAAGACTCTGCTGCAACTGCTGGGTCGAACGCTACGTTCGTACCGATGGTTTCTGCTGCATACTCCAAGGGTTCTTGAACCGCCTCGAAACCACCCTCGGTTAAACCACGCTTTAATACTTCCTTTGGAACGTCTGCAATGCTTTGCACAGGCGAACTAACACCAAATATCTTTCCTGTACCCATTCGCTCTAGTAATGATGCAGCCACCGCAACAGGTAAAACTTCGATAAAATCTTGGAAGGTAGCGTCTTGCTTATCTTTATTCTCTGCTCTGGCTTGTCCAATCTCTCCAGTTCTAGCAGTAATGTAAAGGGGGAGAGCAATGGCTGACGCGGCCATGTCTGGAACAGAGATAAGACCCTGTTCAAGCGCCCACGGGAGTACGTTAGCAAGTGGCTCAGCTTTTACCTCTTCCCAAGTAGTTCCAGCTTTATATCCAAAGTCGGCATTTTCGAGGGTTCTTGCCGCCGGCAGTAAAAACGATGGCTTAGCAATGTCTTCCTTAGTGGATGGACGCCAAGATATGCCATCAGTGCTAATATCGACTACACCTAAAGGCACACGTTCTTCCATCCAGTCTGCCATTTCGTCTGCTGTCTGACCGACAAAACGAACAAGACCGCCAGCTAATGTAGATGCTCTCTCTGCCGCACCTCGATTAACTTTACCAGCGAAAGAATCTTCGTCTCTAAGTATAAAGTCGGTTACTGCTGAGTTAGGACTATCGTTTTCTGGCTTGACGACCTCAACAGGAGCTAGGGATTTTGGTTGTGGTTGTCCATATAAAGGGTCAATATCAGCAAATGGATTGTTGCTATCGAAGTTATCTGTAGACGAGTTTGTATCACTGTTAGAATTAAAACTGTTAGAACCATACTCTTCATTGAGAGGATCAAGATCGGCGAATGGGTTATAAGTCATACTGCTGCCTTTTATTGAGGGACAGAAACGAAAAAGCCCGACACTTGGTCGGGCTTAGCTTGGTGGGGTTGTTACTTATTTAATAAGAAAGTCTGGGTTATAACCCATCTTCTTCATTCGCTTAAAGAGGACGTCCGTATTTTTATTTCCCTGTGGCCCCATAATATTGTCATAAGCAGTTTGTGCCTTAACAAAGTCAGGCTGTCTCCGTGTAGATATTTGTCTTGCATACTCTATAGAGTCTAACGCGTTACTTCCTGCTGCGCTTGCTTCAGCTTCACCCGCAGTAATGTCCGCATCAGTAATGTCCGCATCATCTAGCACCCAAGGTTTGAACATTATGTTCTTAACGATTTGAGATAAGCTCATATTTGGATTTGCTTTAAATGCTGCTTCGGCTTCGGGTATCCACTCCCTCATTAGCTTCGTGTCGTCATCAGTCAACTTTGCTGCCATAAACGAGTTTTGAGCGCCACCTAGAATATACTTCGCTTGGCCAGTGAAATAGGCTAATGCTTCTTTTTTAGTTCCTGCTTTAACTGCTTTTGCGCCACCAACTTGAACAAAATCTGTGCCATTCATGTAGCCTTTAACTTCTTCGCCTTTATCGTTGTACGCTACTTGAAGCGTTAAACCTTTTGACGTTGATGCGTCTGGCGCTTTAGTTCCACCTCTTGGCTCCCAAGACCCATCAACCATTCTTTCATGCGGTTGAACTAGCCCAGTCGTTTCGTCGTAGAAGTCTTTAATCTCACCAACTTTGGCTGCTTTTATTTTCAACAGTTCTGCTTTGTACTGCCTTCTTTGTTTTTCAAACGATGCGTCTCTATCTTTTTGGTTTTCGCCGGACGTAAAGTCTTGCTGATCGTCTTGCATAGTAGTCTGTTGAGTTCTAGTTTTATCGTTCTGATCACCCGTAAAGTCTTGCGAGTCGTCTTGAAGAGTAGTCTGTTGAGTTCTAGTTTTATCGTTCTGGTCACCCGTAAAGTCTTGCGAGTCGTCTTGAAGAGTAGTCTGTTGAGTTCTAGTTTTATCGTTCTGATCACCCGTAAAGTCTTGCGAGTCGTCTTGAAGAGTAGTCTGTTGAGTTCTAGTTTTATCGTTCTGATCACCCGTAAAGTCTTGCGCGTCGTTTTGGATATTAGTCTGTTGATATCTATCCAGTCTGCCTTCACGGGCATCGAATATTCGTCTTTGGTTTGCAGCTTCTACAGCATTATCGTTTGCTATTTTAGCCCTAGCATCGGCACGATCTTCCAAAGCCATTGCACGTTTCTGCTTAGCTTCTTCACGAATTTTATCGCCAACGCCTTTAGCAGCATTGGCAACGCCACCTAATAATCCTGCACCTAGTAATCCTGCAAAGCTCATACCATTGCCTCCGGCTGTGGCTGCTCTTCAGCCATTGGTTGTTCTGTAGATTGTTCTGTAGTCTGTGACTTCTCTTGAGACTGCTGAAGCTGCCTAAGTTTACCCATAAGCGCAGAGTAAACTTCACGATCTTCTTGGCTCAGCGCTTCTTCTTGTAGCTCTTCATCCGCTTTGGCA
>Ga0208814_1001293_pt1 | contig 12015 bp, 21 predicted proteins | sample MalvirAntarct_55_FD_184253 | JGI IMG/M metagenome (GOLD analysis project Ga0208814, IMG submission 184253) | Marine viral communities from the Global Malaspina Expedition - Malaspina viral metaG Antarct_55 (SPAdes) (version 2) | ecosystem: Environmental > Aquatic > Marine > Oceanic | place...
ATAATTTGCAGGCCCACCTTTATTCATAAACAAGGTTGTTGCAGACTGGTCGCTTGATAAAAAAGGTTGTTTCTCTGGTGCAGCTGCCATTAAATTAATTCTGTCATCAACCATAACTTCTTCACCATCGTCTGCTTCAACAAATTCCATGTTCGCTTCTTCCGTTCCTAAAATTCCTGCTTCACCTGCATCCGATGTTGACATTTCTAAAGTGTATCTTTCTAAATACTCTGCATGATTTTCATTCATTTCAGCTATATCAGGATTGCTTTCGTAAATTTTTTTCCAACCTTCGTAGTTGGGATCTCTAACTTCTTTATCAACAAATAATTCGTCTAGACCAGCCATTAGCACTTCCACTTTCTTAATGACTTATTGATTCTTGAATCAGGATCATTAGCTGTTTTTGATGATGTTAATTTTTTTTTCATACCACCCATTCTAGCACAGAAAGATTTTTTTCGCGATCCACCTTCTGGCTGAGGTGCTTTTAAATTAGATCCAGGATTAGCTTTATTATATGAAGCTCTGCCTGCAGCGTTTAATCCACCAGACTCAGACTTACCTTCTTTTCTAGTCCAAGCTGGAGTCCCGCCTCTCTTGAAAGAAGCACGAACCGCTCCCATTCCAAGAGTCGGTTTCATTACGCCTTAGCCTTGTTTTTTTTACTGTTTGGAAACCCTGCTTTCATATTAGCATAAGCTTTAGGTGTAATAGTACTTTTAGCTTTACTTTTTGAAGTACCCGCTTTTTTCTTAGCGTTGATATTTGCATATAGTCCTGGTCTTGCCATAATTACCTCCTAGGTCCTTTTAATGTACTTACGTCAAATCTTTTAGTAGCATCAGCTCTTGCTTTTGCTTGATTAGACATTTTTTGTTTAGTTAGTGAAGTTTCAGCTCTAAGTTCAGCTAAATCTTCTGTTTGATCCATTTTGTCTTGTTGATAATCTTGATTCATCATTGCTTTCATTTTATCAAGATTAATTCTTGCAGCATCTTCTTTTTCTCGTCTTAAATTTTCTTGTGCTTTAAGATCAAGTTCTCTTGCTCTTAATTTAGCAATTGGGTCATTACCAAAATCACCCATAAGTTTATTTTGTTCTTTAACAAACTCTTCAGTCATTTCAGAAATTAAAACAGCTTTTCTAGATTCAATCTCCATAATTAATCTATCCATTTCTTGTTTTATTTGGGGATCTTGTGGCGCTTGTGGATTTTGCATAATCCCTTGTAACTCTTGGACCTGCATAATTTTTTCTTGCATTTCCATTTGTACCTGTTCGTCTGACATTAAAGATATGTGCTCAAATATATTTTTCTCTAATGCTCCCATAATTATTGGACTGTTTTGTGCCATTGTTGTTGACATAAAAGACAGGTGAGATGAAATATGAGCTTGATGATCTTGTCCAGTAAATGCTTCAAAAGGTGTACCCGCTAAAGCATCAATATGTTCTAGTGCTGGGTTTTTTGGAGCCGGTTCTGGTGGTGGTGGTAATATTTGATCAATATTCTTAACACCGATAGCTTGATACATATCTTTATAAGCTGCATATAAATCATGCATCTCTGGATTTGATTGAGCTAATTGTAATTCTGTTTGAGCAATAGATACTCTTTGAGTTGATGAAAAAATGTTTGGATCAGCAACTGGTATAATATCAATTCTGTCATCAAAGTCAGATTGTTTAATTTGTTTGTCAGCACCTACAACTTCATACGGATAAACCTCAGGAAGGTAAGTAGAAAAAACATTCGACAATAAGTTGAACTCATTCTTCATAGAAGAATATAGTCTCTTATGGATTGCTGACATGACTCTTGAACCACGTTCTAAAAGAGCTACAGTTGTACCAACAGCTGCTTGTTGGTTCCCGTCGCCAACCTGCATATCAGCAATTGACGCGAATCTTTGTCCAGCCTGAACACAAATCCCCATCAGTTGTAATAATGTTCCAGAAGGTTCTTTGTAAGGCAAAGTCATAAAAGCATCTTTAAGATTTCCACCCGGTGCATCAACATCTCTAAACTCACCTGGTTGTAATGATTGAGCATCGTTGTTTACACGAATACCTCTCATCTTAAATCCTGCTGGTAAATTGGATAACGTTCCAGCATCTATTAATTGACGTAGGGCAGACGTTGCTGCTCTTGTTAAACCGCCAATCATATGAATTAACCCAAAACCATAAAAACCTAAACCTGGCAAAAATTTAAAATGCACAAAGTATTGTATTTTACGTTTTTTAAGATCATCTACTTTAAAGTTTCTTCTGATTGATAAAACTTTTCTTGAACCACTGTCGAGTGTTATAATATAAGGAACTTTAATTCCTGTCGGCATACCATCTGGTCCTCTGTCTTCAAAACCTTCAAGATCTAAATCAGTGTGAAATTCTACCAACGTATACATCTTATCGTTTTTTTGTTGGCCGTTCATCTGAGTACCTTCTAACTCTCGTTCTTTTTTCTTAACTTCAGTTTCTTCTGCGTAAGGCGCAAAGATTTCTACGTCTCTGTAGAAACCTGATACTTGTTGTTTACGTAAATCATTTTCTGAAATTTTTAATGTATGACAAATTGCTTCTGCATCTTCTAGTGATGTTGCAGAATAAGGAACAATTAAATCATCTGCTGGTACAAACTTAGAAACTGCTCTTCCCAATAGATCGTCATAGTAAACTTTTTTAAACGTCGAGCCAGCTAATGGCAGATAAAACAACATCTGATCAAACTCAGGTTCGTACTCTTTCATAACGTTCATGATTTCATAATTCATAAAATCTTTAACTCGTTGTGACTGAGCTTCTTTTTCGGGAGTTGAGGCTCCTAAAATTTGAGTTCTGATTGGTCCATCGGCTGGTAATAACTCTTTGTAAGCTTGCGCTTGAAATTGTGTAACGGCTTCAGCGAGTACTGGGTGAGTTGCACCTGATGCTCCTTGAAACGGTTGTGTACGTTGTTCAAATTGAAAACCTAAAAGATCTAACCCTTTAGAGTATGATCTTTCCCATTCTCTTCTTGATTCTTTGTAATCAGTGTAGTTACCATAAAGTTCTGAACCTAATGGTTGTAAAACTGAATCTGGTAAAATGTCTGCTAAATTTGCGTAGTGATCTTGTCCTTGTGACGGAGCTGCAGCACCTGGATCAAAGTCAACATCAACCGATCCGTCTGAGTTCTCTGTAATTTCAGTATTTTCAGAAGAAGGAATAGTCTCTTGCATATCTGCAACGACTTCAGTTCGCTCTTGTTCCGATGGTATAGTTATATTTTGCCTTACGTTCGGTAAGGATTTATCTACGTCTGCCATATGTTATTTTCTCCGATCTTTCTGGTTTATCTTGTTTTGACTCATTAATCAAGCCTCTAGGCTCTGGTCCCTTGATTGGGGGGATCTGTTTCCATTTCACGTGTTTCATATTTTTAACTAGTGTTGGATTTTTCATTACTTTCTATTAAAATAATTTGCTATGCCCCCTCGAGCTAGAGGTATATCGTCTATATTAAAGTCAATGTCAATTGTCTCTCTATCAAACTCAGTATCATAAGTACCCCTGCCTCTATTATCTTTTATATCTGCTAAATATTTTCCATAAGCGTCAGCAACTTTAGTACTATTTTCATTGGGTATACTTTTAGTAGCTTTAGTTCCAAAAATTTCTTCAAAAACTATGATTGGGTCCTTACCGACTTTTAAATCAGCTGCTTGTTTTTCTGTTAGGTATTCAGAGTTCATAATAATATGTCGAGCTACTCCTTTAGCGTTCGCAAATTGATTATTCTCATTATAATTCATTTTTAAAACTGATTCAGTGTCTAATGCAGTCTTATCTGTAATTTTTGGTTTAATTTCCCCTTTAGCAAAGGCCATGTCTTTTGCTTTTTTTGCATCTGACATAGTTTTGGCTATTTCTATGTTCTGAAGTATTTTATCTACTAATGGACTAACAGATTCTGGTTTCTTGACGCTAGGAACCGGCGACTTGGATTCTTTTGTTAGTTTAATGACTTGTGCAGACTTTAATGGTGCAGGGTTTTTTGATTTTTCGATCTCTTTTAAATTTTGTAGAAATTTTTCTTGTTCTTTTGGTTTAGAATTTTTTAAAGTTCTAGCTGTTAGCTTAATTTCTTCAATAAATTTTGCAGGGAGTTTACGATTCTTTGCAATCCACAATAAAGCTTCTTGAGAAATAGGGTTGTTGTACAAACTTTTACCCATTTTTTGAATATTACCACCAATACCAATAATATCTTTTGGTTTAATTCCTAATCTTGCTAGGATTTTGTAAATTTCTATTAAAACTTTCATTAATAATACGTTTTATTTACTAACGGCATAATTTGATCCTTATAATCTTCAGGGTGAGTTATAAATCCACCTTGTCTAAATCTCATCACTGCTTGTGTTGTACTATCCACTAAGTCATCATGATCTCCATAAGGAAAAGCAGCGCATTCCTCTATGACTTCTTGAGCAAACTGTAAATGTGTTGGTGCCCAGACTTGTCCACTTTCAAAAATGGGAGCAACAGAGTTTACTCTAGAATGTTTATCATTACCTCTCGACGGTGTAAAGTTAATAACAGGTATCCCCATATTTCTTAACTCGTAGGTTAAAGGTAATCCCGATGCTTTTGCTTCTATTAAAACTGTTTCTGGATCCCAATACTTATATAGTTTTAATGCCTCACGTCTAAGCTCAGGAAATTCAAAACGATCTTTAACTGCATCTAATAAAATAATCTGTTGTGGACTATCTTCATCTTCGCGGAATATGCCCCACGTTGTAATAGCTGAGTAATCAGCAGTTTCTTTTTTCATAAAAGCGGTATCGTAAGATTGTATAACATGATCACACGCAGGGATAGGTTTGTCTTCTGGCCATTTTTTCCACCACTCTCGTTTTAAAAGGGCACCTTCCTCAGAAGTAGGGTTCTGCATATATTGTGCATTCCATTTAGGAAGTGCAACAGAAGCTTTAACATTTAATAATTGTTCTAGTTCCCAATACTCTGGCCACACGGGTTTACCTGAAGGCAGGATTGCTGGAAATTCTACAACTTCCCATTGGTCTGCTTTGGGATCTGCAGCTTGTGCTGCTTGTAACATTCCCGTTAAATCTTTTGTATTCCATCTTGTCATTACCAGTACAATTACTCCACCGGGCTGAAGCCTTTGTCGAGGTCCAGAAGTATACCATTCGTAAGCCCTCTCAAGAGATTTAGCATTCATTGCGTCTTGCTCTGAGTGTGGATCATCAATAATTAATAAATCTGCACCACGGCCGGTTACGGCACCTTCAACACCAACTGCAAAATATTCACCACCTTGTGCAGTTTGCCAACGTCCAGCTGCTTTACTGTCTTCTTGTAATCTAGTTGGAAATACTTCTTTGTATTCTTCACTGTCCATTAGGTGTTTTGCCTTACGTCCAAAACGTACGGCAAGTTCAGCTGTGTGAGTTGCTTGAATTATTTTTAATTTTGGTCTGTTACCAATCATCCAGGCTGGCAGTAAGAAAGAAGCAAATTCAGATTTTGTATGTCTGGGTGGCATGTTAACAATTAATCTTGTTGTCTTCCCAGATTTTAAATTATTAAATTTTTCTGCAATAACTTTATGGTGGGACCCCTCTATAAAATCAGGCCACATATGTTTTACAAAATCCATAAAATTTTCTTGAATTTTTCTATGTTTTTGTTTTTCGTCTTTCTTAACGACTAATTTTTTTAATTCTTTCCTAGTCTCAGGATCTAGGTTTTCAATGTTTAAATTTTTTAAAATATTTTTTATATCGTGCATAATTAACCTTATGTAGTGAAAACGTTTTTACAGGTTACGTACGTCTAAATCAATGTATAAATCCGAGAGTAGTGGGACCCCTTTTAACGTTGTGTGTAATACTTTTTATATAGTACAGCTTTTTTCGGATCTGGTCTGGTACCTCTATTAAATTGCCGCGAGCGCGAGCGCAGCCGAATAAAAAAAAAATTTATACAACCTGTGCTTGTGTTCACAGCGCGTTGTATATATGTCACATGTGTGTTGCATAATTACAACTACTATATGTAGTATACGCAGGCATTGCATACAACCTACGGTTGAGCCTCGCACGTTGTTCGATCGCGCCATTTTAAACGACAATACAACCTGTACGTGTATACAATTACATTGCCACATTAGAATCATTCTAACTAGACTAAGATTTATATTGACACACTACATGTAGTGTACGCAGATACTGCATACCACCTACGGTTGCATGATGCCTGTATATATACCCGCCCCCCATACCCTATAGTATATAAGATAATCCTACATATGTCAAGTGCATTAGTGTCGCACCTTGATACTTGTATATATATACCGCCATCCCCAGCCACCGTCCAAGTATATAGGATAATCTTACATATGTCAAGAAGTTTATTTGCATTTAAGTGAAATAAATATATTGCTAATATAGGATAATCTTATATAACTTTGATATGACACAAACAAAAACAATCAATGGAATGTATCAGAGAGATAGTAACGCGGCATTTGATAACGCTAAAAAAGATGCCAGCTTCCAGCCTCAAGAATTCATGTATATGTATTCGAAGGACGGGCGCGACTACTTCAAAAATACAAACTTTAGACACTATGTTAACTTTAAACATGAAGAGATAGAAATAATAAAGGGAGGAATATGATAACAGCAACTATAATATATGCGCTAGGAATAGGGAGCTTGGGCCTGATGGCTTATTTTGCTATCACTGGAACTAATGAAGCAATTGACTACCAAAACAATAGAATACAAAAAGATCAAAAATGGAGGGATAGATAATGTCAGCTGATTATGGATTAACAATAGATAAACTAATAGATCATAATAAGATTCAAAATAAAATGATTGGAAGCCAAATTGATGAGCTTACAATTCTTAGAAGTAAGCTCGCAACTGTGGAGCATGACGCCAAAATTACGAGATATATTTCTATTTCGTTTGCTGGTTTGTTTATGGCTTTTTTAGTGTCCGTAGGATTAACGGCCTAACAAAATTTAAGAATTTGGGCGGGTGCTGAATAGCATATCCCCGCCCGGATGGGTGATATAGTAATCCCGAGTTAAAAAAATAATAGCTGGTGACAGCTTCTAAAACACTAGAATTGTAAGATTTAACTTACTGGTCTAACAGTACCACCTTAGCGGGTTTAAACTGTTAAGACTTGACATCTATAGGATTATCCTATATATATTTATATGAAAGTGAGGGCATAAAAATGCTAGTAAAAAAAGCCAAACAATTAACAGGAAGTTTAACACGAACCAGCAAAATGCCGGGCCTATCTTATAGCATATCGGCTTGGAGATGTAAGACAGGCGCAAAACTTCGAAAAATTCCGGGCAGTGTTTGCGCTGGTTGTTATGCACTCAAGGGAAATTATACCAGATATCCAGCAATAAGAGAGGCCCAAAATTTAAGAATGCAAAAGCTTAAAAATAAAAAATGGGTTGAAGCCATGGCTACACAAGTAAAGCGGCAAAAGTTTTTTAGATGGCATGATGCAGGGGACATTCAAAGCGTTGAACACTTACAGAAAATTTTTGAAGTTTGTAAGTTAACCCCTGATACTCAACACTGGATCCCAACGCGTGAAGCTCAATTTTTAAAAGATATTGACCCTGCAACAGTTCCAGCAAACTTAATAATTCGTATGAGTTCTCACATGGTTGATCAGGGACCAGTCAAATTTTGGCCTTGGACTTCAACTGTTACAAGTAAAGGCGGCGCCACTTGTCCAGCACCTAAGCAGGGCGGCAAATGTCAGGATTGCAGGGCCTGTTGGACTAGATCAATATCAAATATAAACTATGGTAAACACTAAAATGATAATTTCACCATTAACAAAACCAGATAAAAAAATGCTCAAGCGGGGATTTTCTAAAAAAATATATGTTGTGGGCTATGGTCATAATAATGATTTAGGCCACTGGGTTTATAAAGATAAAAAGTATATATTTAAAATAAATAAAAACTTCAAACACTAACAATAAGGAAGCAATGACAAAAACACTATTAAGCAAGCTAGTAAAAAAAGTTAATAAAGAAAATACACCGCCTGAGGGCTGGACCGAGGAAGCAAAAGCAGGCGCCAAGCAGGCGGCCGCGATTGGTTTAAGTCTCGATGACCTTGACGACGGCGGCGACATGGCTGCTGAGTTAAATGAAATCATGGACCTTAACAGCGATCTATATAAATAAACCCACAAGCGAGGAAATAAATGCAATACAAAGTTTTAACAAAAATGCTTTATGGTTGGGAAAGTGTTTGGAATGATGATCGTTTTGAAACATTTGAACAAGCTAAAAAAGAAATAGAAGATCATGTAAAAACTTGCCATGAAAATAATATGGAATGTTCTTTAAATGATTTTAAAATAATAAACAACCGGAGATAATATGTCAATAATAAGAGATCTAATAGAAATTGAGAAAGTATTTACAAACAACAAAAAGACTCCATGTGATATAGTGGAATTTTTAGAGGATGAAACCTACTCTGAAAGTAAGGGTGAGGATATTAAAAACGGTGACATGCACTTAACCCATTATATAAGACGACAGTTAAGGGATGAGCTAAGGGATGACGAGATCATTAATAGGATATCAAAAGAAAATGCACAATTAAAAGCACAGTTAAGACAAATCAAAAAAACTTTTAAAGATCTATACAATTTATAATGTGGTTTTTTATGAATGGTGCAGGCTGGCGCCTCAGGCATAATAAAAGCCCCAAGCCACAAGCCAGTCGCAGGTCTCAAGCGCCTATATTCAGGCAACAAGCTACAAGTCCTCAAGCTACAAGTTATCAAAAAAAACGGAGCAGGCCTCAAGCCCCAAGCAACAAGCCTCAAGCTCCAAGCCGCAAGAATCCAGCTGCAAGATTGCAGAACCTGGAAACAAATGGTAAGTGCCCTGAGAGAGGGGGTTTTGCTGGTTCACAAGAATGAAACTATTCTTAGGATGCCTAACATGGAATGATAATTGATGTGGACTAAACCTAACTGTCCCAATTTTGTTACGGGATGTTACGGTAGAAACTTTTAATTCAACAGTGAAAAAGACGCCGTTATTATTATACCCCAGTAGATCAGGAGTACCCAATACGCTAGAGTTTTCAATCCTAGTCCAACTAATTTTTCGTATATGTTTCTTAACTTCATGCCATAACTTTGTTTCAGGATTCATTTAATAACCGCCGTAACAAATTCTTACAAGATGAGTTTTGCTTGGCCCATTTTAGCCATTTCTTCATGTGTACTAATTACTAAACGATGAGTTTCTTTAGCATTTAAAATTTTATTTTCAACTAAATTTATACCAACAATATCATAATGTTTTCCATCCGGAGTTCTAACTTGAACACGAGCGTCTTGGGCTACAGCCGCTTTTTGTTTCGGTCCTAGAAATCTTTCTAGGATGGGCATTATATCCCTACCCTTTAGCATTTTTTTCTAATTCCATTATTTGGACATACTCATTCATTCGGTCAACTTCTTTAGCTAGAATGTTATTGTCTTTTTTTAAGACATCAACTTGATGTTGTAAATCTAGTACAGCAGAACCTGCCTCTCTACATTTAGATTGCATATATTTTTTCTGTTTAGTTAACATCTCAACTTGAACAGTAAGATCAGCTGATTTTTTACCATCAAACATAGCAGCACTGGCTACATTTCTTACATGGGTAATAGGACTTAGTATTGTTTTAATTGTTTGATTCACGTGATTCCTTTCATTTTCGTATGTTTTATCTTCGTCTTTCATTAATTGACATTATAAGATAATCTAATTATATTGTCAACCATGGAAGTTCAAAAGAAAAAAAGAGGCCCTTTACCTAAACTCACTCCAATGCAGGCTAAATTTGCTGAAGCATTAATATATTTTGAGGGTCGTAAATATGCCTATGAAGCAGCACTTGAAGCAGGGTATGAAAAAGATAGAGCTAGAATTACAGCATCAGAATTACAGAATCCTAAAATGTACCCAATGGTGGCAAAATATATTGGAGTATTAAGAGATGAACGTAACAAAAAATATGGTGTGTCTTATGGTGGACATCTAACAGAACTTGGTAGGATAAGAGACCAGGCCTTAAAAGATAGATCTTACTCAGCAGCAACCGTTGCAGAAAAAGCAAGAGGACAAGTAGGTGGTTATTACTTTGATCAAAAAATTGTCAGAACAGGTAAACTTGATGATTTAAGTGAGGAAGAATTAGACAATAGAATTAAAACAATCAAGGAAGATAACGCAGTATTATTAGAAGCTGAACCAGAAGATAAACCAGAAGACATTAAACCTAAACTACCCTTAGTTTAAATTAATTTTCCTGATAGACTGAATTACTGATGTTGGAATAATAGTAGTACTACCAATATTTTCAAACGTGGGGTTGTCTTTAGTCATAATGTAATCACTAAATATTCTTGTAATACCTTTTTGTTGACTCAATAAATAACCTTTAGAAACACATACAGGTAGTTTTTCTTTATTTAGATCTTTAGTATTGCTCCAGCCCGCATCGCCTTCAATATCGAGCCAATAGATTTCAACAAACGGATATGATTCAATCTTGTTGCCTAAAGATTTTATATCTAGACTTATTACTTTTTTGTTCTTGGCTGTTCTCTTTGTTACTTTTGCTTTTGCCATAATAAATCGCAGGGTTATGTTTTTTATTAAACGCTTTAATCCAATCAGATTGACCGGACCAATTTTTGTTTCTACCTATCATACCCCAACCCCTATAGTAATTCTACAGATTTTTCTATTTTTATGAACCTAAAAGTTCTTCACGGCCCCTATGCCTTCTAAAACTGTTGGTATTACTAGCTGATCACCTCATCACCAGATCACCTCTCTTTTAAAACACCGAATTAGTGATTTAACTATTCTGAGATTACTATAGGGAGGTGATGAACCGCGTTTTTACTCACTTTTTGGTTTGTCTTTTTCGTCAGTCAATTGTTGTAGCAATATAATACGGTCTTGACACCTACTCATACTAGTTAAAATGCCTTCGATCCTTACAATTAAGCCTTCTTCAGTCCCTGGAGGCCTGCCGCTGGTGTCTGCATTCAAGTATCTTTTCAACTCTTTCTCAGATTCCATCATCTCGGTAAATTGTTTTTTACTTACTTGTTCAATTATTTCTCTGTTCATAGTATTTCTCCACCCTTTCTAAAAACTGATTTTGATATTTAATAAACTCTTTACCATTTACAGCAAACTTCTGAAAATAATGATCGGGAGTGCATATCAGTACTACACCCTGAGTTATGTCCGTATTGTAGACTTGGTTATGAGCCATCGCATAAGCGCCTAACTGCATAAAATAATCATCTACATACTCTCTTCGCTTGGGTCTATTAGATTGTTTAAAATCGACTATACTATCTTCATAGTCATAAACACCAACCAAATCTGTTTGTCCTGCGTACTTGCCAGGATAATGAAGTGTTACCTCAGAACCCCATACTTCGGACATATCTTTTAAACCTTTCTCAATAATGACATCGGCCATTACTTTTGCAACCTTACCTTCAGGAGTTAAATCTAAATGACCTTCTCCCAATATATGTTTTTCTAAATGTAAGTGCATGTTAGTACCCCGTGCAGCTGACGTGTCTCTAATTCTCTCAGCCTCTACGATGCCCACTCGAGCCTTCCACTTATCCAAAGCTGCCTTCTTTTCGTCACTTTGTGTAGCCCCAAGGATAGTCGTTACACTCGGTAATTTTTCTTTACCAACAGAATAAGTTCTTAGTCCATCGGTTGTACTTCTCGTACATGGTGGGTAATGATATAATTTATTCCATTCCATACTAAAATCCATTCCTGTCAGCTATTTTCTCAAGTTCCTTGTCCTTACGTTCTTTTCTATTAGCTTTAGATTGTTTTAACGACTCATCTAATTCTTTAATTTCTTTCTGACCAAAGATTCTATTATAACCTTCA
>Ga0208814_1001295_pt1 | contig 12011 bp, 13 predicted proteins | sample MalvirAntarct_55_FD_184253 | JGI IMG/M metagenome (GOLD analysis project Ga0208814, IMG submission 184253) | Marine viral communities from the Global Malaspina Expedition - Malaspina viral metaG Antarct_55 (SPAdes) (version 2) | ecosystem: Environmental > Aquatic > Marine > Oceanic | place...
ACCGCCATCCCTATAAGCAATTACGACTTTATTGGCATTTGTGTCATACGCCGAAGCAATATATTGAGTAGTGGTGGTTGAATTAAACTCTACTATTGAGCCAATAACTGGCGTTGATGCTGTCACCAATCCTGCGGCCGTGACAGTACCGTCGGCATTAATAATAATTGTGTCACCGTTAGCCAGTGTTCCAGATGCCACTGCTGTGAGTGTCGGGCTAGGGTTAATATTTCCAATTGCAGTGGTATTAGCTGCAATAGCAGTTGTCGATGTATTGAGCTGCGTTTGAATATTAGAGGTAACACCATCAACGTACCCTAATTCTGTTGCTGTTAAAGTAGCAGGAATACCATCTAAGACATTTACTTCTGCCGCCGTAGCAGTCAGACCAAGGTTGGTCAGTGCGGTAGACGCTGAAGCTAAGTCAGATAAGTTGTTGGCTATCTGCGTGTAACGAGCGTTGCTCTGTGCCTGCGTGTAAACATCAGCAACATTGAACGCACCGTAAGCAATAATTCCTACGTTATCGCCAGTAGTAGCGCCTGTGGTTAAAACAACCTGCGAGCCGTTTGTGGCAGTGAAGTCAGTTGTAGGTACAAGTCTTGATCCGTTCAGATAAACGTCAACAAAGCCTACATCGTAGGTAGCGTTGAAAGATGTCTGCCCTGATGTTGCTGTGTACTCCTGACGTTCTGATGTCCCATTGACTGCACTTCCTGCCGCCGCCCACGTTGAGCCTGAGTAGACGAACATCGTGTCTGACACCGTGTTGAAATATAAAGCACCTGTTGCTAAAGCGTTGCCGTCATTGTCTACAGTTGGAGCAGACGACTTAGCGCCAAGGTAAATGTCATCGAACTGTTCAAAAGATGCGGCTGCGGCTGAGGCAGAACTGGCTGCTGCGGTTGCGCTGCTCTCCAGCTTTTGTGGTCGAAATGGCAGCCTGGTTAGTTGCAGTTGTTGCTGAAGTTGTGGCTGAATTTTGTGAAGCCAAAGCCGCACTAGCACTGGCCGTAGACTCATTTGCTTTTGTGGTTGCTGTGCCTGCTGAACCAGACGCTGAGGACGCGCTCGAAGTGGCTGAAGTCGCGCTTGCTGTGGCTGAATTTTTAGAAGTTAAAGCTGACGCAGCCGAGGTAGCAGCGGCGCTAGCTGAAGCGACAACATTTGACTCAGCGGCCTCTGCATTAGTTTCTGCTGTCTCAGCGGCCGCCTGGGCAGTGAGAGCGGCGGTCTTTGCCGTATTACTGGTTACTGCACTGGCCGCGCTATTGGTGGCGCTAACCGCAGCTGCATTCTTATTAGCCAAGACATCGGCAGCTCCTGCGGCAGCCGCTGTGGCAGAAGTGGCACTTGCTGATGCGCTGGTTTGACTTGCGTTCTTTGCCGCAACTGAACCCGCCTCAGCTGTCTCCGCGTTAGTTTCTGCGGTCTCAGCATTCGTCTCAGCAGTTTCTGCTGCAAGCCTGGATGTCTGTGATGCAGCCGCTGAGTTTGCTGAAGCAGTAGCCGACGCTGCCGCTTCATCCATCGCGCAAAACAGTGGTTGCCGCTAGGTGTGCTGCAAGAGTAGGTTGAATATACACAAGCGCAGCTGCTTCAGCGGCGGTGACAATTGTTGTTGTCGCATAAAGCTTGGTTACGGCATGAGCGTCTGCCGTCGGCGTTCCAACATTAACGGCTACTGAGAATCCTGTCTGGCCTGAGCCAAGGGGAGTTGGTAATAGATCAAAGCCAGCAACAACATTACTGTAGCGAAGATTAATGTCTGCCGACCTAGCAAGCTCACCTGGTAGTAAGTCGCTTTCATTCGGGACGTAATTATTGCTCATCGTTTAAGCCTCCGTGGGGAATAATGGAGGGTCACTCCGTGTACGGTATGTACTGCGTTCTCAGAGCCTTCTGTCGCAACGTAGACCCCCATATTGACGCCCGTCACAGAAACCCTAACTTTTGCATCGTTCGAGTAAGTGGTGTCCCACCTGAACTCATCCCAGAATTGAACGTCATATAAAGAGCCTGGCCCTGGGTATAGATCTAAAGAAACGCCTCGAGAAGAATCACCCAGGCCATAATTTGTTGTTGCACGAACAGCGATCTGAATTGGAACCTCTCCCTCAACTCGTATGTCCGGCTGAACCAACCTAAATCTTTTGTTTACTGTTGATCCTGAATAGGCCGTGAAATTAGTGAGGAGGTAGGCGTAGATGTTTACGCCATTAAATCGATAGCCAGTGTCCATCTTGAACACTTTGCCATTCTCAGATCCGAATACAGATATCTCTTGGGTTTGCTCATCGATAGAAGAAGCAATGCACTTAACCTTGTCAGGGAATTCTGTTTTAGTAACGCCGACTAGCTCTGGGCCAGCAAAGGTAAAGTAGAGTCCGTCCTTTTCGTTAAACAGCCGATACTGGTTCGACGTTCGATTAATTGCGCTAAGGGGATTGGATGTAAAACCTTTAACTAAGGTCGTTACTTTTTGCGATAGAGATGCGTAAGCAAAGTTACCAAACTGCTGGGCAGCTGAAAGACTCATTAAGCCTTGCCTATCAAGGCCCATGACCTGTCCACCAATAGACTCAAGGGTGTTTGCGTAAGAGCCAGCCTTGTTTAATTCATCAACCTGCCAGTCTGCCGAGGAAGATCCATAAAGGGTCTTAGTGGAGTCTTGGCATCCTACGATAAGCGCACTAGCGTGTTCTTGCAGATTAGTGATGGTATCGCCCACCGCTATTTCAACAGCCCCAGTGTTCGCTAGATATGAAAGGGGATCGCCAATTGAAGAGCCGACTAATGAAGATTCGACAGCAAGAAAAAGATGGTATCTGTATCCAATAACTAGACCAGGGTTATCTGTGCCTGCGCCAGTAGTTATAGTCGTGAATGTTGTGCCATCGAATTGCGTGGCTTTATCAACACCATTAACAATAAACATTTTCTCTTGCGCGTCTTGTCCTTGGAAATTGTAATTACAAAACCGGAATTTACCGCCAGTGCTCCAAGTCTTAGAACTGTTTATCTGCGTCCAGCCAGAGCTTGTGGCCTTGTACATACGAGCGTTTGTGCCGTCTTCCCTCAATGCGTAGACGTTGCCTTTGTATATATGAACTCCAACAACAGCGCCCGTTCCTGGTACTACTTGGGCAGGAGTAGATTGACCATCGAACAATTCATAGCCAAAGATTCTGCGATATCCACCGCTCGCTAAGCATTCATAATTTGCAACATCAACTAGCTCGCCAGGCTGCATAGCCAAAGGTGGAGCTTCTTGATTAAGGCCGCCGACTGCTGGGAAGTAGTTTAAATTTATAGGCATGAACTACTCCGCTAGGCTAGGGTTGCAGGCGCGCTGATCGCGGGTAATTGGTCCCGGTGAAGATCAGCCAGCATTGATTCAAAATAGCCAACAGCTTTTCTTTCTAATTCAGGCGCTTCATCAAACAGCGCATAAGACTTGAGAGCCTCATAGACGATCAACATATGATATCTATCGGGAAGCCCAGGTATTGAAGTGTTCTCGGTGAGGGATACTGGCTTAGAGTAATAGTGGTAGGTGACAACCTTGGTCTCAGTAGGCTTAGCATTAAATAAAAGCACACCGTCTGGACGAACCGTGTAAACAGCAGGATTGCCTGCTGATATCGACCGATAATCATCCGCAAAATCATCGAAGCTCAGATGCTCCAGGTAAGTTTGACCCAGCGATACTCGCTTAATGCTTTCCACGGTAGATGGGAGAGTGACTGTATTAGTGTTTGCCACTAACGATCCAGTACCCTCCCCCCACATCCAATGCCAATTAGTGCGCATGGATTGTATTTTTAACCACGCATCGTTAATCCAAAAAGTAATACGACCATAGTCACCAACCTGTCCTGCTGTATTTGCAGGGCCAGAGTCAGCAATTCCTGTTTCCTGAACTAATCTCTGGCAAAGTTGTAAGTAATTCATAGTCATCTCTACTCATAACGGGTTAAACGCGGGTAATAACTTTAGCTTTCTACCCTGAATGGGTAGGTTGGTATCTTTTTGCTTTGACCAGTTTTTGCATTATGTACAAGCTGTTGCGCATCATTAAGAACTGCAACAACCTCTGGTGGTACAGCGACAGGTTCGCCGCGTCGAATTCTGTAAGACTTCCCGTTCACACCCACAAACGCTGGCTGTGTGTCCTGCTCGTCTTCAGCAATAACAATGGTTACCCAGCCGTTCTTTCTGCCAAGGTCTTCCTGCGTCTTGCTAGCTTCAGCTGCGGGAGGCTCAATCTCTACTGCGGCTTTAATCTTAGTGCGCAGTGTGTCTATGCTTACGTTTCCTCTAACCACGATCCCCAAGATTCGCGCTTGTTCTTTAAGCTCGTCGTGAGAAAGGTTGTATAGGTTTAATTCTGACATTTGTTACTCCTGCGGCCCGAGGGCGGCTTAATTTTAGATATAAAAAAAGAGGGCCGAAGCCCCCTTTCAATTTACTGCTCTTGCTTCTACAAGGCTGTTGCTGCGCACTCTAAGCGAGCCATCCAAGCCTGGTTTGCGATGAATGACTTGTGATAAGTCTTCCAACCAACCATGCCCTTCTGACCCAGCGGATCGGACTTATCGAGTTGCCCAGGGTTAATGATAGAAGGAGATATGGCCTCAGCACCTTTCAGTGCAACGTGACCGTAAGCATCCTTCGCAACATAGATAACAGGATAGACATCAGCCGATGTACCGCCTGTTGAAACCATAGTGCCTTTTGCTCCACCAGCATTAGCAATAGAGCTGAGAACCGGAGTGAGGATGTAACGAACGTCCTCAATTTTGCCGATCTCATAAGGCAGCGCCTTCATTGATCCGTACTTCTCAGTAGGTGTGAAGCCAGCAAGCTCACGAATATCTGACTCGAGGTCTGTGTGAGCAAAAGCGATGTACGCAGGTGCGACTGCTTCTGTTCCATACTTTACTGAAGAAGAGATCATTGAAGTGATCTTCTTGCCACGCTCAGATTTAATCTGACGAGTGATAGCTCGCTGCTTAACAAGAGTGATCGCAGTGTTTACTGCATTGCGCGCAGCGCCATTGTTGTAGAACACGTTAGTGCCACCTTGAATAACTCCCCACATGAGAGTCTCAATAGTCTCACCAGCTTGCTCACCACAAAGCATCGCAGCATCTTTCAATACGGGATCTTCAGCTAGATCAGCAACAACGTCAGTTATCTCAACTACGTTACCGAACTGGCTTAGAGTGACTGTGACGTCCTCGTATGTAAGTGCCTGCGAAGTAGGCGTTGTACCTTCGGTTAAAGGTGTTGTTGCCACCGCCAGAGGAACAGGACGACGGAACTTAATCACGTTCGCTTTGTTCTTTGGCATAGGCTTGGTCATGCCGAACTTCGACAGACACAGGATAGGCTCAGCGTGAGCCAGCATTTCTTTTGCCGCATAAGCAGTAGTGCGTTGCGACAGTCCAGCATAAGTAGTTATAGCCATTGGAAATTCTCCTTCCGAGTTATGATTGGCATATTAGTAAAAGTAAATTACCGATCACCTGCTCAGAGTGAGGAACCTGTTGGCTTTGCGGCGTTAGCGGCAATGCCTCGAGTACGTCAATCTTTGTTTGGTGTCGTTAGTTGCAGCTCTGCCCTGCTAGCGAGAAGCGAAGAAATCAAATGCGGCCTCGAAGTCATCTTCGGGCGGCAAATTACTCTTCGATCTTCCTCCGCGTGAGGGAACGGTCTGCCCTTGCCGAAGCTGCTTCTCTCGTCGCTGCTTCAGCTCTGAGGTCGCCTGTTGACCAGGTGACACATCATTCTTATAAGCTCGCAGTAAATAGGCTGCATCGCCTGCCTGCTCGCTTTGAATCATCTCTTGTATCGGGACTGGCTGTGTTGTTACCCAGTCCTTAAACTCATCCGATACGGCTACCTCGCGATAATCTGGATGCTCGTTTTCAAGCATGACAAATTGTTGATCGACGTAGGATTTACGCGCTTGTTCTTGTATGGGTTGCAGCTCGCCACGAACCCTGTCTAACTCAGCCCTATGCTCATTGGCCTGCTTCTCAAATAGAGATTTCACCCCCTCTGCAATATCAGGGTAATCTTCAGCGACCAGCTTCCAGCTATTATCTCCAGCCGAAGGTGGCGCCTCTGAGCTTTGCTTCAGCTTATCAATCGTTTGCTGCTGCTCTTTGAGCTGTCTCTGGTAAGCGTTCTGCCTGCCTAAATCTGAGTTATACCTGTGCTGCCACTGCTGGAGTTCGCCCTGTGCAGCACTCAATTGTTCTTCAATTGATAGCGCAGGCTCCGCAGTCTCCGCAGTTTCTTCCTCTAATAAGAGGGCTTGCCCTTCTTCTTCTTGCCCATCGTCATTCACCTCATCAGTTAAAAATTCAAGAGTCTCTTCGGATGAAGTGCTTTCACCCTCCGCAAGCTCATCGAAAGCGTCGTTAAAGGATTGCTCTTCATTTTCTTCAGACATAAAAACCCCAAGCGGCTCGTAACGAGCGGCCAATTAGTAATTCAAGGAATGGTGCTATGCGGATTCGCTTTCGCGCCCCAGCATTACGAGTTTCTCTAAGACGGCCAACGCCCCGCGCTGTCTCTCAGAATCGCGATCCGCTATTAGGTAATCAATCGCGTCATCTTTCTGTTGCTCAATAAATTGTTCTACGGCCTTCCAGGTCAATGAGTGAGGATCAATACTCATTAAAACGTGTCAAAGCTATTGGCTATGTTCTTAGCCTTCAGCTGAGCCTCTGTGAGCTTCACGTTCGTTTGGGCTGCCGCCTTATCCCTTTCAGTCTTATTGCGCTCCTGGGCCGTTGCATAGCCTGTCTCTTATTGCGCTCCTGGGCCGTTGCATAGCCTGTCTGACGCGTTCTCTCACTGATCTGATACTTGCTTGTGAGGTGTGACATATCCATGCGCTCTTTTTGCGCCATCTTGTCACGCTCAAGCTGGTGATCGAGAGCCATCTCTTCGCCTGATTGCTTCAAGAGGGCTGCCTTATACTGCGAATCTAGCTGTATCTTTTGCTGCTCAATCTGCAATCTGGCTTGCGCTAACTCAGCCTCTAGCTGTAGTTTCTGCATTGCGGGATCAGGCATACCTTGCGCTGCCGCTTCTTGTGCCGCTGCTTCTCTTTCCGCAATCTCGGTTTCACTGATTGTGATTTGGTCGTAAGGAAGCTCGAGGGACTTAGCTATCTCTCTATCCAGCTCAGCCCAGTCTCTTCTTTGATAATACTCAGGGTTTTGCATAGAGATGTTAGAGTAAATCATGAGGTTCTCTTGCTGCTTCTCTCGAACCAGTAGAGCGCCAGAACCACGAGCCTCAACGCTAAAGTCGCCTTTCACTTCAGCTCGATCACTGAATTGCATATTCCAATCGTAGAACCGCGTGATTAGAGGGCGCGTAATATCATCATCCCAATTCTTAACCGCTTTACGCAGGACTATGTTCGAGCTGTTCATGAGCATCGCCATGCCGGAGCTGGTCTTGGTCATGTTGGGCGACATCTCGCCTTGCGCTATCAGAGGTAGATTAGTTTCTTCGTCGGCAAGCTGGCGAGCCATACTGAAGATATTACCCAGCTCTGTTTGATGGCTGGGTGTAGAGAAAGAGGCAAAAGCCTCTTGAACAGATCGCGTCTTATCAACCAGGTTCCAAACCTTCTTAGGGGCCATCTCCCAGCTTCCGTCAGCAGGCGCTACGATCTCTTTGTTGACCACTATCTGGTCGGCAACCGATAGCCCTGCATTGTCCATCATCATGCGCCACGAGGCGTTTATGACCTTCTGAGGGTTTCTCATTAAGCAAGGGACGCCAAAGCCAAAGATCGATGACTCGTCTTTCTCCCAATTGAACGCGGAGAAGGGGCGCTCATCTGAGTCCATTGGGTTCAGGGCCACCTTCAGCACCTGGTTGCCCGAAAAGAACACAGTCGCCTCGATCTCATCGTCCAGCTCATCGGTTTCAATAGAGCTGTACTCATCCTCTTCGGTAAGCGCCATTGCATCCATAAGCTCAGACTTCGAGATAGGGCCGTGATATTCCCATATCTCATACCTATTGCCTTCGCCTACCGTATTGATGCCAGTAATAGTTCTGATATCGTCGGTAAAGTCTTTGGCAATCAGCGACGTTTTAACGCCAGCTCTCACTACTTCCTTGAGCTGAGATACTAAGATCCCTGGCAGCTTTGCCATATCGCGCAGCTGCTTCTTAGAGAGCCTGCGTCTTTCAAAAACAAACTCCGCTTCAGATATTGTTCGAGCAGACATATCAGGGAAAAAATCCCAAGGATCGACTCGCTCAACTGTAGGCGCTAGAGATTCAACGATCTGAAGAACACTCATGCCATCAGGCATCATGTCCCATCGCTTCTTTGTCCGACCTATGATTATCGGGCCTTTAATGATCGCTGTGCCTAACTGACAGGCATCATGGATCACATCTCTAGCCTTAATATGGTATCGAGACTCAACGAGCTGGTCATCGATGACAGCCAGCATCATTTTTGCAGCTTGATCTGCCTGCGACTGGATTTTACGCGCAGCCTCTACAGGCCCAACCTCTTCAGGCGTTTGAGGATCTTTCTCTGCCATAGAGTTAAGTTCAGGCACAGGAGTCGGGTATATCCCAAAATTCCTGTCATCCGTCGGAAAGAGCATATCTTGCAGGCGCGCTTCCGCAGCATTGGTCTTATTGCGCGTGATATTGACGAACACCTTCGAGCCTTTGGAGCGTGACAGCTCCGCAGCTTCATCAGACGCATACTCGCCGTGATACTGCCGAAGATCATCAAGCCATCGCTGCTCTATTTGGCTACGCTTGCCAACCTGCTCAGTCGCTAGCCTGTTTAATCGAGACGCAAAAACGTGCAGACGCTCTGCTATTTCTAGCTCAAACTCCTCGTCCATGCCTTCGATGTTAGTGCTATCAACTGTGTGCATACTATTACCCTTAATATCCTGCGACCCTATCCACCACCGACGATCTTACTAACACTTCATCACGAACCACGCGCAAAGGTTCTGCGAAAGTAAGCGCCAGCGCGTCAGCACAATCCGTGGATCTCATTCCTCTTTTCTTCATGTCGTCTTTACTCTCAAGCTTTCTTCTCGCCTGGGAGTCGTATTTATAAAATGGCGCGCATAGATCACTGTGCAGATCATCTCTGTCAGGGATCATCACGGGCATATCACCGTCGAGCCAGTCGCGCAGGTTCCACCACATCTCGGCTCGCCTGTTAATGAATCGCTCGGGGTCTAATGAGGAGCCACCGAAGTTGATCGGCACAACCACATCGCCATGCCCTAGCTCAAGCAGGCGATCGACAACACCAGCACCCAGACCGCCAACATCAATAGCAACCTGTGCTGGTCGCTCGTTTTTAATGATCGCGTTGACCAGTCCGGCCACTTCCATTGTCGAGGTTTTGTCATAGGTCACCAGGTCATATGCGGAGCGACCTCTACGCTTGATGATTGCAGTCCTATCATCCCCAAAGCGCGCAGGGTCTACGCCGACAATTAATGGGCCTTGAGCCAGCACTTTCGCTTGTCGTGCCTGCATGACCGACTCTGGCCTAATCAAGCTATCACCACCGGAAACCTGGAAGGCTTCTTGCGCGGTCATCGGATACTCTTGCTTGAACGCAAAAACACCGTCGCCGCCATCAGCGGATAACTCGGCAATCTTCGAGCGTCTAAATGCAAGCTGCTCGTTATCTAAACCAAACAGCTCTACTATTTTTTCCTCTTCAGCAGATCGCGTTACACCCAGCCCACTCTTTCTGTATTCTGGCTGCCAATACCAAGGAACGAAGATGGCCTGGAAAGGACTCTCTCCCGCTTCCGCTCTTTGCCATTGCTGATAGAAGTAATTGCCTACGCCATTGGCCGTAGACTCAAGAATGATCTCTGTATCATCCTCATCTGGAACCGCTTGCAGGATTCCCTTCGCGTGTTCTGCCGCATTCGGCCAGTACGCTACCTCAGATCCGTGAAAGTATTGGATCGTTGTGCCTCGGCCCACAGACTTGTTACCTGCTGTGCCGACCTTGTAACCGCTATCGAGCTTGCTAAAGATCAGCTCCTTAGCATTGCTCGCCCCAGTCATGGGCTTTACGAAGTCAGGGGCTAGGTCATGGTATCTCTCAACCATCTCAAACAGTGCAGACGTCGAGTCGGCCTCATGCGTAAGGATAAACGCTCTCACCCCACTGCGATGGGTGGTCTTCCAATAGAGCCTGCCTTCCGCGTAAGTTGATACGCCCTGCTGTCGCCCCTTGAGGACGATCGCCCTAACCTTCCCCGTCTCAGCCTTCTGCCTCTCAATACAGGCATGAATGAACTGCTGAGCCTTATTCAGCTCAAAGGCTTGCGTCTCGCCTGACTTCGATCGAACCCTTAGGCAGTTACGCGCATAAAAAGGGAAATCATCTCGCAGTCTTAACCGTGTTATTTCAAGCTCGTGAGCCATTCTTCTTGGGATATCCCTGTGACAGCGGCTCTCACCTCAGTTGATGCCAGTCGGGCATGAACATAAGGCGCAGCGGCTTTGGCGGCTTCCACTCTCAAGCGGATGTCTTCTGATTCGTTCTGATATATTGACGCGAGATAATCCAGTGGGCTTAGCTTGCCCTTGTCCGTCAGTCTAGCTACCTGGGCCTTCGAGGCTTTGCTGTAGCTACCCTTGGGTCTTCCTGATATATTGACGCGAGATAATCCAGTGGGCTTAGCTTGCCCTTGTCCGTCAGTCTAGCTACCTGGGCCTTCGAGGCTTTGCTGTAGCTACCCTTGGGTCTTCCTCGCTTCTTTGGCGCTTCGTCTTCCATCGCGTTACCGTGCCTGCCTTTGCAGCTGTGCTCTTTCCAGCAAGCCCATGCTTTGAGGCGCAGACCCAGTACCCATATTGTTTCTAGCCTGCATAGCAAGATCGGCTTGCTGAGTGCTTGAGCCAGCCATTGCTCGCTCTTGTGCAGCTCCAGCCACAGTCGGTTGAGGGTTGGGCAAACGGGTCATGCCGACACTCGGATTAATCGCCAAGCCTTTAGGCGGTGACGAGGGCTGGCCTGCTGACACGCTGTTGCCAAGCCTTTAGGCGGTGACGAGGGCTGGCCTGCTGACACGCTGTTCTGGCGAGCCTGGTTGACCAGGTAATTGTTTCCCGTGTTTACCTTGCCCATAGGTGCTACAGGGGCTTTACCCATGTTCGCCCTCGGCGCTATTGGCCTGTAATCTGCCATTCTAATTTGCTCCTGCGAGCTGTCGCTCAATAAGCTTGTCCAGCTTTGTTCCTATGATTTGAAGATCAGCCCTAACCTCATCACGCATCAACTGCCGCTCCTGACGCTCTTGTGAGAGATGCTCTCGATACTCGGCGTTCAGTGTGGTGAGATCTGCGCGAAAGTGCTCAACTGCCACCTCGTTCAGCGTCACGCCCTTGCTGACATCCGTGAAAGCAAGCAGGCCAGCGATAAGCATTCCAGTGGCGATGCTTACATCACCCCAGCTAATTGTTGGCTCTATCTTCATTTTTACTCTCACGGCTTCTTGTTCGTCTTAGCAAAGCGTTCCATCGCTGGACCGACAATCTTATCCATATGCGGCGCAGCAAAGTAAAAGCTCAGGATCAACATGATTGCACCAGTCATCCCGTCGCTATGCTCCTGCGTCAGTATCGACGCTTCCTTCAGTCTTTCACCCGTCTCTGGGTCTACGAAGATAGCCGCAACAACCAATCCCCAGGCGGCGATGTATTGCAGTAGCCACACAAAAGTGATGGACACTGCAATAAGCCTCCGCGCTAGCTTCTGGCCTGTCGTGTTAGCCATCCACTCGACGACCATCCCTCTAGCCTTCTGGCGCTCTTGTGCTGCGTCCTGGGCCTTCTCCTCGTCTGTATAGACCAGTGCATCAAGCCCACGATTAATGCCGCTCACAGCGCCTTGCAGTGCCTTCTCAGACCCGAAGATTTTGCCCATGAGATTAAGCATCAGACTCGCCTTTCAGCATTTTAAT
>Ga0208814_1001297_pt1 | contig 12007 bp, 4 predicted proteins | sample MalvirAntarct_55_FD_184253 | JGI IMG/M metagenome (GOLD analysis project Ga0208814, IMG submission 184253) | Marine viral communities from the Global Malaspina Expedition - Malaspina viral metaG Antarct_55 (SPAdes) (version 2) | ecosystem: Environmental > Aquatic > Marine > Oceanic | place: South...
ATGTGTATGCAGAGGAGGCCTTACGTTGCTATATATACTATAAGGTAGTAGAAAGAAAGTCTAGTGTACCTGCAAACGAAAAGGCTAGAGCTAGAGTGGAGTATTATAACGAGAGAAGAAAAGCTAATTCTAGATTAAGCAACTTTACTAAAGAAGAAGCATTAAGTACTATACGTAGAAACTTTATGCAGGCACCTAAGTACTAATGGCTATAGATAAGATTATACCAATCAGACTAGATAAATCGTCTGACTTTAAGCTGGTCCCTACAACTAGCATGGTTGACGCTCTTAATATGCTTATTACGGAGAATGAATCTAGTGGGGAGGCTAATGAAACTGGTAACCTAGGTGTGCTTAAAAACATAAAGGGTAACGATAAAATAAGCTATCTGGATAGCACTCATGCTATAGGTGTTGGGGATGCTAAGATAATTGGTAGCGTTACAGATACTAAACTTAAGATAGTATACTTTTTTGTTTGGCATACAAATGTTTTGGAGCATGGGGTATATGCTTACGATCAAATGGGGAAACTTCCTATTTCTGGAAACACTAGAGGCAAAATAGTAAGAATACACAAGTCCGATTTATATGCCTTCCCTGAACATGGATACGTAAAGGGTAATATAATATACACCTCTCAGACTAGGTTAGATGATAGTGAGATAAAGCCAGGGGCAAAGAAAGACTTTGAGAAAGACGCTATACTATACTTTATTGACAATACTAACGAGCCACGCAAGCTAAACGTATATCAGGCTATGTTGGGAGAGGATAGCGGCTACCTCCCAGAAGATAAGATAGACTTTATTACAGCTTGCCCAAAGACGCCTTTAACTCCAATTACATCTGTATTTAACGCTGACACTAGTAAGACTACAAGTAATTTTAAGTCTGGTCCAGGGTTTCAATTTGCATACCAGTTTATTTCTAAAGATGGGGTGGAGTCTGCTATATCTCCGTATTCAGATATAGCTTTCTCTCCAGGTATAATAAACCAAGGTGCTTCTCTTAATGTAAATCACAATCTTCACAACAGATGTATGTTAACCATACCTAATGCTGGAGCGGAAATAGAAAGCATTAGAATTTTAGCTCGGCAATTTAATAATCCTGAATTGGTTATATTAGATGAAGTATCTAATGGCGCAAATGATAATAATTGGAATTATCAAACAAGATTATATTCTTTTTATAACGACAGAATTGTTCGGGGGGTAAGCAATAACGAAGTAAACAAACAATTTGACAATCTCCCTAGAAAAGCCCAAGCGCAAGCCGTAGTAGACAATAGGTTAATGTATGGGAACTACTTAGAAGGATTTGATAATGTAAAACCTACCTGTTCTGCTACTGTTACATTTGAACCAAGAGGAGTAGAATTAATTAACCTTAATTTAAAACTTGTCCCAGCTGTATCAGAACAATCACTGGCAGCTCAAATAAACGCAATAGGGGATGGTGGAGAAGATGCCTCAAGTGATACAATTAACAAAAGTGCTGGATATATAATAGATCCTACGGAGATACCTCAATTTATAGATGCGGGTACAACAATTAATGTTACGTTAGTTGTAGCGCCTGAAGGTAATTTTCACATATATCAAGCTGCTAATTCTTATCATCAGTCTAGACATAAAGGTGGGTTTGATCAATATGGAGACTGGGATATAGATTACTCATTAGATGCTGAGCAAGGTAATTACGATGGGTGGAACGCTGAATTTCTTGATGGAGAATATGGCCATCAATCTTTAGATGCGTCTGGGGCAAAATGGATTACTGATACTATTCAAGCTGAGGCAATACCTGAGGTTGAAGGCTATAATTTTGGGATACCTTACGCTGGAAATAATCTAGGCGTAGGGGCTACTGGAAGCTTCTCATCCGTTTTTGGTAATATACCTATGCCTGTATGGAAAACTAAATTAGGTACGGCGCCTTTTGGTAGTACTAACGATATGGAGTATACTAAGAACGTAGTTTACGGGACTAGTGCGGGGAATCCTTTAGTGTTAAAAGGTGGGACTATTGAGTTTTCAATTAGTCTTACTTTTAATGAACCAGTTAACGGCCAGGGGCAAAATGCGGTAGTACAGATTCTAAGCGATGAGCTATGCGGAATACCTAGTACTTGGGGGGGAGATGGGTTTATTACTGTAAACTCATCAAATATAACATACGAACATAATATAGACGCTCAAATAGAACCTTTTTCTAAACATGCAGAAGGGAGTCCTGCGTCAAAATTAATTACAGGGGTAATGGAAAAAGAGGATGTTTATACGCCTTTTAGAAACCCTATAGGATACTTTGCTGTAAATAAAGCAAAGGTTATTTTCTCTCTTGAAAAAGACTCAGGATATGCTGCTTTGACGGGCACAAAAAGAATGATCAGGCTTGTTATAGATAAAATAGAAGCTCCCGATGGGGAGGATGCTATCGATGTTATTAGCATGGTTAAAAAGCAAAATCCAGGAACACCATGGATAGCTATAAGTAAAGATTTCTTTACAGGGACTTTAGATATCCCAGCTTTTGAAGCAGGAACTACAACCTCAACTCCTGCGTCTACGGCTACTGTAAATAACGTACAGACAACTTTTCTTTCTGCCGCAACAAATACTATAGACGACTTTGACTATAGGTTTTTCGATCCCGCTTTTTATGACGCTAGTCAAGTATATGGGTATGACGATTCCACAGACGTTGGAACAGTTCCATTCCAGAACAATTCATACAACCTTAACGAAAATTTAAAACTAAGGCTTCAACTAGGATATTTAGAGTTTATCCAAACAGAAGATATCTCTCAGTTTTTTAGGCATAACAAAGATTCGTATTCAACTGTAGCGGGGGCTATAGGTGATGGGGATGGAAGTGAATTATTTCAATTTTCTTTATTAGATGGTGAAGGAGGGCCAGGAGGTTTTTTACCTTTTGATACTACTGAAATGTCGGAAATTGACGGGTCAGAAAGCCAATATTTTAACTTTACCTTTGATAGCGCTACTAGCGTTTCTTCTGTTCCTGGGAGGACTGTACTACAGACGGCGAAAGCACAGGCGTCTGGCGGGGTAGGAAATAGAACTTGGGTCCGTCTTGGAGGTCCTAGGTTTTTAGGTGCTATAGACACAAAATTAACCCCTTTTCAGTGGGCAGGTGGTTCTGCTGACGTAAATAATTATGGAACCGACGACTTTAAAAAAACTGCAGATAAGGCAATAGGAAGAAGCTATATACCTCTAATGCAAGGGAGTAGTTTTCAAGGGTTAAGAAATGAAGATGATTCCGACCGTTTTCCATATTCTTACCCACGCAACACCCCAGATACAGCGAATTCTGCTGTTTGGCCATTCCCTATGGATTTTAGTGCAAAACAAACTCATATAGAAGTTCAGGATACACTTTTTGCTTTCGGTGGTGAAGGAGTTACAGGTGGAGATAGGACCTTTAAGAGTAGCGCGAATCACGATTTTGGCATTATATATTACGACGAAAGAGGTAGGCATGGTTTTGTTAATCATTTAAAAACAGTTTACGTTCCAGGATATTCTCAGCAAGAAAGAGGTGTTGGTAATTTTGGAAAAAGCGTAATAAATTTATTGTTAGACAATACTTTTAATCCACCAGAATGGGCTCATTATTACAAGTTAGCGTACACTAAAAATACAAGTGTACAAAACTTTATACAATACTCTGCAGGCGGGGCTTTTCCTGAAATACAAGACTCAGACAACCTTGTATCCGATACTAAGATATATGTCTCTTTAAACTACTTACAAGAGAGTCCTATATCTTACGTAGCTGATTGGGGAGCTAGAAACCCACAGGGCGGCTTAAGCATGTTTAAGGCCATAGATGGAGTTAATCAAAAGCTTAGGGTGATTTCGGCATATACTAGTGAAAACACTAGGGATTTCTATTACAATTATGAATTTGACATTGTTGACGTTGTTCTTTTAGGGGACAGTGACAACCCAATAAGTACAAGCCCAACTCTAGAGCCGTGGACGCAAGGTGAATTTGTTGTTTTGAAAAACAATCAATTAGCTAATGGGTTTGATTATACTTCTGTAATAGATGGCAATAGTTTCTGGAACAATAACTGTATTGTAGAATTATATACTCCTCAGAAAAGTTCAGACGATTCGAGTCAGTTTTATTACGAAATTGGCGACACTTATAATGTTTTAAGTCCAGGGGCTTCAAGCAGGTCTCATAGCGAATCCAATATAACTTTAGACAAAGGAGACGTATGGTGGAGAAGGGTTCCAGTAAACTTCAGGGAGTACAATGAAGGAGAGTTTCAAGATTTAATACAGGTTACGGACGATATAGGGGTGTCCAATCCTTCTAAGTCTAATTTTGAGTCATATTATTTAGAGACAGAAACAGCTTCAGATCTATTTAAAGCTGACGCGACATTAATAGGAAGACCTAATATTATCGTAGAGGACGCTGTAGAAACAATAAGAGAAGCTAGCATAACATATTCGGGTCAAAGCAACCCTAACTCTAGCAAAATAAACTACTCTTCGTTTAACCTAACCCTATCTAACTTTAAAGAACTACAAGAAGAGTTTGGGGATATAAACTACATGTGCAACATGGAGGGGGACGTATTCGTTATACAGTCCGATAGATGTACGCTTGTCCCAGCTAGTAAGACTTTATTCTCAGACGTTCAAGGGTCAAGCACCGTTGCAGCCTCGAAGAGTCCTTTGGGACAGGAAAGGGTTTTTGCGGGTAGAGCGGGATGTGACAATAACCCAGAGTCTGTGGTGCAGGTTGGAGCATACGTATACTTTGCACATAAAAACCTAGGGAAGGTCTATAGATTTAATCCTTCTAACGGGGTGCAAGAGATTTCAGAGCAAGGTATGGCAAGTTATTTTAGAGGGATCTTTAAAGATGCTATGGATAAATCAGTTGCTGCTGGCGACTTTATAAACTATGATGACGTAAGAGTCGTGGGTGGGTTTGACCCTGTAAACGAAGAGTACTTACTTACTGTTTTAGACCCTGTTACTTATGGGGTTACAGAAGGTACTGGTGGCGGCGGAATGGGAGAAGAAGGAGAAGGAGGTGGTGTTGAAGACCTTACTACGATTAACTCTTTGGAGCAGCAGCTAAAGAACGTAATGGAAGCCTTCCTTACGGCGAAACAAGCTGATGGAGTTACACCTGCTTTTGATATTACCACTCTCCCACAAGAATTACAGGACTTCTATAACACCACGTTAACAGACGGTAAAGATATTGGTGTTTTTGACGGCAACGAAAACGATGTGTTTGATACAGGGGAGATTGTTTCGATGTCGGATATACAGGTTGGCGTACAGGACTCGCTCAATAACTTTCTTGTTTCAGAGTTAGATATAACATTAGAAGCTATGGTTGAATTAATAAATCGTGCAGATGTTACTACTACTGAGGACGTATTAGGATACACTTCGGCAATATTACAGGAGTTTGATGGAATTGATGCGCAATTTTTAGGCGCGATTAAAGCTTTAAACAATTCTAGACAATCAAAATTTTCTAATCATAGTCTAGAAGCTTACGCTCAATACGTTCAGGGAGCTAACAATCCTTACTTTGCGAGCGGGTTTGAATATTATATAGCACAATCGACGATTTTTAATGAGGAATATGACGCGGTTGTTGCTCTTATTCAAGCTGGAGATTATGGTCCTGAATTCAACGTCGCAACGGAGGCCTTTTTTGCAGCACGAGACGCTTGGTATGAAGAAAGTGGATACCTTGATAAACCTACGCGGCAGAACGTGATAAATAGCTTAACATTGGCTGCTAGAAACCATGCTAGCCTTCAATATTTAGTATCAGGTAATGGAGGTAATATAAATTTTAATAATCCCGCTACAGAGTCTATGAACAGAGTTGGACTGAATCCTAATCCTAATGCGAGTGGCTATGACCCTGAAACTTCTACAGGTTATTCTTGGGGGGTTGCAAATACGGGGACTTATATAAATGCGTTGTCAATTAAAAATAATACAGACGCCATTTTATCGGATTTTAAAGTTTTCTTAAATAATTTAAAGTCAAACCGAATGAGTATTGGGGGGCTAACAGAATTAGAGGCTATACAAGAGATTGTCCCTGAAGAGTTCTTAAGCTCTTACGTCGCAGCAAACGCTACACTTGAAGCGTCTTTATTGAGTGTTTTAGGTGCGATAGCTATAAACGCTAATAATAATTACGGTGACCATAGCGACATACCAGTAGCCGAAGTAACAGGGGCTATGTTGGAAGCTTGGGCTCTTACTCAAGCGCCTGAAGTAGAAGGAGAATATAACTCTTTAGCAGAAGCTATATCGGGGGCTGGTATTTCTATATCGCAACTTCGCGATCTTAGACAACAAATTGCTCTAGCGCAAGGGGTAAATGAAGCAAAGATTAAATCTGATTTTGATAATGATTATCAAGTTGATTCTGGTGACCTTCTTATTTTCTTGTCAGCTTTTGGTGAGACTGTTAATGTAGATTACAACCAGAACTACACAAATTTAAATCTTAGCTAATGGGAAGTTACACAGGAACAACAATAGCGTTCTCACATAAAGGTGGGTTTTGGAAGACTAGATATAGTTACACCCCGACATGTTATGCCGCTGTAGATAACGTTATGATTTCTAATAATAAAACGCCTTCTTCTACTTATGAAGACCAAAATGCTTTATTCTGGGAACACGAAGTTAACGCTACGCATAATTCTTTTTACGGGCAAGTGGGGAAGTCTACTTTAACGGTAGTTTCTAATCAGGACCCTAGCGCTGTAAAGCTTTTTAAGGCCTTGTCTTTAGAGAGTAACTCTAACAGTTGGACTGGACGGGCAGCCACAAATATTAACCCTGCAGGATCCCCTCAGAATGAGTTACAGTCAGGCCTTATTAATGGGTTTATAACTAAAGAAGGAAATCAATACAGTGAGTTACCTAAATCTTTAAATAACTCTAATAGCAATGTAGACTATGTGTGCCAGCTGGATTCAATTATAGACCTTTCTGCGCTTAGTACTGTTTTAGGAGATGTGAATAGTTCGGGGGATGTAACCACTGGCGATCTGCTCGTTTTATTAGGAGGGTTTAACTCCCAAAACCCTAATCTCGGTGCAACAAGTACTGACCTTAATCTTGACGGCACGGTAAACATCCCAGACCTTCTTTTACTTTTGTCTAATTTTGGGATCAATGCTGCTGAAGGCGCTGAAGAATTGCTGTTTAATCTTAATGACCCTGAAACGGGTATAACTGGCACAGGTTGGGCAGCCTCAGTTCTGTCCTCCTCCCTCAACACCCCTCTTTTAGGCGGGAGCGGAAGTCAAGCTATTTTTGTAAACACGCAGGGAAATCCTTTTACATTGATTTACAGTGGCGGTGCGTGGGGTTTCTATGTTTATAATTCTGAGGACACAGTATTTACCGTAAATAGTCCGACGGTATATATACACTCGTACAACAGTAACGGCACTATAACTTTAGGGGTTGGGAGTACTATTACATTGGACGGAATTACAGATCTAGTAAACTTTACGAATAATCTAGGTCCTGAATGGGATACAATACAATTATATTCTGTTACATCCCCCGCTATTAACGGAGACCCTATGAGAGGTCAATATATACGCTTGCATTTGGAGAACACTAGCACCACCCCTGTAGAGACATATGCTATAAACGTAGACTTTGAGAATACTAAGCTAGACGGGAGTAAAGGTGGCACTCAAAAGAAGCCTAAACAAAAGGCCTCCCCTAGTTCAAAGTAAGCACTTTTTGTAGTATTTTTGTACAAACTGTAATAATATGAAGAATTAATGCCAAACGATTCACAAGGAAATCCGATTCCTGGCAACCTAGTTCCAGGAGGCGGATCAGGAAACTGGTGGGAAGGCTCTGGGGGGTATGGAAACCAAGGGCAGCTTAATTTTGGAGCAAACAATTCAAGTAATTGGGATGCAAACGCATTTGGCGATGCTTTTGGTGGAGGGGAGTACGGACAATATGGAGACAGCGTATTTGGGGGAAATACTTCTGGTAATATAGATTCTAATCGCTTTTCCATGTTTGGGGGCAACCCGTTTGGGATTGACACATCTTTTTTGAATACCCCACAAAATAATTTTGACTTTTCAATAGATGGAGCTGATGGAAAAGTAGGAACTCCAAGAACCAAGGAGGACTATGCAAATAAGGCGGCAGGGATTTCTATGATAGCGAGTGGAGTAGCGGATTGGGCTGGGTCTAAAGACCGTATAGCGAAGCAAAAAGGTTTGGCCAATGATGCGAAATTAGATATAGATCAATTCCGTACTGACGCGACAGCTGGCAAGTATGACGCTAAGACGAACAAACAGACGCAGGATGCCTTTTCTTTCGGGAGGCAAGCATTAGATATAAATCCTTCTTTGTCTATGGCGGCAACGGCAATGGATAATATGTCCACAGACCCTAGAATGATGGCGTCGACTTTAGGTAGTATGAATACCTCTAATACTAAATCTTTGCAAGGCTTACAACAACAGGACCGCCAAAACGAATTAGCTAACGCACAGGGATATGGACAGTATATGGGAGGGTTACAGACTCAAAACGAAGGTTTCCAAAGAGGGTTAGCGACAGATAAGTTCGGAGAAGATAAGCAGGCATTTGCAACAGCTACGGATAACCAGATGAAGATGGATGAAGCAAGACGGCAGGGGATAGCGAACGTGGCTGGTGGAACATTGCAATACTTTGGGGAGGACGGAATGAAGATACCAGAATTCCAAGAAGGGGGTGATGTAATGCAGCAGCTATTAGCTGCTCAAGGACAAGGGGGAGGAGGTGTACCACCAAGACAAGACCTTCCAGGAGAGGAGAGTCACGAAGCCAACCCAATAAGTATGGTTGCTCCTGATGGAGAGGTAGTTGGAGAGGCTACAGGAGGGGAGATAATCCTTAATGGAGAACAAACTAAAGATATAGAGAACGCTGTAGCGATGGTAGACCAAGCTGTAGAGGCAGGACAAGAGCCTTCTAAGGAAGCTCTTATGGCTCTTTACGAAGCGGTGAGCAAGACCTTATCTCAACCACAATTTCAAGACGGGGAACAACAAGAATCTTCTAGCCCAGAACAAGAAAGAATGATGGCTATGTTAGATGGCGGTCAACAAATGGCATAATGGCGAATTACAATTACGTAGCTCCGATAGAGTATAAGTCTTATTCAGAAATGAATAAAGAACGTCTAGCGGCGAAAGCAGAAAGGGATGCACTTAAAGTACAACGACTCTCTGCGGGAGATAAACAAAGACAAAAATATTTAGATCAACTTACTGGGTTAAAAACCGACGGGTGGTCTACACTTCATAGGGATGAGTTTCAAGCTGAAGTAGAAGCAGCTAGACAGTATATACAAAACACCCCTGTAAACCAAGTGCAATTTGGTCCCGTGTCCGACGCTCTTATTCGTATGCAAGGTCTTGGAGATAGCCATGCTAAATTAAGAACAGGGCAGACGGAGTATGAAACTCATTTTGGAGTCAATGCTGTGGATTCTGAAGACGATACTTGGGATGCTACGATTACTTATGATAGTGAAGGTTGGGAAAAAAGGCTTAATACTTTTAATAACGTAGGTTTAATAAATTACTCCAACGGTAGAGGAGATTTTTCTAACCCTAACTACGATCCAAAGGCAGAGCCAGGGACAGAAGGGAGCTTTAGGAGTTATCGAGAGATGTATGAGAGCCAAGGGGCTACTATAGAGACTGGTCCTGACGGAAAGGATTACGCCAATGTAAACGGTCAAAGAGTCCCTGTTAACGGTGGTGCGTTTGACGTAGCCGACGGTGGGTTTGGTAACCTATGGAACGGAGATAGAAAGACTAGAGAAACTCATACTCCAGGAGATACGTATTTAAACTTTAAAGCTAATGAGAAAGGGGTTTCTGTGTTTACAACTTTAGGTAATAAGTATTTTTCTGAGGTAAAAAATGAAGGTATGACTACAGACGAGGCTCACGCCGAATTAGAAAAAGATGTTATGCTTTATCTAACGGGGCAAGACCCTTCTGCAAGTTTAAGAGCTTCTGCTGTTAAAATGTGGGAGGATAAATATAAGATAGAGTGGCAGGCTATAGATGAGCATAATGCTCGTTCAGCAGCGGCGCAAGAGGCAAACGAAGGTGATGCTGGAGTTACAACTCCTGAATCAATAGGGGAAACCCCTTGGGAGATGTACGCTAAAGCCGTGGCAGATAAGGCTCCTTTCACACCTAAACCTCCAGGAGAAGATTCTGAGGGTAGATGGAATACTTCTAAGAGGCTATGGGAGGCTTCATCTACGAATAAATATTTAAATATAGAGGAGGCTTCTACTGGAAGAGCAATGGATAAGCTTGGTGTTAAAAATCAGGCATGGAAAAACATGTTAAAGGCAAACCTAGGTGGAATATTTAATGACAGTGATGTTAATGTAAATATACAGACGATTAAATCCGAGATAGAAGATGCTGGAAACGATAGCGGGAACTTAAACGTCACTATTCCTGAAGGTAACATTAAGTACGATGGGCAAAACATCAATAGAGTGACTCATTACCCTGATTTAGATTATGTTATCATTTGGAGGGTTGACCCTGAAGAAGGCGAGCAAGGGCCTCTTCCTGCTACTTCTAATTGGGCATACACACCAGTTGCTGGTGGTAAACAGGTTGGCTTGCCTTTCCAGATTATATACAAATATAAGGATGGGGAAAGTTCTGATGGAGCACCTATTACTCAACAATATAGAGACCTTCGAGATTCATTTGCTTTGAAGATGGAAGAAGGATCGGGTTTTGCAAACCCATTACAGGCCCTTTTTGATAGAGCTGAAGAAGGCAATTTAGATCAATAATAGAATATGGAAATTAACGAACTAGGATATACCAACGAGCCGTTAGCAGTAGAAGAACCTATTGCTGAAACGCCACTTGTCCCTGAAGGCGAACCACAAGGCGATCCACAAGGCGATCCAGAAAAGAGAAGGAAAAAGGATATGGTTTGGGAGGAGGACAGCGAGGCTGTTTTGCTTGAGATGTATAACAACATGACCCCTCTGAAGGCAGCGAGACGAAAGATATCAAATCAATATAAGTGGAAGAGTAAGGAGCAGATGCAAGCGGTGGAAGACTTCTACGCAGTAATGAACGCTGAAAAAAAAAATCCTGGCGGGTCGGAATCGGGCGTTTCTACTTCGGGTGGGAGTGATGGTTTAGATAATGCTTTAGGTGCGTATAACGGAACGGACTCCTCAACTTCTGGATATAACAATATAGGGTCTGCGCTTGTTATAGGGGGTAATACTCATGATGTTCCCGACGAAGAATATATTAGGAGATATGGGAAAGGAATGGTATATAGGTTCGGTGTCGTTAGAGAGGGGGAGACTAAGAACGACATCCAAATCCTACTAGACAATGACGGAGATAATCCTTATCTACTAAACGCTATGGATGAGCTTCAGAAAGACGCCTTTCAAAGGTGGGTTTTTAAAGAGGCGGGCGGTAACCCTTTGTTTAACAATGTGTTAAATCGCCAAGGAAACGAAGATGTAAAAGAGCTCTTTGAGACTACCAATCTTGTAAATCCTTTAATATTTCATCGGGAGTTAGTTATGGACCTCCTTGCTAGAGCTAGCCGAGACTATAAAAAAGATTTACAGGTTGATGGGTATTCTTTTCCTATACCAAACACAAATGCTAGAAGTTTACAAAAGAGTTATGATGAACCAGCAGAAAAAACACTAAAAGGATTAAATAATTCCTTTATGGATTTCTATGCGGGGATGATAAAAGATGCTTTACCTAATCGCATTTCTAGAAATGATGAGAAGTTAAAGGATTTAGAATATATCTTTAAAGTAACGAAGGGGTATAGCTTTGACCTTACAGGGGAGGGTACGGTAGGAAATCAAGATTTCTGGGAGCAGACTGGAGGTCATTTAAAAATCATGGG
>Ga0208814_1001300_pt1 | contig 11972 bp, 13 predicted proteins | sample MalvirAntarct_55_FD_184253 | JGI IMG/M metagenome (GOLD analysis project Ga0208814, IMG submission 184253) | Marine viral communities from the Global Malaspina Expedition - Malaspina viral metaG Antarct_55 (SPAdes) (version 2) | ecosystem: Environmental > Aquatic > Marine > Oceanic | place...
GTAATGAGACTTTAACAATCATATATATGATTGTTAAAGTCTCATTACAGTCTCAATAAAGTCTAATTAAAGTCTCACTATCAATTTCGGCATTTAAAACCGCCTTAGAATTGAACCTAAAAAATCTCATTATTTCTAAGATTTCCTTAAGGATAAAGTCTGGATTTCTCATTTCAAAAAGTCTCATAGTTTTATTCCTTAAGGATAATGTGAACTTTGCTCTTTTTAAGTTGTTTCCCCGCTTCTCTTTCGTGGATTTCTTTTAGATTTCTCATATTGAATGGCGCCTAAAATATGACTAAATGCCTAAATTGACTAAGTTTTATATAGCTCTATATACACTTAAAAAACCCCTATAGAGAGAATAATAAAATTAGACATATTAGGCATTTAGTCATATTTTAGACCAAAGGAACCAATCTATATTTTATACTAGTGTAACCTCCATCTTTAGAGGACTTCTTTCACTTCCTTGATACTAATAGAAAACTACCCAAATTAGATTCAAAAATACCCAAAATAACCAAAATACTATCTCTAAAATATTTCTCTTTTTCTATTTCGTCATTGTTGTTCCTGAATAAAGTTTTAAAGTAGAAAGATTCATTCCTGGTGGTCGGTGACTATGACTGTGTTTTGTGCCTTTGGATTTCGGACAAGTGGAACAAGATTTGTGTTTTGATTTTTTTGAACTTTGATATTCACGGGAGCACTGCTTCAGTTTTGTTATCCATGCGCTTGGCATTCTTTACTTTAAACATTATTTTTTTTACATTCATCCTTAATTTTTTCAGGAATTATAAAAGTGTCATAGTTGATTCTAAATCCACTTGGGTGGTGGTCTTTTTTGTGGAGGTCTATGAAGAGGGAAGGGTATTCACCTCCATTACACATCGCAAACTCATGAACCTGATAAAAAGTATCAATGTCTATTTCACCAGAGCAAGATTCAGCAATTTGTTGTAATTCTTTTTGGTCTTTGGTTCTAAACACAACCATATGTGTTGCGTTGTTTCTCACTGCTCTGGGACACCCTCCTCCGCTAGCTGTAAAGTTCTGGATACAAATAAAAAGGGACAGCCCTAAAGCACCACCCTCTTTAAATTGTCCTAAATGCCGATGGCGTGTTACCAAGTTGAGAAACTTTCTACTGCGAAATATTTTTGTGCTTTGACAGTCATCCACTATCAGACCCAAGGTTGGCTTGCGTCCTTTCCAACGGTGCTCTGGTGGCTTGAACTCGCCTTCATCATAAAACTCAAGCAGCATTTCGTCTGGAATATCGAACTTGCTAGAGTGTAATAACTTCATAAACTTTTTGTATTGTTTCATTTGATCGTGGTATCGTTCATAGTCTTCCCGCTCGCTATCTACAGCGTCTATTATTTCTTGGACCACGTTTTCGTCATCAGGGTCAGCAAAGACATCCTCCTCTTCAACGTCCAACTGCTTCAGGAGCATTTTGTTCGAGTTAAAAGTTGGCGATACCACAAATATTCGGTCCATAGATCCGGTTTCTTTAAGCATACGAAGCATATTAACCATTTTGACTGATTTTCCTGAGCCGCGTTTAGCTACAAACAACATATTACAGTGGAGTTTAGGGAGGTGCTCTGCGGTCTCAATGGCAAAAGCGTTTGATTTTGGAACTTTAATTTCGCAATTTTTTATGTGCTGGGTTTTCATTTATTACTATACAGATTATTTTATAGACCTAACACTCCATAGCGGGAGCTGTCCCACGCCAATCCGCGGTGCTTGTTTCCTAATGGAGGGTGAGCACCTACAGTTGAATAAGTGAAGGACACCCCATTTCCCCGAAGATAGTCGTCCTCCTTGTATCTATTCACCTCTTTACAGCGAAGGGTCATCATTCCAGGGTCAGTGTAAATCCCAATATATTTGTGTGGAGGCATTACCACAGGGTCTTGTTTGTGGAAAGCTTGAGGGGCAGGGCTCATTTCAGGTTGGAATGTGGAAAATTGCTGTGGGCGTGGTTTGTCAGCATTGGCTGTCTTTTTCATTTCTGCTCCTTTTGGTGGTATCATTTATTATACACTATGATTAAAAAATGGTTGCCAACTGACCACCCAAGCCACAACGGAGAGTAGCAAGGGTCTCTACTACTACAAAGCAGGAGGCTGTGCCTGCGGAGGAGTTAGGTTGGGCAGTGTTTGGTTGTGCTGGGGGAATTACCATACCTTGTGTCTCATATGTAGCCATTGTATTTACTGACCGTGAATCGTAGCCAGACATAATTGAGAGGTCTTCGCCTCGGGTTTGGCATAGACCGGAGGGGTGGTTGAGGCGGAGGGTAGCACAGAATTGCCCGTCTTGAAAACCGTCAAAAGAGGAAATGAGTGTGCCGAGAGAAGACATACCTACTTTATCTGCGGAGTAACTAATATTACAAAGATTGCCTAGTGGAGATTGAAGAAATTGTGGATATTTGACGTTATTCAGGGAATGCTGGCTGCGGTAGTTAGCAGTTGCTCCGACATTGAAATTGCGAAAGCGGAAATAATTTGCCACATAGGCGTCACCAACATGGTCTATTGGCAATTGTTTTCCTGGGATACCTGCGGCACCGTAATTCCCATCCCGAAGTGAAGCATAGATTTTATTGATACTTTGACTTGAAAGGGAGAAGCGTGTAGTAGCGGCACTTGCGTTTATAGAGTCCAGTGAGAATGAATAATATTCAAGGTAGTTAATAGGAATGTAGCTGTCTCTTTGAATTTTTTCACGAAGCATAGCATTATACATGCTATCTACTGTAATAGAGTTGATAGTAAAATACATGTCGCTAATTTCATATTTGATTTTAGTAGCATTACTGGCTGCGTTTGCGTTTGTAAATACAGCTCCTATGGTTTGATTATTTTGGAGTGGAACTAAAACCTCATTTCCTGCTAATGTAATTCGAACCTGAATATTTCCTAGTAGATCAGTTGGAAGAAATCTGGTGCTGGTTTCATTTAATACACCAGCCCAGTCTAGCACAGCTACGTCTTTGTCATCACTGACTGTGCTGACGGTTGAGATTTGCCCGTTTTGGATGGCTCTGTCAATGCTTTGGTCTTTACCTTGATTGCCGCGGTTGAGTTTTAAAAGTTTGTAAATTGAGTTGTATTCTGCGCTTCCTTGCTGGACCTGAATGCCGTTGATATACACTTCCACCCTGGAAATTAGAGATTGAATATCAGCTGGGAGCTTGGAATGAACTGTATCTGCTGGGGCTAATCCTGCGTCTGTGTTTCCAGAGCATTTCACGTGAAAAAACCAACGGAACGACTTCATATCAAGCAACGCATTTTGTGGAAGATTCACAGTTACCACTCTTCCGCCACTGGCTGTATCGGCAGAGACAGTCTCAAGACGAAAAGAATTTGTGCTGTAATTTTTCATAACGCCAAGAGCGAATTTCATATTGCTTGGTAGGGTTTCCATGAATGTAATATACAAAATATAAAAAAATTAATTGCGGAGCAGACGATTGGGGTCAGGTGTCATAAATGGTGGAGCAAGGACTGAGTCACCACCGAGTAATGGGCGTTTTATGTGTTCTGTATCATCAACAATAATTTCCCACCTATAAACTAGCTTGAAAGAAAGCATTCCGTCTTCTGCCATACCGGGACTAATTTCCTGAATGTCTCTGCCCTTGTCATCTGTAATTCTAAATGTGACGGTGTCCAACTGCTTGTTTCCCAAAATAATAGTGAAGAGGTCATTTGTGTCTTCAAAACTGATAAACTCTTTCTGGTCATCATAGTAAGCAAGTGTAAGTGGAATGCGGGCAAATATTTGTGTTGGAGTGACTCCTTGCTGGTCAGGTAGCGAACGCTCAAATCCATATGTTTGATAGTTGTTGGTCTGGAGGTTGGTGCGAATATATACTGCTTCCAAAGAGTTCAAAGCACCCACATACGGACTGGTGTGAGCAACCAGACCCACACTGGAACGAAAGGCATTTACTGGTAGAAGTCCAGCCCCAACATTTGGTGGGCTGCGGGTTGGGCGACATCCTAAGATTTCATGGACGTCATTAAAGTATCCTGAGCCACTGACTCCCGCGGGCTGGTTGTCTCCGCTCTTGACCTGAAAGCACACAAAATAATCTCCAGCAGCCATTCCTGCTGTGACTGTAAGAACAAACTTCCGGGTCACTTCACTCCAAGTGACTGTGCTTGTGATACCGGCAACAGTAAGGGCGTTGAATACAGCTTGACACAAACTGTCTGCTGTGGTTTGGTCAGTGCCGAACAGACGGTAAGACCCTTGAGCAATTGTAATCTCAGTGTATGTGTTGGTGGCTGGGGCATATGAGTAAAACGTATTATTTGATGGGTTTACAGAATACCAGTTGCGTCTCATTTCAAAAGAAGTCATTATCAGTCGCATATCTTCGTGCGGACCTATACTAAAACTGGAAGGAGGTAGGTTGACTTTCGTTTTTTGTCCGTTCCCTATGGTATTGATTTCACTGTCAATGAAAATATTGCGACTATACTTAACTTTCATTTATAATATTACAATATTATTTTGTATTTATTAGACGTCACGGATGAAGACCACATTAAATCGTCCATATCGTGTTAGAGAGGTCTGGTCGTCAAGAACAACAGTGACTCGCACTTTTGTGGTGCTGCCAATTGAATTGCGAACTTGATAAGACACCATTTTTGGGAACACTGTAGTGCTCGCAGTTACATCTACTTGCTGAAAGGACACAAGAAAAGTCCCTCCCCCTATAGCATTATTAAAATTGGTCTCCACATCGAACTGAACTGTCAAGTTACCATACCCAATGATGTGTCCCTGCCCTTTTTGGGACATATCCAATAGTTGTGTCCCGCTAGTCAAATCAACAGGCGACCCCAATGAACCAAGTGATCCTGATTCCAGTGCGAGGTCTCTGGCTTGTGCTGTTTGGGAAGTTGAAAAATCACCTGAAACTGACATACCGCCTGAAGAGTTTGTTGCCCCGGTGATTGAAAGACCAGCGTTGCCTAATATTACAACCTGTCCAAAACTGACGAGAGTTCCTCCAACTATGGCGTTGCCTGTTGTAGAAAGAGTATTTAATGAGGTTGCCCCTGTGACACTGACATCACTGGAAGCTGTAACATTACCCCCAGAGGTGATAGTTCCGCTGGTTTGAATATTTCCAACAGGCGAAGCTGCTGTTCCAACGGCAAAGTTTCCACACTGAAGGTCAGCTGTCATTGGGTTATTGACATTTCCGGCACCGCCAAAGAAAGAGCTTGTCCCATCATCATTTATGTAGGCACTGACTGTTTCAACGCCTCCACTTACCGTCCCTGCCTCAAATACACGTGTTGCTGTAGTGGAGAGCTGACCCATTCTAACAAAGCGGTTATCGCCGGTGTCTGGCATTGAATCTATTTCAGCAGCTGTGATTTTATTTACATACACTGATTCTCCTAAAGAAGTCATTCTATTTACTATACAAAATTAAATTAATTTATCTCTACTGATTTCATCAAAAGATTTTCTGGTGGTGGTGTGGTGTATGGATTTTTCTTTTCATTTTCCTCATGTTCCGCAACAATTTTATCAAGGACATCTGATGGTGTGTCTAGCACCATTTCAACCATGAGTCGATCTAAGTTTGGATACTCAGCCTGAATCTGTTCTATTTGTTTGGCTCTGGTTTGAATCATTATTACTGTATCTGAGATTTTTTTTACTAAAACAAAAACACATTTCAATTAAATGTTTACCTAACTACCAACTTTTATTTTCATTTTCCTTCCCAAGTTCCACTGGTTTGATTAGCCATATTATTATTTGACGCTAACTGTGCTTTTGGAAATTTTTGTTCGGGTCTTCCTATTAAATCTGTGATTCCTTTAGTAGTATGATACAACGCCCAATCCATCCCAAAATTAGGTGGGTTGTCATCGTTCCATTGATAGTCTGGGTCAATGTTATAACCCAGCATGCCTGTCTCTGTAAGATTTCCTGTCAGCCCTTGCGCTATTGTCTGTGTAGGGTCTTTTTTCTGTGCTATGTCTGCTATTCCTCCACCTACTGCTAGTCCCCCGAGTGCTGTTTTTATATACCCTACATTCTTTAAGTATTTTTGGAGGTTTGTAAAGTTGCGTTCCCGTCCGGTGAAGGCAGAAATGTAGTGACCCGACAGCAGTGTGCCCGAATTTGGTGATCCTGCTTCTGGATATATCCAGTGGCGTTCATTACGGGGCAAATCACCAAATATGTGTTTAAAGTTTGTAGGGTCATTTACAATAGTGTGAAAATTGATTGGCTTTGTTGTGTTTGGAAATTTGTTCCATGGAAAAATGTGAGCGTTCAGTAGTTCAACTGGCTGGTTGTATTTAGCACCAAAGTATCGGGCTTTATATCCCCCGTAAGAGTGTCCGTTGAACTGTATGCTATACCCCTGTTTCTCTAAACTTGGAACAATGTGCTCTAGCATAGAATCTGTCTCACGAAAATTACGACTGTTTCTCACTTTTGCGTCTCTGCCCCTGATAATGTCCCTGAATACATTATCTTTTACATGCTGTGGGTCTTCCTCACTAACACCTCTAAAATTAATCAGTGCCTTTTTTGTTTGTGGTTGGTATAAAACATTCATACCCAGGCTGTTGGGTTCTGTAATGTAGCGTGCTTCCCAGCCATTTTTTAAGAATGTGTTTACGGGGTCATCAATGGCATAAGCAGTTTTCTGTAGTCGTGGTGATATTTTGTCTAAATAAATTGGGCGATTGGTAGCCAGATTGTTTATGGTGTTTAATCCTTTCATTGCTGCTTCAGCTACGTTTAAAACTCTGTCTGGTGTTCTTGCCCGCTGCTTTCTTTGGCTTAGTCTTGTAGGTATTACCTCTCGGACACCTTTTCGGCGGGGTGTTGGTTCCACCTCTCGGACACCTTTTCGGCGGGGTGTTGGTTCCACCTCTCGGACATCTTTTCGGCGGGGTGCTGGTTCCTCCTCTCGGACACCTTTGCGGCGGGGTGTTGGTATAGAAAAACTATCAGGGTCATTTGTGTGTGTGTAAGACGGATATCGTTTACACAAATCGTTCCCAAAGTAGTCCAGACAGAAATTCATTATTAATATAGAATTTATTATAGTATGGAAGACTCCACTCCCGCCTTTGAAATACAGAACAACGAAAAGTTCTACCACGAGTTCAACAGTGCCTTTTTTTTGACACTGGCTGGTGCTATATTTGCTTTTGGTGGTGTTTGCCTTCAAGCTATTTTAAAATCCCGGTGTTCTGAAATGTCGTGTTGTGGGTTAAGCTGTAAGAGAACACCAGCTGAGGCAACCACCGACGTGGAACTAAACCTGTCCCCACTCCACAGGAAACAATAATTGTGAGTAGTTTTTTTTTAATTTGTAAATTAATAAATGTATCCCGCATACGACAAATCAGTCAAGGCATACTGTGCTAAAGTAAAGTCGCCTGCTGTTTCAGTTGCCGATATCATGCGGTATAGCCCAGCAAAGGGCGGGTCATTCGCAACCGCAGAGGAGTATGGGTTTTTAAACAAACTATCGGCTCTTCAGAGTGAAGCACTGGTATATTATGATGAAATGTTTAGTGGAACTGCTACCGCTGGAGGAATTGATGATGACAGTGATGAAAGCATGCCTCAGGCTGAAGTAGTAGACACTACTACTCCTGTTGCTAATCCCCCAGGCGAGTTTGAGCGGTTCGCACGACAGAGAAGAGGTCGCGACAACGATGAAGACTTTACTCCACCAAGACCCCAAAGCTCAAATGCTCCACGCAATGCCCCGGGCTCAGCAGCTTCAGCAGCTCCTCCCAGCAGCCGAAATGAAACCAACCAATCAGAAGAGTTCTTTCAGCGATACTTTTCAGTCAACAACCAGCGTCTCAGACAACAGAGAAGATACCGGTCCATTGAAAATGAAGAATTTGACAATTACTCTCACCGACACGTGGAAAGAGACCAGCAAGCACAGGAAGAAAGAGCAGCAGAAAATAGACGCAACTATCGAGATGTGCGACAGAATTACACAGGATTACTTACACAGGATCTTATTGGCGGACCAGAACCAATTCGGGAATTTCGTGACACATCTGCTTCTCGTCGAAATGATTCCCGGCGGGCTGATGAAATGGCTGACAGAGATTTCGGTCCTCGAGAGTTACCTTAGGGTCTCACAAAAATCTCATCCTATAAGTAATCGTTACTAATTTATTTTCTTTCATTATCTTAAAATGCCTAAGAGAGGAGAAAAAATCACGGACGAGGCAGTTTTAGAACGCCTCCGTCTCGCCCGAGAGAAAGCCAACGCCAAACGCAAAGAGCTGGCAGAGGAGAGAAAAAATGAAAAACTATTGAATGAAATAGAGCGGAAAAAAAAGTCAGCAGAGGTAAATGAAAAATTGGAGCAAACTCTTGCTCCTAAAACAAAAGGTAAAGCCAAAGCGAAAGCAAAAGCAAAACCAAAACATGAATCTGAAACAGAGAGCGATGAGAGCAACAGCAGCGACTCTTCTGATGAGTCAGAGGTGGAAATTGTAAAACCAGTCAAAAAAACTGTTGTAGTCAAAAAGACAAAGAAAAAAAGGGTTGTTGTTGTCAGCGACGAAAGCAGTGATAGCGACAGCGAGTATCACAGACAACACAAAGTAGAGTATAAAGAACACAAAAAACGATTTAACGACCAATACTCCCGAATGTTTTCATATTAATTTGTTTTTTCTTTAAGGCTGATATAAGATTTCACTTCTCGCAGAGTCATACCATAAGGTTTTACTAACCATACCAGCAACACCCGAAGCAACACTTCTAATAGGTTTTATAAAAAGTCCATCACTACCAGGTGTTAAAACAATACCACCCGCACTAATAGCAACAGCATTAGCAGGTAGTCCAAGTCCAACTGAACCAATAGCAATACTGTCATTTCCTTGAAGGTCGGGACAACAATTATAACCTAAACTTATACTATTAGTTCCTTGACGTGATGCTCCAGCACCAGCACCTAAAGCAATTGAACCTTTCTGTTGTCGCTGTTTTCCCGCATTTTTACCAACAGCAACACACTCTATTTTTTGGTCTTGTTCTCCCGCTCCAGCACCAATTCCTATAGACGAGCCTCCTTGATTTTCTGCTCCAGCATTTAATCCGATTGCTATTGACTGACTTTGTGGTAATATTCCTATGCCTTGATTAGTATTGCCAGCATTAGTTCCAATAGCAACACACGAACCGCCCATAGCAGTTTGTCCCGATCCCTTACCAATAGCTACACTAAACTTACCTTGTGCTATAACACCAGTAGCAATATCACTACCAATACATACACACTCACCACCAGCATTTGTAATATTGGATCCTATTTCAACAGTTCTATTATCATTAGCAGTTCCTACTTCATAACCAATTGAAATATTTTTACTCTGTGTTCCTTTAATAATTCGTATATCCTCATTAGCAAACTTAACATTCGGTGCTGATGTTCCCTCAAAACTTAATACAGCACTTGCTCCACTCATAATAATAGGAGTTGTAGTTGTGTTTCCTATATCGCAAGTTTGCTGAAGGTTATCAACCCCGATTGCTATAGGAGGAACTAATTCGTCATAATTTAGTGTTCCAACAAAGCAGTTTTGACCTAAACTAGTCATTTATTATTATACACATTAAAATATTTTGTATTTTTCCATTGTATCTGGTAGCACCGTTCTGCCTGCTGCTATTCGCCTGAGTAATCGGCGTCTATTGACCTCAAACTTATTTTTTTCATAATATTTTGAGCCATACTGCTTGTATTGCTCTTTGTGCTCCAGAAAATATTCATACTGTGCTTCCTTTGATTTATGGGGCATTGTATTAATATACTTTATACTTTTTTAATCCTTAAGTCTTTTCTTTGTCTTTGTCTTTGTTTTTCTTTGCTAAGGAAATGCCTTTTTTGAGTTCCGCTTCTGTGTAGTCCTCTGCGTCTCCGTCGCTATAGACAACAGGATAGTATCCATATTTTTTTTCTCCAGCATACCCAAAGTAGAGCTTGTTACCTTCAAACATTTTGGCAACACGAGTCTGCTTGACTGTTTCTTTGTCATCATCAAACTCTGGTCGAGTATAGACAGTGTAGGCAGTAAGTGTGTCATGGTTCATTTTGTCAGCAAGTTGGATTTTCTGCTCGTTGGTTGCTGAACTTTTATTATACAGGTTAGAAACTGCCGAGTGTCGAATGGTGTTGATAGTGATTTTCTCATTTGCCCCTGCTTTCTTAAACGCCTTGGGAACCATGGAACTAATTTTGCCTTTGTTATACAGACTGCCGTCCGGCTTTTCGATCAGGTAATTCTGCTTTTGTTTTTCATCTCTTGCTTCAAATATTTTTTTGACTTCAGCTGTCATTTTATACTCTTTTGGTCCATATTTGCGTTCGGTTTTGTAGTCTCGCAGGTAGATTTTATTTTCGGTGGGTGAATACCAGTTGCCCTCTTTTGGTGGTGTTCCACCCTTTCGCCAGATTTTCAGTTTGCCAACATCATCTCGCCAAGGCACTTCATTGTATAATTGAACTATCAAATGATCTATGGAGTTTTTTGTATTGCCTTTTGATATAGTGGTTAGTGCTTTCTCTATTTTTTTAAACGGCACCACATAAGCGGTTTGGGTCTTCCGAATATTCTCTAGTTGCTTCTTAGTAATTTCTCCACCCATTAATTTGCCATAGGCTTCTGTATCAACACCTAGACAGTAGGCAGGGAGGTAATCACGTCCAGCTTTACACAGCGTCATAAGCGGTGTGAAGTAATCTTTCAGGCTGGATTCCACTGACAGACCCTTCGCTTTCATGCCGGCAATGATTTTGGTTTTCACTTCCTCTGGATTTTTCAGCAACTCAATGACATTGCTTTGGGAATTACCGTTCAGCCACTCAACGATTTGAATAAATTTCTTTTTGTATTCCTTAACAGTTTTGGCTTTCAGTTTTTTGTTATCCACCAGTCGCTGAAACCCAGCAAACACCTCGTCTGGAGTGACAATCAAATCTTTGCGACTGTCCTCTATCTCCTGCTGTGTCATCCCAGTAAGGTCAGGTGGTGGAACACCACGTGGGGCTTCATTTGCTATTCTGTCTGCTTCTAGGCGCTTCAGTTCTTTCAGTTTCATTGTGCCGTATTTTGCTTGTGCTTTTGCCTCTAACTCGTTTGTGTGTCGTTTCAGTGTTGTTTCTTGAGGCGGTATTTCAATTTTGTATTTGATTAAGGTTGATTGTTTGGGACGAAAGTTTGGAATCTTGTCAATTTTTGTGAGAATGCGGTTTCTATTAATGGTCCATGTGTTGTCTTCATAGCGTTTTTTTGCTGACTCCGCATTTGCCTTTTTTACAGACACCATTTTATCATCTAATGAGATTTTTCTTAGACTCATTTTACGCGCTTGTATATTATTAATAATCGTTTTGTTTAAGTGATATTTTGTAAAATAATGCTTATTTACAGATTTTTGTCATCAGGGTCCTCCTCATCAATAAGCTGGCAGTTGTCACCTATCTTTACACCAACAAAAAACCCCTTTTGCCCCTTTTTTCGTATTGTGCTGTCATATTTGATGCCTCGTTTTTTTAATCCATCTTTAAAACTTTTAAAATCTTTGTGGTGGTGTTGGTATAGAGGCAAAGAATCTTGTTTTGATAGCAGATAAGTGTTACCCTGCTCTAATTCGTTCCAAACATCATTGAACCAATCGTTGTCCTGACAGGTCTCTTTGGAATCATTTTGTATGTCTTTTGGGATTTCTGGAAAGCCGTTTGTAAAATATTTGTGGGCGTAATCCAGCATGAAATGAACGACCCCTGCTCTCAAAGATAAAATAGTTTCTTTCCAATTTTTTATACACAAAAAGTGATTTTTAGGCAGGCTTCCTCCGTTTAGCTCTGCTGCTTTATCTAAGTTTGATTGTGATAAAAACTTTGATATGAATTC
>Ga0208814_1001302_pt1 | contig 11962 bp, 4 predicted proteins | sample MalvirAntarct_55_FD_184253 | JGI IMG/M metagenome (GOLD analysis project Ga0208814, IMG submission 184253) | Marine viral communities from the Global Malaspina Expedition - Malaspina viral metaG Antarct_55 (SPAdes) (version 2) | ecosystem: Environmental > Aquatic > Marine > Oceanic | place: South...
AGCAAACAAAAGAGACTGAGCTTCTTTAGTCCACTCATCAAGATACTTATCGTTAACATTACCATTTTCATTGAGTTCGTTATATCCTAATTTTTTTACAATACTGCTAGCTTCGTTACCTATACTTTTTAAACTATCATCCTTAGAGTCTAATAAAGCTTTTCTAAAGTTTTCAGCATAATCTCTTCCTCTTGCAGATAAGCGATCTGTAGTGTTTCCGAAAAATTTATCATCTTGTGCATGAGAGATTTCATGTAAAACAACTATTGCTGCTCTATAATCATCTGCTTTAATTCTATTTTTTATATCACCAATTGCATTAACAATAAACTTACCATCAACAATAAAACCTTGAGCGTCTGGGTTCGCTTTTAATTCGTTTGCTATGTTCGCGTAATCTGAAACGCTAATTTCTCCTTCATCATACATTCTTTTTAGCTCAACTTTAAGATCAGCACCTTCTGGTTTTTCAATTAAAACTAAATCACTTAAAGACTCTTCGTTAAGAATATCCGCGGCTCTTGAAGATTCAGTAGCAACTGTTATTGCTTTTGAAGTACGTCTGCCAATCATTTTACCTTCGCTTATTAACCATTTTTCTTTATTAGGTATTTGTTTACCTTTACCCATTAAAGTATAAAACCTAACTAGTTCTTGCCATTTTTTTTCTACTTGAGGATCTTTTCTAGCTTTATCAGTGTTTTCTTTTTGAACTTGATCGTTTATAGAAGCTACAACCGCCGCCATTTTTGCTCGTGGAGTTTTAGCTCTTTTCCATTGATCTGTAGGGTTATTTTTTAATCTTGATTCAGCAGCAGAATACACGCCAAATGTTGGGTCATTTTCATTAAGATCATTTTTTAAAGCATCATAATCCCTTTCACCGTTTCTAATATCGTTTATATTGCTTTCAACGTCATTTAGTTCAGTATCAAATCTTTTCTTTTCGTCAGCCGTTAGTTTTCTTCTTTTGTACTGACCTAGAATACGATTAATTTTACTTGGATCTGTGTTTGCATCAACACCAGCTTGTCTTAATAAATTTTCTTTTATTTGTTTTAAATGAATAAGTGTTTTTAATGCTTCCGGTGAATTTCTTAAAGCGGCTGCGTCTATAGCCATTTCACCATTTAAGTCTCCTAAAGCTTTATACTTTTCATCTAACTGTAATTGTAGTAAGTTTCTATCAGTAGCATTTAGGTTTACGTTCGCCATAGCGCGTTCTAATTCTTGTATACCTTTTAAAGCTGTGTTAGCTTCTTTTTTCATTGTTTCCGAAATACTAACGTTTACTACAGCTGAATAAGCTAAACTAGGACCATTAGAAAAACCTGCTGTTAATAATGTAGAAAACCAAACATCATCCATTTGGTCTAAATTAAAATCTCTATCTAATATAGCAAATTCAGCCAAACCTTGAGTACCTAACAATATAGTAGACTCTTCAATAAGCTCACCTCCAACTCTTTTACCATATTCTAAACCAAATAAACCATATTTACCTAACACAGTGTTTTTGTTAGCTAAAGCCGTTTGACTTATAGTGCTAAAACCTTTAACATCTTTAAGAAACTTAACAGTATTATTTGCAGAACCTATGTATCTTGTCACCGTGCCTTCTACTATACCAGTGACAAGCGATGCGCCAAATATTTGAACATCACTCATGTTGTTAAGAGAAATAGTATGCGAAGAATCAACCATTCCATTAACGTAACTATTATAATCTAAATTACCGCTCATATAAGCGTCTTTTAACCATTTTTGTTGATTTACAGCTTGATCAACTAAACCTTTTTGTATTGTTAAGTTTCTATAAGCATCAGAACCTGATGTAACGCCAAAAGTAGTAGCAATAGCAGTTTTAACAGTGGCATCACTTAACGCTTTGCCACCAATTTTTATAGCATTACCAGCGGAGCCTGTACCTATAGCCATTATAATGTTAGGAAACTGTTGAGACAAAGTTCTTAAAGCAAATAAACCTTTATCACCTGATCCATCACCTAGTGTACCCATTTGCATATAGGCTTCGTTTTTTTGATTTAATCTTACTTGTTCGTCTATAGCCCATTGTGAACCAGCCAACGTTGGTAAAGCAAGAAAAATACCATATGAAGCGTCACCAAAATCTTTAGCCATCAATTCAGCTGTACCATACTCTCTAGAAAAAGCATCGTACATGTCAATTTCTTGCGAGTCTCTTTTTTTAATATAATCAGTAGCTTCTTTTAATGTATAATTTTTTCCAGTATCATCGTTAATATTTTCAGTTAAAGACCCAATTTCTTTTTTAGTTATTTCTCTTTGTTCGTTTTCACTAACAGAATCTTTATATTTTAAGTTTACTATTTGATTTTTAATACGATCTAGAGTTTCTATTTTATCTTCTTGTAAAGCGGCAATGGTGTTTTGTATTTTAAACAACATCACTTGAGCTTCTTTAAATTTCAATTTATCTTCTTCGCTTAAATTAAGCGGCGCTTCTAACGAAAAAACAGTTCCTTGGCCTGGTATGTTTTGAAAATCAATTTTAACATCTTTAATTCCTTCTAGTTTATTACCTACAGCTTGAACACCTAGTAAAGGAATTTCTTCTAAAACTTTAGTAGCTACTTTTAGTTTTTCTATTTTATAAATTACAGATTTATCTACTAAAGCATTTACACTTTCTTTAAGTAATTTACCAGTTGCAATAAGCGTTTGATCATCTTCTCCTATTTGCTTGATAGCGGAGAAGTGCATAGTATTAAACTTTTCATCGATCATTGATCTTCTAATACCACCATCACCATCAGAACCTACTAACCTGTCTTTTATTAATTCTTTTAAGTTTAGAGCACTTTCTAGTTTTTCACGTAATCCTGGAAATTCTAAATTTTGATTTAAGATTGATTCATTAAGCTTTAAATCTAAATTAGCCGTGTCTATGTATGCTTTCATTCTTTCAGAAGCAGTTTTGGGATTTTTACCAAAATTACTCGACATTCCCATTGGGGATTTATCTTCAAGTATTCTTTTGTTGTTGTTAAAATATCTTTTTATATGATTTATTTCTTCTTCACTAAAATTAATGTCACCTTTTTTGTTTATTAATCTTAAATATTCAGGTATATCATTTGATAAAGTATTGTCTTTTATGTATTTATTAATAACACTAGCATTATCGTTTGTTGATATTTCTTTTTCAACTTCAATTTTTTTACCTTGTTGTAGCTTAACCCAATCACTATACATGTTAACTAAACTTACTTTCATTTCTTCAGTCTCATCCTTGCTTAAGTTATTTCTTAGATACGACTGGATATCATCTAGATTTGATTCTTCAACGCTAATAACTTCGGCTCCATCTTTAAGTAATTGATAACCTGTGATTACTTCTTCTTTCATCTTGTCACCCATTGCTTTACCAAGACTATTGTCCACTGATTCATACACTGGTTTCAATGAGTAGTCTATAGAGTTTAATTGCCTGTTTAAAGCTGGGATAGATAAATTACCTTCGGCTAAGCTTTCAATTAAACTTGCTGCATTTGCAGAATCAACATTACTAGCTAAGGCAGCTATATCAATACCTTTTATTACAGATAATTGAAAGTCTTTTAGTTTTTGATAGTTTTCTTCAAAAGTTTTCTTTTGCTTTTTAGTACCTCTCCAGAAAGAATCAGGATTCATTGGTAGTTCTAAAACAGTACCATCAAGCAATGTTGCTGTTAAAATATTTTTATTTTCTGCACCAGTTCCATTTTCGTTAGATTGAAAAGTAGCTACATTACCAAACCCAGTAACTGGATTCTCAAAAGCAGGTTGAATATTTTCCATGTAATCTCCTAAAAAAGTCTCTGGAACATTTACATCAATACCAGTGTTTCTTAATTCATTTTTAGCTTTCTCCAGCGCTAGTCTTGCTTCTTCCCTTTCACTATAACCATAATGATAAACATCATCGTTTATTATACCGATTCTATTTCTTCTCTCCATTTTACCTGGATACTCTTTTTCTAGTCTATCGTACTCAGCTTGCGCTTCATCTAACGCTGCATATGCAGGGTCTTTCGCTTGTAGATCTTGAGTAATAGAATCCAAAGAAACATCTCCCAATAGTGATTCCGTATTTATATCCTTGAGCGCAGCCTGGTTTGTTGGTGTTGCAGTTGCACTTTGTTGTGCAACACCCGGTTGAAAATTTTCTACTTCATCTTGGACAAGGTTTTCAATGTTTTCAATATTAAGTTTTTCTTTTTTTAAAACAACGCCATTGTTATCAAATTCTTCCCCTTCAACAAATTGTATATTATTTAATTCAATATATTTTTCCATTGTAATAGGAGGTTCTTCTTGAGATGCTAATAATTCTAAATCCATCTCTGACAAAGCAAAGTCTGGATCACTTAATTGTATATATGGCATAATTTATTTTGTTTTAAGTCCTAATAATCCGTCAAAATCTCTTTTTCTTCCTGGTTTTCCTATATCGAAAAACACGTAGTTTCCATTATCATAATACTGTTTTTGTAACAACCACTCTTCTTTACCAGTTTGAACAATTCTGTAAGTTTCTTTGCTAATGCTACCTGGATTACTCATTATTATTTTAGCATTTTCGATTCCTGTAGCTGGAACATAGTTATCTGGAGCTATATAACCAGGTTCGCCTGGTTTTCCACTACCTTTCACGCCTGATTTAGGTACGTAAAAACTAGTTGATTTACTATCTAACCCATAATTAGCATCAAGCAGCCAAGTTCTATCATATGTATCCCAATCGTCTACGTTCAAAGGATTGTAAGTTCCTTGCGATGATGTATCAGTTTTGAAATAATGTTGTTCTTCTTTCCAAGCTTTAAACTCAGCAGTTCCTGGCAATGGTAAATATTGAAGATTTTTATCACCAGCCGCTTTAGCAGTGTACAGTTTGTCGATTTCTGCTTCTGTAATTCTTCTTCCTTCGTATTCACCAACCCCTGCTATAGTTTGCAATTGCTTTACGTTTTCTAAATCATTAAGAATTTCAATTTGTTCAGCTTTTGTAGTTTTGCTTAAATCAAAAAAATCTGGGTAGTTGCCCGGAGCATCCACAATCATTTGATGTCTTTTAAGTATGTAAGCTGCGATTCGTTCAGGATCTTGTTTAGATATAGCCGTTGCTTTTGCGTTTAACGCGCTGCTTGTCATACCGCTTGTGTTAGGTAAAAATGAAGTTTTTGAACCTATTATTCTACTTCCTTTTAGTACATTACCACTTTCGTCTGGTTGAAGTTTATTAACTTGAGGAAAATTAAAAATTATATCTGCATTAATTTTATTGTTAGAATCTAATACACCACCTTCTTGGGCTACCGTAAGATGATTAGTTGCTGCTGACACGTCTGTTATTATGTCAAAGTTTTCATCTAAAATCTGTGTAATTACCCAATTGTCTCCATCGGATTTAATCGTAACATCTGACAAAGGATCAGATATCATCTCCATACCTTTTAAATCAGCTAAATTTTTAGCTACAGTATGAGTAAAAATTGAACCAGCTCCGTCTTTTGTAAATTCAGTACTTACTCCAGGAACTGGTCTACCTATCAGCGAAGCTCCAGTGAAGTTACTAGCAACCATACTACCATCATTAAATCCTTTGTATATTTGGTTTTCACTATTTTCACCATTGTCAAAGAATGATTGTATTTGCTTTATCTCAGCGCCTACGTTTCCTGTAATGCTTAATACTTTAGCCACATTGTCTGTTGCTATATTTATTGTTTTGTCGTATCCTAGTATTTCTTTTTCAGTTAAATTTTTACCTGTCATCTTATCATATTGAGCTACTTTAGCTGCGGTCACTAAGGTCCTTTGGTACTCCATTTGCTTATCCCACATGTCTTGAGGGATATTTTTAAGTTGAAGTTGTTCACCAAATTTTACAACATCAGAGTTCATCTTTAACTCAATAGAATTTCTTGTTCTTTGATTAAATTCTTCTATTTTTTCTGCTTTTTTTGCAGCTTTTTCCCTCATGTCATAGTAACGCTTACCAACATTAGATAACATGTTACCAAACATTGCGCCTACGTTAGCTGCTGCCGCTGCTCGTGGATCGTTTATCATTCTTGGATTATCGTATTGACTCATGTTTTTTATTTATTATTTATTAATTCTATTTTAACCAAAGAAATCTCCTGTTCCATCTTGACCCTTATTAGCTAAACCAATATCCATTATTCCACCTATTGCTCCAGATATTGCGCCTCCCCAAGCTGATGTCGCCGCTGCTTCAGACGCATATTGTTGTTGTAAAGCATTTGCTTCTTGACCAGCCGCTCTACCAAGATCAGCATTTGTTCTTTGTTCTTTCATGCTCATCATATATTGTTGACCAGCCGCGTCAGCACTTTGTACTCTTTGTCCTTCTGATATTTGTAAACCTTGAAGTCTTTGAGCTTCACTCATTTTTACTTGCTCTAGTTGCTGTTCTCCTTGAGCTCGTAATTTTTGATTTTGAGCTTCTTGTTTTTCTATACTTGATGCAACTCCTTTTTTACTTGCTAGAGCAGCTTGAGCCAAAGCTGTTGCCCCGCCAGCACTGGCACCTGTTGTTGCTAATGTTTCTAAAGCATTTGACAATGCTAGGTTAGATTGTTCAACTTGCATTTCAGCGGCCTGAGTGGCAACTCCTAGGTTAGCAAATGGATTTGACATCATATCGCTTAAATCTTTACCTAAACCAGATAGATCTGTTATACCTGCGTAAGGATTTGTTATAGCTTGTCTTGAATTTTTAATTGCATTCAGTTCATTGTTAGCTAACTTAGCTGCGTCTGCCGCTATTTTAGCTTGCTTTTTTGATTGTCCTGCTGTTACGGCTCCTGATATTATTCCTATCGCCGCTGTTGCTGCCATTACTGCCATTTTATATGTTTTTTATTAATTCATTAGAAGGGCTTGGATCAACTACCCATCCCAACTTTCTATGTGTTTCTATTAAATGTTTGTTTCTACCAATACTAAACATATGTTTTTTACCAATAGCTTTACAAGCAGCCTCAGCGCCTGTTATTAGAAGCTCTAAAGCCTCTTTTCTATCATCTTCTCTGTACTCTGGATCTGATACTATCCATTCTAACAAAACTGCTTCAGAGTTAGTTAAATATATAAAACCTGCACATATAGGTTTGTTGTTTTTTTCTACTATAAAACCTCCTTTACCATTATCTGGTAAAAAACTTTTAGGTGGATTAACCCACTTAGGCCATGATTCCCACCACTTACATAGTGTGTCCCAGTCTTGATCTGTTAATTTTCTTAATTTCATTTAATTTAATATGATGATTCGTTAAATTCTAGTGATACTGAAAATAATTCATTAGTACCTGATATACCTGTATTGTTAGCCGTCATTTCAACTGTTGCAAAAAATCCTTTAACACCAGATATAGATTTACCAAATACAACTTCTCCTTGAGTGAACAACGATGTGTTTATTAGATTTGCAAAAAACTTATCTTCTTTAGCTTTAAATTGATTTTTTAGTAAATTATTTTGCATTTCTACTAAAGTTGTAGGCATCACAAAAGGACTAATTAGATTAGCACTATCTTCGTTAGTTGTTAAACTTGCCATACCCCAATTACCTCCACCTTCATAGTTTACTGTTTGAAAACTTTTAACTAAAGAAGGGTTTTTATTAAATATTGTTTTAACGCTTGATATATATTGAACTCCATAAAAGTTAGCTCTATTAACGTTAGTTGAATAGTGTTGGTATATATTACCACTATTGGTTGAGAAAAAGTTATTTTGTATGCTAAACATTTGCTTAGGCGCGTAACTGTATCTACTTGTCCAGCCTTTTACGCCTTCGTCAAAACTCAACGTCAATACAGTTGGACTTACTCCAGAAGGACTTAGTGACAATGTATAGCATTTATTATGTATATCCCAACCGCCAATAGCTTTACCGCTACCTAAGTCTAAAAACTGATCTCTAAAGAAATCATACATACCATAGTTTGATATTTCTGTAAGTCCATCTTGTGACAATCTCATTACAGAACCTTTGTCTTTGTCTGTAAAGTATTTTCTATAACCATATACAGCAAAGCTTTCTGGATTTTGACTAATACCAAATTCTCCAGCGTAAGCAATTATAGCGCCAATAACAACATTAGATGTTGTTTGTATTGGTACACCTTCTTGCGTGTAAACAGCATCTTTATCTATCAATGCCTTATTTACTTTGCGCTCTTGAAATATAATTAAATTAGTGTCTTCAGCGTATAATTTTTGTATACTTCCCTTAGAAGGATCAACTGTTCTTGTTATGTCTTCACCAGAAGGAAATTGATTAGTTTGATTAATTCCAGTTCTAGAGTTCACAACGCCAGAGTATATAATAGAATTACTAAGACTCTCGCTAGAATTGTTTTCTGATTTTAAGAAAGCTCTAGGCGATAAGCCAGTCTGAACATTATTGTATCCGCCTCTTATCCTAGATTCTTCTATATACCAATCATAATCATCAACCTGAATTGGAGCTATTTTTTTTAAAACGTATGTGTTATAGTATTTTATAGGAATTATTGCAGCCATACTTACTTATTATTACTTGTTTTTTGTTGTTTTTAATTTGGACCTGTTGGTATAGGAACAAACGTTGGTGCGGTTTGAGAACCTTGTGATCCACCAGATACATTGCTATAAAAAGGTTCTATAGTACCTGTCACATATGGTAATGAATATTTAGTTGATGCTGCCGATGGAGATAAGCTATACATTAATTGAGCTTCCCAAGTTTGATTACCGCTAGGATTAGTATAAGGAGCTTGTGTCATTGCTAGCTTTAAATTAACTAAAGCTGATTCTGAAAAATCATAACTTGAACCAGCGTTTTTCATACCAGGGCATACTCCATTTGCTATTTGAGTAGTTGTTGCCCCAAACGCCGCTAAAGATTGGCCAGTATATGTAAATGTTTCTGAGGCAGCGCCAAGAGGTTTTGAAATAATAATCTCAGGTTGAGTTGTAGCGTTGTCTGGAAACTGACCTTGTTTAGCTATAAGAGCATTTACGTTACTTACCTTAGCGGTAAATAGCTGGTTGCTCGTGTTAAATGTTTTTAATCTAACCCATAAATAAATTAAATTGTTTTGCCAGTTTTGTAACTGTCCAGTCCAAGTTGGTAAAGGTGTAGACGTGTTACCTATCAAGCTAGTTGCTAAAGAAGTTCCAAATCCAACTCCAGTATTATAAGCTGTTGTTACCGCAGACCCAGAGTAACTAGTTTGAGAGACTGTAAAGCTAACAGTTGTATCTACAGTTAAGCCTGACGTATCGTTGTTTCTAAATATAAAATCATAGGTTGTTCCTGCTACTAACGGAAAATTATTATTATTTGTTACCTTCATGTTAAAACCACATGCTCTATTAGCGTTTCCAGCAGTTCCGTTTAAAGCGGTTAAAGGTATTATGAAACGAGCATCAATATCAGAAGAGTTAGTATAAGTTGTAGCTGTACCATTTAATGTTTCTACTAAAGATACAATACTCCAGCACTGATTCGCGCCTCCACGACTAGCGCCTAAGGTGTATTGTCCCCAGTTACCAAAAGTAGTATTATCTGTGTTTCTGTTACTTCCATTTATAGCGGTTGGAGATACGTTAGCTCCGGTAAGACTACCTTGTGAACCAAATATAAAAGTAGAATTTGAATCAAAATTAAATGGACCTATTGCAGGTGTAAAAATAGTAGGATTATTATTAACTAATTCCAAAGTTAATGTTTCATTAGTAACAACGCTTCCGTTTGTCCAAGCTATAGTACATATAAACCTACCAGCATAACTGCTACCAAGTTGATCACCTGAATCAGTACCTACACCATTAGCTCCTGCATAAAAAGTATCTGTAGTTTTTATAGCTATACTTCCTGCTGCTAAAATATCAAATGAAAATCTTTGATTAGCTCCAGACAAAGCAAAGTTAGTCGTGTTAGGCGTTGCAGCTGGACCAGTAAAACTAGCGTCAGGTGGAAAATTAAACACAGATATCAAGCTACCAGTTGCACCGGTAAAAGTAGTGCCATTAACTGTTGGGAATATGTTAGAGGTTATTACAGTTCCAGTTGGATTATCTTCTTCAAAATTTACAACAGGTGTGGTCATGCCATTTATCTCAACGTTCTCACCTTGAATAGCATTATTTAAATCTGATATTAAATCCGTAGTAGATGATTCGTAAAATATTTCAAATGGCACAACAATTGGAGCTGTTTCATATATAGCTAAAGACATTCCAGCTGGATAAGGAAAATTACTTGTGCCAACGCCAGGGTTAGCGTATTCATTTTCTTTAACACCTAAGGCTAATTGTGTAGAAAATTTAGCTATATAAGGTTTTGTTTCAGGATCGTATAAAGTAATAGTATTAAACTCTGAACCAGTTGGTGATGTTGGAGGAATGCTAAATGTTATTTCTGGAAACACATCTTTCACTGTACCTATTAAGTCTGCCGTATCTGGACTTGACGCTGGGTAAAACTGTCTGTTATATACATAACTATTAGGCGTAGTTGATGAGTCTTCAATCTGTAAAATATTTACTACTCTAGGCCACAGTCTTTCATCACTTGTAAACTGATCTTGCAAAGGACCTACTTTTTCTAAGTTTCTAGGTATTTTATTTATATTATCAGATATCAATGTTGTAAATGCTGTTTCACCGCGTTCTAAAACGTTATCATTTATAGGATATCCATTTATAAAACCAGGTAAATATACATTGTAATAATCTTGCTGCAATTGTTTTATACCTATTCTGTAACTGTAAAAACCTCTAGGATTTATATTATAAGTCGCAAAAGTTTTATCAGCTATTAAAGTAGGTTCTGTTCTTGTTGGATTAGTTATTCCAGTGTTATCAAATAAATAACTAGAAGCAATTTCTTTTTTAGTAAAAAATGAAACAGCTCTAACTGGAGAGAACAAAGGAGTAACAGTTTCTATTTTAGTATAGTCACAATATAATCCTCTTAACTCTATACCAACAGCATAGTAGTCTTGGTATGTAGTTGCGAAATTAGGAAACAAAGGAATTCCACCTGCCGTTATGTTACCTGTTTGATATTTGTTATAATTATTAGCCGTATATCTTAATGTAAGTTTATAACCAGCACCTATAATTGGTGTTCCTGCAGCTGTAAAAGTAACAGTAACGTCATCATTTCCAGTGGCATCGCTTATACTATAGTCAGTTGTTTTGGTTAATTTAATCCAACCTGATCCTGTGTTTTTATATAACTCGTAAGTGTTAGCGGTTTCTTGCGTGTCTACGAATACAATATTTGAAAATAACATTGTTAAAGCCGCGCTTGGTGCAACTATAGTTTGATTGCTATAATCCCAAAAATAAGGCTTTACAGGCACCGGAGCTGTTGTTACGTTTACTGTGTAATAATTACCTTCAGCATAAACACCTGGATAACCACTGTTCACGTTTGCTGAATCTTCTTGCTCTGGTATACCTGGTGAATTAAAGTTTAATCTTAAATTATCCCCGTACCAATCTCTTATATCATCAGCAAAAGATAAAGCTTTATAGTTTAGAAACACGTTAGACCCTGGAATAGGATTACCTAATGCATCTTTTAAATCATCGTAATTAGACAATATTATATCAGTTTGTCTACCGTATTTATCAGCTAGAATTAAACCTACTTGATAATTTCTATTTTCTTTTATAGAGTGTTGTGGATATTGTGTAAACTCTTGTAATGTTTTTTGTTTAGAATCAACAAAATAATTTAAACCTGTTGGAGCTCCGTTTGCTTGTTGAAAATTACTATACAAAACTCTATTACCGCTAGTTTCTTGAGCTAAAGCAATTACAGGTACTTTGTCAAACACTCTAGTTGTTTGCTTTAATGTCAATGTTTTTACTGGTAAAGTTGATTGGTAAGCATATTGATATACGTTAGTGT
>Ga0208814_1001307_pt1 | contig 11909 bp, 6 predicted proteins | sample MalvirAntarct_55_FD_184253 | JGI IMG/M metagenome (GOLD analysis project Ga0208814, IMG submission 184253) | Marine viral communities from the Global Malaspina Expedition - Malaspina viral metaG Antarct_55 (SPAdes) (version 2) | ecosystem: Environmental > Aquatic > Marine > Oceanic | place: South...
GGCTAAAACCACTATGGATTTAATGCTAGATAACATTGATAGTTATACTTCTAAAATTGTAAAATCTATCTAAAATGACAGAAAAAGCACTACTTGCCTTAGCCTCAAAAGAATTACTATCAGATAAAGGTAAAAAATTATTAGGGGATAAAATAGATATAAAAGAGATAACAAATAGAATATCTGCTTTATCTAGCAAATTTAATATTGATTTAACCGTTTTAGCAGCAGCAGCAGCAGCAACAGCCGTTACTGTAGCTGTAAATGAAGTTAATAAAGTAGATCAAACAAAAACCGCTAAGGAAAGAATAAAAGATAAACAAGATTCAACTAAAAATACTAAAAAGAGTTTAATTGATAAAGCTAAAAAACAAATAATTGCTTTAAAAAATAAATTAAAAAGCGAAATACCGGTTATAGAAGAATTTGAAATTAATGGTAGGATATTTGATAAAATAACAGGTAATGTATTAAAGGGAGTTAAAGTAGAACTTGGGGTTAGTGTAGCTGGAGTTGAAGTTAGTACCCCTGAAAGTATAACATTAGAAAACCCCACTAATGTACCATTAGAATTAGTTACTCCAATTCCAAATTTTGATTTTAATGCTGAAGTTTATGCTCCTATACCAGGTCAAAATACAATAACAGATAAACAAGGTAGTTTTAAAATTAAATTAAAACTTCCTATAATCCCAAAAAATCAAAAAACCCCACTTAAATTAGGATTATTATATACTAAATCGGGGTTTGTACCTTCTAGTGCCCCTATAATTAATGGTGATCAAACTATTAAATCTAATCTTCAAGCTTCAAGTTTAATTAATCTTGATAAAGCAGCCAAAAATATATCTAAAGAATATAATGATACTGTTGATGAAGCTCAAAAATTAGTAAAAGCAATAGCCTTGAATCCTGAATTGTTAGTCATTTCAGCTTCAAAAATTGCAATCGACGTACTAGTAGGTATTATTAAAACTAAAACTATCCCTATGGCCGTAGGAATATTAATAGCCTTCGGTATTTCAAAATTAACCCAATCAAATAGAAAAACCTGTCCTACTCCTGAGGAATTAGAAGAACTTATTAGAAAAAGAAATAGATTAGTAAGACAACTTAATCAAATATTTGCTAAAATAGTAGCAAGTACAGCGTTAGCTATTGCCTTTAAAGCATTATCTAATACTCTAAAAGGTGTTAGTTTATCTTTAGACTCAGTACCCGCTCCACAAGCAATAGGTGTATTTCCCGCTAAAGATTTTGGTGGTTTAATTTTTGCACAACCATATTCTTTTACAGCAAAATTAAGATCTCTTACTTTACAATTAAAAGAGTTAGAAAAAAGTTCTGATGAGTTAAGCAAAGCAACTTTGGTTGCACTAGTATTTCTAGTTGCAGCTGCTGCTACCGTAATAATTTTATTGAAAGGTATAGATAAATTAATGCAGGAATGTGCTGAAGAAAATGGAGTTACACAAGTAGAATTAACAGCTATTAATCAAGAATTATTAGATTTAGCTGAAGAACAAGAAGAAGATGGAAACCCAGTTATTAAAAGTGTTAATGGGTTTGTTTTTAGTGTAGAAACTGATAATTCAAATCCCATAGGTACTTTAAAAAGAAGAATTGCTGTAGCAAAAGATAATAGAGGAATTACCTTACTAAAAGGAGATCCTTCATTTAGTTCAAACGATCAAATTTTGATTGATGAGCTTATATTTTATATACAACAAAACGATTTAAAAGCTTACTAGTTTAATATTTATAATAAATCAATACAACATGAAATTAAGTCAACTAAAATCCATTGTAAAAGAAGCTGTAAGAGAAGCTATACAAGAGGAAATGAAAGATATTCTTATTGAAGCAGTTCGTGCTCCTAAATCTGTAGTTTATGAAAATAACACAACTGCCCCTACTCTAATGAATCAGGCAACACAACAAAAAATGCCCGAAGATAAAAGAATGGCAATGAAAGAAAATATTCAAAACGTTTTAGGAGGAATGATGCCAGGAGCTAATGGAACATTATCTGCAACATCAGCAGATGTGCCTATGCAAGTAACAGCAGGTATGGATACGCAATCACAAAATGGTAGTTTACCAGGTGGTTCTGTAAGTATGGATCAAATAATGGGTTTAATGAGTAATAAAGGATAATTATGGCATTTGGAGCAACAAAAATATACCCTAATGATTTACGACCTAGAGTCGCTATAGGTGTTGATTTACCACTTAGTGGTCCTGTTGCTTTTATACCTAACTATCAAACTAAAGATGCTATAAAAAATAATCTAATTAATTATCTTTTAACAAATCCTGGAGAAAGATATGAAAATCCATTATTTGGAGCAGGTTTAAGAAGTTTTTTATTTACCCAAATAACCAATGATAACCTTAGTTATATAAAAGAAGATTTACAAAGTAAAATTGAATTAAATTTTCCAACAATAAGATTAGATGAAGTAGATGTATTACAAACCGTTAATACAAATACTATAAGAGTAATAATTTCTTACTCAATACCTAATACAGGCATAAATGATACTTTAGAATTAAATTTTAACTAATGGCAGTACAAAATAAAGACATAACATATATTAATAAGGACTTTAATGATATTAGAGCCCAACTTATTAATTTCTCACAAACTTATTTTCCAAATACATATACAGACTTTAGCCCTGCATCTCCAGGAATGATGTTTATAGAACAAGCTGCATATGTTAGTGATGTTTTATCTTTTTATTTAGACAACCAAATCCAAGAAACTTATCTACAATATGCTAGGAATTTTGATAATTTGTATGATCTTGCTTATATGTTTAGTTATAAACCTAAAACAACGGGGTTAGCAGTAGTAGATGTTGATTTTTATCAACAGTTACCTTCAAAAGTAGTAGGTTCACAAACCGTTCCTGACTTTGATTATGCCTTAAGAATATTAGAAAATACTACTGTTTCCTCAGATGCCGGTGCTAAATTCATTACTCAGGAACCAATCGATTTTACAGTATCATCTTCTAATGACCCAACAACTATTTCTATAGCCCAGGTAAATAATGGAGAACCTACTTATTACTTATTAAAAAAATCTAGAAAAGCAGTTTCAGGTAATGTTTCTACAAAGAATTTTGCTTTAGGTGCTTACCAAGAATATCCAACTTTAAAATTAACAGGTACTAATATATCTAATATATTAGAAATTAGAGATTCGGATAATAATGAGTATTATGAAGTTGAATATTTAGCACAGGATCTAATATATGATAGTATTAGAAATACAAATATAAATGATCCTAATAATTATTTAAACACAGATGCACCTTATATATTAAAAACTAAATCTACAAATCGTAGGTTTGTTACAAGATTTTTAAATTCCCAAACTCTTCAAATTCAATTTGGTGCTGGTAAACCTCTTCAAATAGATGAAGATGTTACTCCAAACCCTGATAATGTAGGTTTAGGTTTACCTTTTGGACAGAATAAATTAACAACGGCTTATAGTCCTACAAATTTCATATTTACTAATACTTATGGAACAGCTCCTAGTAATACAACATTATCAGTAAAATATCTATCAGGTGGAGGAACAAGCTCAAACATCAACGCTAACGCGTTAATTAAGATAGATACAGCCACTGTTCAATTTTTGAATGGGGATATAACTAATACACCAACAGCGCAGTTTGTATTTAATTCTATTGCTGTAAATAATCCGATAGCTGCTAGTGGGGGTGGAGATGGAGATACAATAGATGAAATTAGACAAAATTCTTTATCTAATTATAACACACAACAAAGAAATGTTACAGCAGATGATTATTTAATACGAGCTTTAAGTATGCCTCCTAAATTTGGGGTAGTAGCAAAAGCATTCACTGCAAAAGCATCAATTCAAGATCCAGATACTATTTTAGATTTATATGTCCTAACTCAAGATATTAATTCTAACCTAACTAAATCGTCTCAAACTATAAAACAAAACCTAAGATCATATCTTAGTCAATATAGAATGATTGGGGATACCGTAAATATAAAAGATGCCTTTATAGTTAATATTGGGGTAGAGTTTGATATTATAACTTTACCTAATTTTAATAATAATGAAATTTTAGCTAAATGTATAAGTGCTATACAAAACTATTTCATTACAGATAAATGGCAAATTAATCAACCTATAATACTAAGAAATTTAACTATTATCTTAGATAGAATAGATGGAGTACAAACAGTAACGGATTTAAGAATTATAAACAAAGCAGGTACTTCTTCTGGCTACTCAGAGTATGCTTATAGTATACCAAGTGCAACTCAAGGAGGTGTAATTTATCCTTCATTAGACCCTTCAATTTTTGAAGTAAAATTCCCTAATGAAGACATAAAAGGAAGAATAGTATCTTTAGGTACAGGTACTTATGGTTTTGGAGGATTTTAAAAAATAAAACATGGCAGTATATAAATTATTCCCTTTAAAAGATGCATCAATGTATGCTTTCTATCCCTTTATGAATACAGGGATAGACCCTATTATTGAAATAGGTAATTTAAATGTAAATATTAACCCCGTTCCACAAGTATTTAGATTCGTAATAAAATTTGACCAAACTGAAATTGAAGATATTATAGACAATAAAGTTGGAGTTGGAAAACCTTTTGCTAGTAATTTAAAAGCATATATAGCTAGTGCTCAAGGTATAATTTTTGATACTAATTTAGAAGTATATCCTATATCAGGTTCATGGAATAATGGTAATGGTACTTATTTAGATTCTCCATTTACTACAAACGGTGTAAGTTGGAAAGCTAGAAACTTTTCAGGATCAGCAGCCTCAGGAGCTGAATATTGGAATACAAATGTCGCTTCATATGGGACTTATGTTACATCATCATTTTCATCTAGTATGGAAGGTGGAGGAACTTGGTACACAGGTTCAAATGATCCTAATAATGTTAATGTAACTTCCTCTGTTGAATACAAGTTAAGATCTAGTAAGGACTTAAATGCTGATGTTTCTGACATAGTAAATATATGGTATTCTAGTTCAAAAAGTATAGGAGGATATACTAACATAGTTAATGATGGTTTTATAGTAAAATGGGAAGATTCAATCGAATTTAACACCGCTGATGCTATACAACCTATAATGCAATTTTATTCAGTAGATACTAATACAATTTATCCCCCAGTATTAGAAATAAAATGGGATGATTCTGTGTTTGAAACTGGATCGCTACCCCCTTTAGCTACATCAGATATGTTTGTTGCTTTAGATAATAATCCAGGAGTATTTTATAGTGAAAGTATAAATAGATTTAGACTAAACTGTAGACCAGATTATCCTGTAAGAAGATTTATGACGAGTTCAATAGATACTGTTAATCATTATTTACCTCAAAATTCACTTTGGGCAATTAAGGATTTAGATACTAATGAATTTATAGTCAATTTTGATGATGAGTATACTAAAATAAGTTGTGATTCTCAAAGTAATTACTTTGATGTTTACATGGCAGGACTACAACCAGAAAGATATTATAAAATTTTAATTCAAACAACGGTTAGTGGTAGTACATTAGTTAAAGATGATAATTATTATTTTAAAGTAGTTAATGGATAATGGCAGAAGAAAGATTAGATCTTAGAAAAGAGGTATTTAACAAAGCACAATATATTAAAACTATTAATACTAGTTTTGATCAATTTGGTGCTACGACTATAACCGAAGATTTAGAAGCTCAAATAACTGTTGAAGAATTCTTTGGATTATACAACTCTCTTTTTTATGATATACCCGCACTGGGTGAAACTAATTCTCATGATTATTTAGTTAAAACTAGTGGTGGTTATATTAATTTTGAAGAAGTAAATGAAGAAGTAAAGGCGCTACAAGCAGAAATAGCTCAACTAAGACAAGATTTACTTAATGCACAAATGGAAAATATCCAAAGCGCAGCAAAACAATCAAACGATCCAGTTACAGATGCCTTATTAAAACAAACTAATACTATATTAAACAACACAAATGCCGAATTAGTAAAAACTAATACAACCTTAGAAGAAAATACTAATACTTCCCAAAACACACCATCTTCAGTAGGTGGAAATACTTCAGGAACAAGTACTTCAACCGGAGGAACTTCATCAGGTGGTGGAGGAGGATATTAAAAATAATATAAGGCTCAAGATATAACAATACTAGACAAGATATGACATTAGATACTATAATATCCCCATTAAATCCTGATACTTTTGAGTATCAGACATATTCTAACTCAGATGAACAATTAATAGTTCAATCTCCTCTTGATACTATATTTTCTACTTCTACAGATTATATAGAGTATTATGTATATGATCAAAATAAAAAATTAATATACCCTGCGGTTACAACACCCTTGGTTGATTATAATGTAAGAGAAGGTGATGTATTATTAGACCCTTCTTCTAATTTAGAAGAATTAGGTTTTGATGTTGGTGTATATAATATATTATATTCTTTCTATAGAAAAAGGGGTTCTTCTTCTATTACAAATAAATATTTTATATCCGAGATATCATCTGATAGAACAGAAATAAGGTTAGATAGTAATACTATTGAAAATGAAGATATAATTTCTTCTATTAATGATTTTGTTGATTATAGAGAACAACAAACATATTTTGTTGATTTTTATTTAAATTTTGGTCAGAACAAAACCTGTATTGCTAATAATATAAAATTAGAAACTGAAGAAGGTATTGATCCTACGGTTTTAATAAAATTATATGAACCTCTACCTGCCAATTTTGGTTTAAAAAACGAATTATGGTTAGTAGAATTGTTATCTCAACCTCAGGCATATGAAGTAGATTTTCCCTTTGAACCTATTATAGAAGACGACTTTACCTATATAGCAGGTCCAAACTATAGCTTAAACATTACAGGACAAACAGCAACACCTGGGGAAGTATTTTCATATAATACTTTATTAAATTCTGATGTAACCAGTTCAATAAACCAGATTCAAAGTTTATTAAATGAAAAAGAAATTAATATAAATATTGATTATGAAAAATATTCTAATTTTATCAATTTTAGTTCTGCTAATACTAGATTAGAAAACTTTTTTTATAAAGTAGAACTAATCCAATCAAAAACTCTTGAATTAATCTCACTTAGTACTTCTGTAACAAGTAATACTACAAATACCTTTGCATTTAGTTCAAGTGAAGCTAATTTAACTAGTCAAATAGATACCATTATAAAGAATTTTGATGGTTATGAATACTTTTTATATTTTAATAGTGGTTCAACAACTTCTTATCCTAAATCTAATACACAACCACCTTTTAATTTACTACCAACTAGTAATACTGAAGTTCAATCATGGATAACATCTTCAGCTGCATCCTCATCTGCTTATGATGAAGAAAATAAGGATTGGTTATATTATTCAATCCCTGAATATTTAAGAGAAGACTCTGCAAATAGAAATTACGAATTATTTGTTGATATGGTTGGTCAATATTATGATAATGTATGGTTATATACTAAAGATGTAACAAATAAATTTGACGCAGACAACCGTTTAGATTATGGTATTTCTAAAGACTTAGTAGCAGATGCTATTAAAGATTTTGCCGTTAAATTATATTCTAATAATTTTAATACTGATGATTTATTTACCGCCTTTCTTGGAATAACACCATCAGGAAGTGCATTTCCATTTCCATACATGACAGGGTCAATTGGTGGCGCAGTTGCAACACCTTCTGGGTTTGAGTACGTAGATACTCAAATATCAGCATCAAATGATATAGTCCCATTAGACGATGTTAATAAGAGCATATATAAACGAATTTACCATAATATACCATATTTACTTAAAACTAAAGGTACAGTAGCTGGTTTAAGGGCATTAATTACTTCTTACGGAATACCAGATACAATTTTACGAATAAGTGAATTTGGAGGTAAAGATAGAAATGAATCCCAAGATTATGATTTAAAACAAGATGTATTTAACTATGCATTTGATACAGGTACAGATGCAGACAATTACATTTCATCATCTATGCCACCAAATTCTAAATTTCCAAATCTAAATACTCCTGCTGAACAAGTAGGTACAGTGCAATTTAGATTTAAACCATCAGCTATTCCTCTCCCTATTAACAATGTAGCAAATTCTAATATAAGGTATTCACAATCCCTATGGTTAACAGATAGAAATAGTGGTGCACCAACTTGGTTAGATGCCGACTTAGGAGCAGCTGTAGTTTTAGAATATAATGGAAAAGGTCTTATTAGTGGTTCATATTCAGGATCAGTACCAGATGCAAGGGATATTAATGCTACTTTAAAATTTTACCCTGATATTGAATATTCCCCAACAGAAGTTTGTGCTGTAGAGGCTCCATTCTTTAATGATGATTGGTGGTCTTTACAGTTAACATTTACAGGAGATGGTACAGCTGGTAGTTCTACAGTAACAGCTTCAATGTTTGTAGCTAATGAAATTGGGGGGGAAATTGGGTATTCTTTATCATCATCTAAAGTAAACCTAGATGGTAGACCCTGGAATAGAAGTAATCATTTTAAAATAAATGATAAGAGTAATCATATTATAAATAGTACTACGTATACCCCATTTTCTGGATCTTTCCAAGAATATAGAATGTATGTCCCAATGATAAGTCAAAGTAATTTCTTTGACTATACAGTTAACCCATACTCAGATGAAGGGAATGGTATAAATTCAACACCAAATCAACTATTCTTTAGAGCTGCTTTAGGTACTCAACTAGACACAGGTAGTAGAACATCAATACATCCTAGAATAACAGGATCTGCTATACAAATTACACAATCCTTTGCTACTAATAGTGAGTTTTATATTGAATCTTCAAGGTTTGTTACAAATGTAGAAGATATATTTCAAGACCAAGTACCAGCAGGTATTAAAAATAGAATTACAAATAAGATACAAACCGAAAAATTAATATTAGCTGAAGCACCGTATGGTTTTCCAAACCCTACATCCTCAGTCCCTGAAATTTCAAGTGCTGGAAATGATACACAAACTATTTCTGCAATGGAGTCCATGCAGCAATATTCTTATGTAAGCCAAAGCTATACTCCTAATGTTAATTATCTAGAAGTAGCATTTTCACCCTCAAACCAAATTAATGATGATATTAATGCTCAACTTGGGTATTTCAACCTAGGTGAATTTATTGGAGATCCAAGATTTGTTTCTTCATCATTATATACATACCCAGATTTAGATAGATTAAGAGACTCATATTTTGAAAAATATATGAGTAGTTATGATATAGTTGATTTTATTAGGTTAATTAAATTCTTTGACAATTCATTATTTAAAATGATTAAAGATTTTACACCTGCTAGATCAAGTTTAGCTTCTGGTGTAGTAGTAAAACAACATTTACTAGAAAGAAACAGACAAAGACCTGCTCAAGTAACATCTTCACAGCATGTTTATGAAGGTTTAGTAGTAAATCTACCAAAAGACTACAGTTCAGGTTCATCTGATTTCCCACAATATTCAACTGAAGGGTCCTCATTATATAAATTCAGTGGTGGACCAGGTGGTTCATTTAATAGATTTAATGGTTTACAAACATATCCTGATGTTTTAGGAACATATGGTTCACTTCAAGGGAATACCAGCTTAATCCCTGTTATAATATCTAATGATATAGTATTTACTACAAATGGTGTTTTTGATGATACATTAATAGATGTTCCTAATAAAGGTAATGGTCTATATCCTATAAATGTTGATCTATCGCTTGATATAGAAGTTAGTGGGTTAAAAGTAGTGGAAATAGACATTAGCACTACAGAAGCCTCTCAAAAATGGAGTGAAGGAAATATAATAACAATACCAGGTAGTGAATTTAGCCAAGGTACAGGGAATATAGTTATTCAACTTACTCGTGCCCAAATACAATATGCAGGACCAGTAACTGTACCTTTTAATAGATTTGGAATAACACAAAGCTGGCAAGATGGAAATGATGGATCAGTATTAAATACTACAAACTTTAATCAAAGTAGTTCACAATATATTAGTGGTTCTTATTTAGGACCTAGAACCTTCCCTAAAGATAACCAATCAGAATTTTATAATGGTATATTTAGTGGTTCTAAAATACTTATAACTAATGGAGATTTAAATCCTGGTTGTGAACCTTATTTAAATGCTAATGATACCCCTATAGTATACAGACCTTTATTTTTTTCTTTATCTACAGGGCTTGATCAGGTAGTTCAACAGGGAGAATTTTTAGACCAGAATAATGTTCCACCTAGTGGGAAGGCTTGGATAGCTTCTACACAAACCAATTTAGGAGGAGCGGGTCAGCAACAAGTTTATGCCATAAAGTTAAGCGAAACTGATGTTAATGGAACCGAAGTTATTAACTATTTAGATGATTTTACTAGTTTAAGGCTTCTTCTTCCTGATGCTAATCTTCCATTTAATGAAGGAGCAGTAGAATATATTATAACAGGAAGAACAATATACCCAGACCATGCTTTATTATTTGTATCCCAAGAAGCGGGCATACAAGGTAATAATTATTATAGATCAATACCCCAATTAGGTGCTGCAAATTTAATATTCCCTGCTATTACAAGTTCAGCTAATGGTGGGTCAGAAAATTGGAGTTTATCTGCTTCAACCAACTATAATACATTTGAAGGATCTCCAAATATACCAACCACTGCTGATGATTTATTTCAACAGGGTGCGTTTTTAAATCCTGGTATTACAAATCAAGAACAAAGTTATTACTTTTGGAATGGTAGTGTTGAAGATCCTTTAAACTTATTTAATAAAGGAATAGTATCAAGACAAACATCTACAATATTAAATACTACAGAATCTGCTTATACTATACCTTATACCCCAAACATACCATGGATGGTATCGGCTTCAATTCTAGTATCATCATCCTATAACCCAAATGCTGAAGTTGAAACGGTAGATGATGGAATTTACCATTCAGCTTCTTTATATCAAGGTGCAGGTTTAACAAATCAAAACTCGGTATTAGGTGCTAGTGTTAGTAATGGTTTTTTCTATATAAGTGCACCTGCATCATCTCCATCAGCCGCTAATCAGTTAGCAACACCAACCTCAGCAGGCACTAAAGTATATGTTAATGGTGCTGGTCCAATCCAAGCATCATTAGCACCAATTACTAACTTTTATAGTAATCCCGATTTAACCGTTAGGTATCCCACTAATTTTATAAATCAATATTATAAAATAGCAAATGGGAATTCAGCCGGGGGTAGTTTACAATATGTAGTTGTCAGAATAATTTTAAATATAAATACAGGTCTTTCCCAATTAAGTAGTGTTGAATCTTATAGAAATCCTCCAATACCTGGTAAAGATTCATTACGTCCTACATCATACTCTGCCACTAACAACTTTAGACCTGCTACTAAATTTACACAGGATTTAGGAACTGTTAACTTTAACCCTAATACAAACACACAAATTCCAGGTAGTGATAACCCAGGACCTGCAAATGTAACTATTGCTGGTGGTCATCCAAAAATAAAACAAGCAGGTACTGCTTCTTTAAGATTAGAATTAGAAGATCTAACTTTAGCTGGAACAGTCCCAACATTAAATGTGGGTTCAAGTACATTTGTATTCTTCTCAGGATCTACTGCTGATTCAACATCACCTGCTAATGGTAATTTTACAATTCAAGGAGGAGGAGGATGGGGTGGTGGAGCATTTGCTAACCCACTACCGTTAGAATATACTGGTGGTAGTGTTCCTAATATGGGAGCTGCTTATGATGGTTCTGTTCAAATATCCCCAGCAGGAATTATATCATATATAGATGCAAATCAAGGAGAACTAGTAGATACTACTAA
>Ga0208814_1001309_pt1 | contig 11894 bp, 16 predicted proteins | sample MalvirAntarct_55_FD_184253 | JGI IMG/M metagenome (GOLD analysis project Ga0208814, IMG submission 184253) | Marine viral communities from the Global Malaspina Expedition - Malaspina viral metaG Antarct_55 (SPAdes) (version 2) | ecosystem: Environmental > Aquatic > Marine > Oceanic | place...
CACGAATCTATTTTAATCTAATATGCTGTAATGTGCAAGTATTTGCATACATTTATACAACTTATTTTAGGCAAAAAAAAGGGCCCTTTTGAGGCCCTTTGTTTGAAATACTTGAGTAATAAACGGTATTTCTAATCGTTCATTTATGCGCCTTGTGAGCCGTAGATTCCTCTCCAATCAGAGAAACCAAAACTATATCTTTCACGTGCTTTGTAACGAATGTTTCCAGTACCGAAATCTGGTTCCATGGAAGTTTCCATGCCAGTTCTTTGGAACATTTTAAGGCCATCGCCTTGTGATGTTACAGAAGTCAAGATGAAGAAAGCATCTGGATCTGTCAAATAATGATTAACAGAATAGCCACCAGGTAAAACACCTGTGTTAGCTATTGCATTAACATCATTGTCAGCTGTGCCAGATCTTAACTGAGAATTAAGAATTCTGTCAGCAACAAATACTAGTTCACTAGGAACTATTAATTTATCAGCTTGAACAGAAACAATTAATCCTTTGTCATCTGTGAAATTAGATATGTCAATTAAAGCATCTTCTAATGAAGTTTCATTAAGGTCAGCCATTGATGTTGCTCTGTTTGCAGCTGAACCACCACCACCAAGGGGATGATCTGTTGCAATTAGAGATTTTCCGTCTCCTCCAGTAAAGCTACTTGAGAAAGCGTTATTTAAAACATCTGCGCCTTTGACTTCTTTCGAATTAGCCATAGATCTTGCAAGTGCTTTAACATATCTTTTACCTAAAGAGTCATAGAGGTTGTCTTCAACAGCTTCTTCAGTTAAAGCAAACGCTAATGCCACTGTATCGTGGGTATAACGTGCGCTGTAACTTTCGTTAGCGTTGTCAAAAACTACGCTTTGACCTTCAGTTTTAGTTGGTGCCGCACCAAATCCAGTAATTAGGACTTCTTCTTCAAACGCTCTTGATGAGTCTTCAATAGAGAAGATCTCTTCATATTCACGATTGTATTCGTCATAAGAAAGTCCGAATAAGGAATTTAATCCAGGTTCTAACTCTTTAGCGAGTTGTGCTCTTGATATTGCCATTATTTACCTACCTTATGCTAGACCAGCACCTTTCTGTCCCATAATGTGGTTTTGAATCACACATAGTACATTGGTGTTGGCGGAAGCTACGTCCGAGTTATTAGGATCCTGGGAAACATCTAATGCTTTTAGAGGTAATGTCGCGGTAGTGTTACCGGTCGTTACGTCTAACTCCATATTAGATACTCCAGACTTAGTGTCGCCTACAGGTGAAGCATCCACAATGTCAAAGTTACCAAACAGGTCTGCTACCGGGAAGGTATCATCTGCTTGGACTTCAAACACTACGTTTGGATCATCCACGATAAAGGCTATTATATCCGAGGCAGAAATACTACCAGGATATGTGTTTTTAAATACTTGTTCGCCTGTGGTTGGATCAGTGTATTGAACACCATTAAACACTCCGACAATCGGAACGGTCCCAGTTGCAACGTGACGGCCTAAAACCCCAGCTGTTAGCTGAGTAACCAAATCACCTTGAAAAAGAGGTGTTGTAACTCCACTCGCTACTCTGTATCGGCTTTGACCGCCAGAATAGGGAGCTCCACCCATCATACGAACAGGCTTACATCCAAATGCGCTATCTTTATTAGCCATTGAAAATTCTCCTATTTATGATTGTTACTTTTTCCCAAAAGTAACATTAGATTCTCTTTTTGAATCGTACTTGACATATCTACCATCTCGCTTAGATTCGTTAAACGCATTATTGTCTAACGCATCTTTAGCTTGTTGGCTTTTTCCAGCGTAATACGCATTACGCTCTGCGATTGTTTCAAGTGGCATCTTCGCCAAGAGTAACCCTTCGTTATATACTACGCCAGCATGTCTACCAGAATCTAAAGTAGGTAATACAAATTCTTGTGGTAAATCAGTTCCTCTTACGAGTTCCCAACCTTCCCTCAATCTTCTACTTACGTTACCTCTATCTTCCTGTCCCAACATGGATTCTCTTATCCAACGATATTCGTATCCTTCTGGTGCAGGAGGTGTTTCTAGTTTTCTTACCGGCCTCCATGGTTTTCTACGAGCTTCTTTAGCGTGAGTCTCGGATTCACGGGATTGTCTGGTTGGTTCTTGTTCTATTTCATTAGTCATTATTTTGCCTCGCGTTGTGAAATTTTTTGTTTTTCTTTAGCAACAGATTTTAACCACGCGTCTTCCGACATGTTGTGTGGTTTCAATCCTTTTAGACGCTCGACTTCTGATTTAGAAAAAGTCACTCCGTTCTTTTTGCCTTGTGTTTTTTGTCGACTTCCAATGGAAGTAGGAGCAACTCTTTGCACAGCGGGTTTAGCTCCTTGTTTAGCGACATTTTGCCCAGACGATAAGTCTGGATAAACTTTAAAAACTCTAGTGTTCAGCTCATCATAATATTCATCTGAGTCAGCGTCAAAACCTTCGTTAATTAAATTGTAGTGTGTAAAATAAGCAAACTGTGTAGCCTGGGTGTTAGTAGCATCGCTATTATCTCCATACCATTGATTTTGCTCATGCCAAGATTCAGCTTCTTTGGTTGCTTGCACTTGTTGTTGTTGTTGTGGTTCTTGATAGTATTGTTGAGGTTGTACAGGTTGTGGGTTAGCAAAAGCTTGTTCGCTTTGTGCTTTAGCCATTCTGACTTTTTCTTTTTGGATACTAAGGTCACTTTTTAATGTATCAGCCTTTGACATTAAATCAGCATCATTAGACTCAACAGCTTTTTTATACAAGTCGTTAGCTTGCATTTCTTTTGCGTTAATTGCTTCTTCTTCTTTTTGGATTAAAGCATGCCTTGTTTGCATCCTTTCTTGTCCATAAGCAATATTTTCAGCTTCTTTTTGCGCTAACATTTGTTCTAATCTGGCAGATTTTTCTTCTGCTGCTCTATGTCTTTCGTTTAGTTTATTAATCCGTTTTGAAACGGACTTTGTATAATTATCTAATTCGTCTTCTGGAGAAGCCTCAACTATATCCTGTTCTACTACCTGTACCTCAACCTCTTCAACTTCTGGTTGAATTACTTGTGTATTTTCTTGTTCATTCATATTTATAAACTCGCTATGTCATCGGGATCGAGTATGGTGGCTATAACTTCATCATCATTAATGATTCTGACCTCTGCACCGTCCTCCAATTTAAACCTAGAGCCAGAGTAACGCCCTATTAAAACCCATTCTTTTTCTTCACACCAAGGGGTTTCTCCATACCTTGCCTTATCGTTATAACATAGTGGTCCTTTTTTTACCACATAAGCAACAACTGTAGCCAAAGCCTCACGATCGGTAGTTTGTTTTGTAAGAAGGATACCGCCCTCTGTTTTTGCTTTACCAGCATAAGGTAAAACTAGCATACGCCAACCGGTTGGTTGCGGCATACGATCTAATACTGTCTTGTCTAGTAGGGTAGGATCTAAAACTCTGGACTCTTCTTTTATGTAAGCATCTGCAACTATGTCATTTGTAGATTTTATTTCTGCCATTTATTTTTCCTGGTAAAAGTCTTTTAATTCGTTTAGCACATAGTATAAAGCAGAAAGTTCACCTTGCAAATATTTATAATGTTCTATATCTTTTAGCGAACCAGACATCAAAGTTTCTGATATCTGTCCTTCTCTGTCTTTAACTTTACGCTTGATAAAATCTAATAAGCTAACTTCATCCATTATTTTTTAGCTGGTCTGCCTCTTTTTTTAGCAGGAACTTTTTTTACGATTGTTAATTTTGGTTTTGTTGTCTTCTTTTTAACAGCTGGTGCTTCTACAACAATCTCAACCATTGGCTCTTCTACTACAACTTCTTCTATAACAGGTTCTTCAATAACAGTTTCTTCTATGACAACTGCACTATCTATCCTTGCCATTTTTTCACTAATTCTTTTTTTACTAGCAGCACTTTTTTGTGCTTTTGCTTGCATTGCTTGTGCTAGTTTAATTTGCTTGGCGCGTTCTTCTATGCTCTTTTTTGAACGTAATTCTGCTAATTCTTGCTCTTTTTGATTCATAATTAATTCCTTACTTTAGTTTCTAATTCTAATAATTTCAGATCTGCATTTTGTTTTAAACGATCTATTGCTACGCCAAGCTTATCATCTGCGATATCTTTTTGCACATTTATGCGTTGTCCTTGCATTTGTGTTTCTTGCATTTTTTCTTGTGATCTTTGATTTTGTTTCTGCATAAATTGCTGTGACTCTATATCCATTTCTTTATCTTTAAGATCTAATTCTGCTTTTCTTATTTCTACTAAAGGATCTCCGCCATCGCCTTGACCAATAGATTGCAAGAACTCATTAGTAAGTTCAGCCATAATAGGTGAGCTGGCTTGGTCTTTTATTAAAGCAATTTGTTGTTCTGATTGTTTTGCTTCTTCCGGGGAAACTTGTTGCATTTGTTCTTGAATTTGTTGTATTTGAGCTTGTGCTTCTTCTGGCATTTGTTGTGCTGACATCTGTGAGGCTAAAAACTGTAAATGTTGCATACAATGACTAACAATAACAGATTGTATTTGTGCATTATCTTGAACTATTTTAGTTAAAAACAAACTTTTATGCGTGTCCAAATGAGCTTGATGATTTTGACCTTCAAAAGCTTGTGCTGGCTTACCCATTAATAGACTAGCATTTTCTGTTCCTGCATCAACTGGCTTAGGAGTATTATCAGCTGGTGGTTTTATTAAAGCTTCTACATTATCTACACCCAGAGCTGCATACATTCTTTTATAAGCTTCGTATATACCAGTTGGACCATGAATTTCTGGGTTTGATTGAACCATTTGTAATAGTTCTTGCGCTAGAGTTATTCTTTGACTTTGTGAAAATATATTAGGATCTGAAACAGGAACTACATCTACGCGGCCATCAAAATCAGATTGTTTTATTTCATTAGGTCCAGATCCAGTAGCAAATTCATAAGCAGGTGGTAAATATTCACCAAACACTTTTGCTAACAATTTAAACTCTAATCTTTGTGCATAATGCAATCTTTTGTGTATTGCACTCATTACTTTTGTACCACGTTCCAATAAAGCAACAGTCGTACCTACTGGCATTGCTGCGTTACTATCACCAACATTCATGTCAGCTATGGCTGCAAATCTTTTACCAGAGTCTACTAGTAAACCAAGTAATTGCATTAATACGTTACTAGGTTCTTTTATTGGTAAAGGTATAAGGTTTTCACGCAAAGAACCCCCGGTTGTATCAATATCCCTAAATTCACCTGGTTGTAGTGGTTGGTCTTCATCACGTATTCTCATACCTCTAGCTTTAAAACCAGCAGGTAAGTTAGCTAATGTACCAGCATCTATAAGCTGTCTTAATATAGATGTAGATGCTTTAGATAGACCGCCAATCATGTGTGATAAACCTAGTCCATAAAAGCCGAGTCCCGGTAAAAACTTGTATTGTATGAAATAATTAATTTTATTTTTTAAAGGATCGTCTTCTCGGTAGTTTCGTCTTATAGATAATATAGTTTCTGACTCTTCATCTATAGTAATTATATAAGGCAGTTTTAATCCTGTTGGAGAACCTTCTTGATCTAAGTCTTCAAAGCCTTCAATATCTAAAACAGTGTGCATTTCGTAAATAGTTCTATTTCTGTCTTCTTTGTAACTAGGCTCTATACCTTGTATTTCATTTATTTGCTTATTAATTTCAGATTCATCTTCACCGTAAGTATCTTCTGGAATTTCTACATTTGCATAAAAACCAGTTATTTGTTGTTTTCTTACTTCGTTGTAAGACATGCTTATCGCATGTGTAACTCTTTCAGCTGAAGATAAATCAGAAGCTTCGTAAGGTACAATAAGGTCTTCTGGTGTTACGAACTTTGATACAGCTTTATTAGTTACAAAATCAAAATAAACTTTTTTAAATGCAGATCCTGCTAGTGGTAAATAAAACAACAACATATCTAGTTCTGGATCATATTCTTCCATTACATTCATTATGTAATAGTTCATAAATTCTTGTATTCTGTCAGCTTGGCTTTCAGTTTCTACTGTTCTAGCACCAATAACTTGTGTTTTGACCGGACCTTTTGCTGGTAGCATTTCTTTATATGCTTGTGCTTGGAATTGTGTAACTGCTTCTGCTAAAATTGGATGTATAACTCCAGAAGATCCTTCAAATGGTTGTGATCTAGACTCATCAAACTTCATACCTAAATATTTAAGGCCATCGGTATAAGTTTTTTCCCACTCGCTTCTGGACTGCTTGTCGCTTTCTACTGAACTAACAAGATCGGAAGCTAGTTTTTCTAGTATTTTTTCATCTACAAAATCAACCAAATTACTATCAAAATCCATAGGAGGCATTGGATCTTCCATAATTTCGTCATCTAAAAGTACACCCTCCTCGTTGACTAAAATCTGTGCGGCATTTTGTATTTCGTCAGTTCTAGTTGGTTCTGTCATTATTTCTACAGCAGTGCTGTTATCCATAATGTCTGGATTCATTTCGGTTCCTAATGTTCTTTCTATAGCCATAATATTTAGTGTATCACCCTTGGTCTTTTTTCGTCACCTGTTAAAATTAAATCAACTAATTCGCCATTCAATGATAATCCTTGGCTTTCAGCTATTAATTGTGCCTGTTGCCAAGTTTCAGCATGTATATCTGGGCCTTCATATTCTTCTTCGTCCCAAGTAAACCTTGTTATAAATATTTTTTTTAATGGCATTAGTAATACACCACTCTATTTTTTTTCATTAAATGAGCTTGTTCTTGGTAGTCTTCTTTCAACGATACAAAACCACCTTGTCTAAATCGCATTAAAGCCATTGTAGCACTATCGCAAAAGTCGTCATAGTCGCCATAGGGGAAGGAAGCCATCTCTTCTATGACCTCATCTGCAAAAGCATCTTCGGGTGCCCAAACCATTCCAGATTCAAATATAGGCGCAACGCTATTCATTCTAGCTACTTTATCTTGGCCTCTACTTGGTGAGTATGCTGTTACTGGTATGCCCATTCTTCTTAATTCTTGTGTTAGTGGTGTCCCAGATGCTTTTGCTTCAATCAAGACGCAATCTGGATCCCAATATTTATATTCATCAAATGCTATCTTTTTTAGCTCTGGGAAGTCAACCCTAAATCGTTTTGCATCTAATAAAATAATTGCGTTTGTATCTTCATGTTTTGTTTCAAATATTGCCCAAGTAGTTATTGCTGAGTAGTCTGCTGTATCTTTTTTTGAAAAAGCTGTATCGTAACTTTGTATTATATAGCTATGTTCTGGGACATCTTCATGCTCCCAACGATTCCACCATTCTCTTTTTACTATAGATCCTGCTTCTGCTGTTGGATTTTGCATCCACTGGCTATTCCATTTGGCTACTGGTAATGAAGCTTTAACTGATAACAGCTCTTCTTTTTTCCAAAACTCTGGCCATAAAGGTTGGTCTGTTTCTGGCATAATTGCAGGAAATTCTACAACTTCCCATTGGTCAGCATTTTCATCACCTTGTTTTTTTAAAACTTTACCAACAAGATCTTTTACACTCCAACGTGTCATTACTATCACTATAATCCCACCTGGCTGTAAACGCTGTCTAGGTCCAGAGGTATACCATTCATAAGCTGATTCTAATGACTTAGGAGATAAAGCATCTTGCTCTGAATGTGGATCATCAATAATTAGTAAGTCTGCACCACGACCTGTAATAGCACCACCGACACCAGCGTAAAAACTTTCACCTTCTTGGTTAGTAGTCCATCTACCAGCAGATTTATTGTCTGCTTGCAATTTTAAGTCCGGGAAGATATGTGAATACTCATCACTATCAATTATGTTTCTAACTTTTCTACCGAATCTAACTGCTAGTTCAGCTGTGTGGGTAGTCTGTATAATTTTTAAATCACCTCTTCTACCCATCATCCAGGCAGGAAAGTATGTTGATGCAAATTCAGATTTTGAGTGCCTAGGTGGCAAACAAACAATAAGACGTTTTAATTTACCTTCAGCAATCCTGTTAAATTTCTCACCTATAATTTTATGATGTCTACCTTCTATAAACTCTGGCCATAAGTGTTTAACAAAATTAATAAAATCATTTTGACAAACATCTTGTTTGTCTATCTGGTCATATCTGTGCAATAAAGCAAGAGCTTCTTGTTTATCTTGCTCAGAAAGTATATCAAAATCTTTTATTGAAACTTTACTCATATTTTTCCTAGTAAAGACGGGTAGAGCAGCTAGATAGTGACATAGTAACCACTCTAACCCTAAGCGTAAAAACGCCTAGAGTCAGTATATATCAAAACCTAAACTTGGTGCCATTCTTTGCCTTGGAATAACAATGCTTCAGCTTCTCGTCTTCTAATTAATCCTTCTTTTACCACACCAGAGGCTTTATTCCAGCGTTTAATTTGCGCTGGCACATCTTCATAATTACCTTGGTTTAAAACTTTTAACATAGTAGAAGAATTGAGGTTTGATGGGCCTAAATTGTAAGTCCAACTTACAAGAGCATCAAATTGGTTTTGACTCAATGGCATTTCTACTGCTTTGTGTACATGATCTTCGTATTCTACAATTTCTTCTTCAAGCCAGTTATCTGCTTGTTCTTGCGTACAAGTATCACCCATTTTTACATCTTTAGTTCTTCCCCAGGCTATTGTAGGTACATTTGCCGCGCACTTGTATGCTTCTAATTCACAACCTTCAAACTTTTTAATTAAATTTAATCCTTCTTTTGATATAGACATTTTAATAATCTCCCCATATTTTTTGTTTTTTACCACCGTGATATTCGATTGCATGACCTTCATTAATAAGCATTTGACAAATATCTTCACCATTTTCATCGTAAGGAATACCCAAGATTCTTCCGTATTTGCCTTTTCCAAGTGATTTTACTTTGAATTTTCCTACACATAGTTCTTTCAACCTTTCTTTTGCAGCTAAACCCAGCTTTTTTTCTGCTAAATCTCTTGTGCGGCTCTCTGGAGTGTCAATTCCATGAAGACGAACTCTTTGTTTGTTTAATTTAACATTAAAACCAAGATCGATTATGCAATCAAAAGTATCACCATCTATAACCCGGTCGAGTTCACAATTATATACAAAAGCATCTGGCGCTTTACTCATTTTCATCTCCTTGTTTTATTGTTACTTTTCTATAATACACGACAACTTCTTTAAGTTCGTTTATATAGCGTTTTAACTCTTGCATGTTGTAGGCCATAAGCTCGTAATCTGGTATAGACATAGCAACAAACACTAATTGTCCTTGATCTTTTTCAACTCTAGCCAAGAACTCATCTATGTTTTTATTAGATACTACATACCAGTAAGGATCTTTTAGATCTATTTCCCTAGGCATTATAGGTTGCGCTATAACCCTTTCTAATGGTTTAGCAACAATCTCTATTTGTTTACTTGGTATTAGGCTGCAACTGCACGCCATCATCAAGACTGTCAATGTTACGGCTGTCTTTTTCAATGCTATCAAATACATTTTTAGTTCCTTTGTTAATTTTAGGCTCTAATAAGCCTGGTTTTGCGGCAGCTAATTTGGTTAAATTGTGTCGTTTAAATATATCAAGGTACCTTGACATTTCTTTCTGGATCTCTTGATTTCGACCTTGGAGTTCTAACAAGCTGTTTGTTTGTAAAACCAAATCATTCTGTAAATTATTTATAGCATCTTTTTGTGTTTCTACAGCGCCTTCTAGTAAGGCATTGTTTGTGCTCAATACTTTATTTTCAGTATATAAATAATAAGAGCTCAAACCTAAAACAACCACGAGTGCTAATAAAAATTGTTGCATTAACAATCCTCTATTATGTAATTGAGTCCGGCTGCACTTTGATATTCTATAATTCTGCCGTTGTCGTCTCTAAATTTTAAATGCTTTTCTTTTTGCACAATAATTTTTTTTGTTATATAAGATCTGTCATCTTCGTCACCATATTCTTTATTAAAGGATACAGTTACTTTGTACCGCGGCCTTAATTTATACCAAAACCATTCTACTAGCTTGTTCCACATTCTATACAGTCCAAATTGGTAAAGAATCTTTCTTACCTTTAACCTTAATTGGTTTCAATGACTTTAACATAAGTTTGCAGTTTTTTGCAGTTTCTTGCCCAATTAAAATATCAACGCCTACTTCTTTGGTAGCAGACTCTAATCGTGCAGCTGTGTTTACAGGATCTCCAATAGCAGAATAATCAAAACGAGTAGAGCTGCCCATGTTACCTATCACTGCAAATCCAGACTGGGTTCCAACGCCGACCTGGACTGGGGTAGATAAAGTTTTATTGAGCTCTGTAATACCTGCTTGTATATCTATTGCAGCCTGGACTGCTTTGGTTTCGTGGTCTTCAAGATCCAAAGGAGCACCAAATATAAACATACCTGCGTCCCCGATAAATTTATCCGTCATTCCGCCTAATTTTTGCACAACATCTACTTGCACAGTCAAAGTCTTATTCATAATTTCGGTAACTTCTTCTGGCGATAATCTCTCACTTAAAGCGGTAAAACCACGTAGATCTGTAAATAAAAACGTGCAGTATCTTTTTTCTCCGCCAAGTTTTAGTAACTCCGGATTGTTCTGGAGCTGTTTGACTTGTCTTGGATCTAAATAATGCTCAAATTGTTTTTTAATTTGTTGTCTTAACTTGTATTGTTCTCTAAACCTTAAGTAAAAAGCTAGTGATCCTGTAATAAACTGTGATACTAAGGTCCAAGTCACATCTAACAAAGTACCACTGTGGATAAGTGTATATCCTGCATAAGCTGTAGATAACATTATTGCTACAGCTATACTTATGCCCAATGTGATGCCAAAAGCGTGCAATACAACCCATATTAGGCTCACAGAGACTATAAATATTAATATTTCAGCAGCTAGACTCCAATCTGGTATGTAAGGCGAGTCTTGTATTAAAATTGACTCAGATAATGCTGCTTGAATCTTATGCGGTTCTAATAATCCAGATGGCGTTGCAATCTGTGGCATGATTCCGTTAGCAGTAACACCAATAAATACAAATTTGCCTGCTACATCCATTTCTTGCAGATCTGTTTGAGGTGTATCTACCCAAGAGATCCATTTACGGCCTAAGCTATCTGTTTTAACAGGTGGTATTCCTCTGACTGATATCTCTTGGATACCATTATCATTTGTAGTGATAATGTAAGACCGAGAACCTGTCAAGACTTTAAGTACCTCGGTACCAAAAGCAGAAACCCAACCATCCGGGGTTCTAAGTAAAAGTGGTATTCTTCTTACCAAATTATCTATATCAACGGGTGCTGTAGCTATACCTTCTAATGATTTATCTTGAAGTGTGCTGATATTTTCTACTACACCCTGGGTAAGAATACCACCAATATCATCGCCTTTAATAATTGTGCCAGTAGTTTTTGGATATATGCCATTGGGACTTTCAAAGGTAGCTAGTATAGTAGGACCTAGTTCTAACGAGCTCGCAAAATACTCATCGCCACCCATGCGATCTGGCTGTGGAAAACTTATAACCCAACCTACGCCTAAAGCTCCTGCTACAAGTATGTCTAAGTTTATTTCTGCTAATCTTTTCCGGGGTATTGGCCAGCCTCCTTCAGCTGCTACGTTTTCTTCAGTAATATTTAAAATAGTAAAGCTACCGCTAGGTTCTTGGTGTTTGACCAGAGCGTCAAAAGTTTTTAATTTAAGTATTTCGGTAGGAGTGCTTTGGAATACTAAGGGCAAACTTAGTAACAAAAGTATAGGTAATAAAAGTTTATTCACTTTGAGTTATGGTTATGTTGGAGTCGCCACCGCCGTTAATTTTAACAACATTAGATACACCATCTTGAATAATAATTAAAGTATAAGAGCCGTTGCCGTTTAAATC
>Ga0208814_1001310_pt1 | contig 11879 bp, 13 predicted proteins | sample MalvirAntarct_55_FD_184253 | JGI IMG/M metagenome (GOLD analysis project Ga0208814, IMG submission 184253) | Marine viral communities from the Global Malaspina Expedition - Malaspina viral metaG Antarct_55 (SPAdes) (version 2) | ecosystem: Environmental > Aquatic > Marine > Oceanic | place...
GCAGTTACTTTAGGTAACACTGCTACTACACACGTAGTTTGCACTGACGCTAAGATGGTGCTTATTGAGACAAGTCACGCTTTAGACATTGGGTTTGCTACAGCAGAGGCTGACATTACAGATAACGACATTATGTTACCTGCTGGTGTACATACTCTTGTCGTACCTAAAGCAATAGGCAATGCCACTATTCTAAACTATAGACGGGGTAGTGGTTCAAGTACACTAGTACGTGTAGTCTTATCATAATTCTAACTTCCTTGCCGTGTACTTTGTGCATGGCGGGGTTGCATTAATAACTGTATAAATTTTAACTTGAACATGGTATAACTATCCTTGTAGTAAAGCATAAGGAGAATATACTATGTTCAAGAATATTATTAAGGCAATTCAACGGGCGCAAATGCGTAGAGTACAGTACTGGCAACTTGTAAATATGTCAGATTCAGGACTACGGGATGTAGGAATAACACGTGGCGAAATCAAAAAAGTCTTCGACAAGTACAGTTAATGCGGCGGGTAATTATACTCAGCCTACTAAGCGTAAGCGTATTTTTGCTGCAGTTAAAGCTGGATCAAAAGGTGGTCGGCCCGGTCAGTGGTCGGCCCGTAAAGCACAACTTGTCGCTTCTCGTTATAAAAAAGCAGGTGGAGGTTATACATCATGAAGGGCGTAAAGCACTATAAGAAAGATGGCACAGAACATAAAGGCGGCACTCACAAGATGCCTAATGGTTCTTTGCATACTGGTAAGGCACACAGTAAAACAAGTGTAAAATTATTTCACTATAAAGACCTAAGTAAAAAAGCAAAGGCAAAAGTTGATGGCACTAAACAAGTCACAAAAAAGTCTTAATAAGTGGACTAAGCAAGATTGGAGAACCAAAAGTGGTAAGCCCTCTACACAGGGGTCTAAGGCTACTGGTGAAAGATACCTTCCTGCTAAAGCTATTAAGTCTCTTACTAGTGCTGAGTATTCTGCTTCAACAAGTGCCAAACGAAGAGGCACGGCGCAGGGCAAGCAGCACGTGGCTCAACCTAAAAAGGTTGCAGCAAAAGTAAAGAAATATAGGGGGAAGTAAATGCCAGAGATTATTATGGAGCGTATACTGAAGTGGCAGCTAATGCCACGTATTATGATGCTTGCAGTAACTGTATTAACCTATCAAGCAGTTCACTGGTTTATGACATTGCCTGACCCATCTATTCAACAATCGGGACTAGTATCAATTTGTATGGGCGCACTTACAGGTTGTTTTGCCGTGTGGCTAGGCAATGAGAAACACAAATGATTGGTCAACTTATAGGTAGCCTCACAGGACTAGCTACTAGTATCATTGATGGCAAGACACAGATCAAACTAACTGAGGCTGAGATTAAAAAGAAGCAGCTTACTGGTGAGATTGATTGGGACTTAGAAGCTATGAGAGCTACTGAGAACTCATGGAAAGACGAATGGATTACTTTACTATTCAGTATTCCTCTTATACTTGCATTCTGTGGTGAGTGGGGTAATGCTATAGTTGCACAGGGCTTTGCTTCACTAGAAATAATGCCTCAGTGGTATCAGATTGCATTAGGTGGTATTGTAAGTGCCAGCATAGGAATGCGTTCAGTGAGTAAGTTCTTTGGAAAAAAGTAATGTAGTAAAGATGCCGCAGTTAAGTGAGACTGATAGGCAATTTACTAACTTAGAGAAACAACAGGAACAAATACGAGAGCAAGCAAGGCTCATAGCGGAGAAAAAGAATGTCGTTTAAACTATCATCACGTAGCACAGGAAGACTTGGTGGCATTGAGCCTGATTTAATAGAAGTAGTAAAAGCTGCTATTGAACTTACTAAGGTAGACTTTGGTGTTACATGCGGTATGCGTACCGTACAGGAGCAGGAAGCCTTGGTAGCTAGTGGTGCCTCACAAACTATGAAGAGTAAGCACCTAGAGGGCCGTGCAGTTGATCTGGTGGCCTACATTGGCCCTAACGTAACTTGGGCTTTAAATAAGTACGACGAACTAGCTGACGCTATGGCTGCTGCTGCCAAACAAAAGGGTATAGCTCTCAAGTGGGGAGCCGCTTGGACAGTAGGTAATATTGCTGATTGGGATGGCTCAATGGAAGACGCTATGAATGCATATGTTGATGTACGTAGATCACAGGGTCGTAGGCCATTTATTGATGCACCACATTTTGAAATGATGTAGATATGTACACGTTTGTCCTGATGGTATATCTAGGTGTAACTAGAGAATTAATAGAGGACATAATGATATTTACAAACATTGATCACTGCAACTACTACGCTAAAGAAATTACTAAGAGATACAGTACACATGCCCTTACATTAGAAGATAAGGTGGTGGCGTACTGCTTACCTAAATATAAGGAACTAAAATAATGGCACGTAACCTTACAGAGAAGCAACAGTTATTTCTCAATGTACTGTTTGATGGTGCAGGTGGAGATGTTTTAACTGCTAAACGTATGGCAGGTTATGCTGACAGCTACAGTACATCTGAGGTTGTCAATAGTATGAAGGAAGAAATACTTGACGCAACTCAAAGTTATATGGCAAGGAATGCACCAAAAGCTGCAATGGCTATTGTCGGTGGTCTTTATGACCCCACAGAACTGGGCCTTAGAGATAAAGTTGCGGCTGCAAAGGAACTACTGGACCGTACTGGATTGGTTAAAACAGAAAAGCTCCAAGTAGAAGCAAAGGGTGGTGTCATGTTGATGCCAGCTAAGAATAAAGAAATGTGTTCTTGTGGAGAAAGCACAGACAACTGCATGTGTGATGACTAGACCTTTAGGCAAATGGAAACTTCCTCAACCCACTGACGTACAAATAGACAATGAGTGGGTTGACATTCCTAAAATATCACGTACAATACCTTTTGGGTATATAGTTGATCCTGATGATATAAACATATTAAAACCTATACCTGACGAACTCAATAAGTTGGTACTAGCTAAAAAGTACTTAAAGCAATACTCATACAGAGAAGTTGCTAATTGGTTAAGCGCACATACAGGTAGAAGTATATCTCATGTAGGGTTAATGAAACGGGTAAAGAATGAAAGAAGTAGAAAACAACAAGCTACAAGCCTACGCAGATGGGCAGAATATGCAAAAGCGGCGCTCTCCAAAGCGGAAGCCATCGAAAACAAAAGGCTCGACTGCAAAAAAGATAGTGAAGAATCAAATACCGCAGTCTAATATAATTGAACAAGAGTATATTAAAGAGGTTGAAGAAAATCACAACATTATCTTTAAGCCTAATGAGGGACCACAAACAAACTTTCTTGCATCAGGAGAAAGAGAAGTCCTGTACGGAGGCAGTGCTGGTGGTGGTAAGTCTTACGCTATGCTTGCTGATCCTTTGCGGTATATGGGTAATTCCAACTTTAGTGGCCTACTACTGCGTCACACAACAGAAGAACTAAGAGAACTTATTAGTAAATCACAAGAAATGTATCCTAAGATTTGGCCCGGTATTAAATGGTCAGAACGTAAGATGCAGTGGACTGCACCATCAGGGGCTACTCTGTGGATGAGTTATTTAGATAAGGATCAGGATGTTACTAAGTATCAAGGATTGGCATTTAGTTGGATTGGTTTTGACGAACTTACCCAATGGGCTACACCTTTTGCTTGGAATTATATGAGATCACGTTTACGTACAGCAGACCCTGAGTTACCTCTTTCAATGAGGGCAACCACAAACCCCGGCGGCAGAGGCCATCACTGGGTAAAAAAGATGTTTATTGATCCTGCACCTGCAGGTAAGCCTTTTATAGCTACAGACATTGATACAGGTGAGCAACTAAAGTACCCTGCAGGACATGCTAGAGCAGGTAGACCATTGTTTAAACGTAGGTTTATACCTGCAAGACTAAAAGATAACCCGTACCTATCTCAACAGGGTGACTATGAAGCAATGCTTTTGTCACTGCCAGAGCAACAACGTAGACAATTACTAGATGGTGATTGGGACATTAAAGAAGGCGCAGCCTTTACAGAGTTTGACAGAAACCTACATGTCATTGATCCTTTTGAAATTCCTAATAACTGGGTTAAGTTTAGAGCTTGCGATTACGGTTACGGAAGTTACACAGGAGTCCTATGGTTTGCAGTTAGTCCTGATGAGCAGTTGGTAGTGTACAGAGAATTGTATGTATCTAAAGTTCTTGCGGTAGATTTAGCTGACATGGTGCTTGAATTAGAGGCTGGTGATGGTAACATGCGTTATGGTGTACTTGACTCTTCCTTGTGGCATAAGCGTGGTGACACTGGCCCTAGCCTAGCAGAGCAGATGATTATGAGGGGCTGTCGCTGGCGTCCATCAGATAGAAGCAAAGGCTCACGTGTGGCAGGTAAGAACGAAATACACAGACGCCTACAGGTAGATGAGTTTACTGAAGAATCTAGGATGGTGTTTTTTAATACCTGTACTGAAACTATCTCACAACTACCTGCTATTCCTTTGGATAAAAAGAATCCAGAAGATGTGGACACACATGCGGAAGATCACTTGTATGATGCATTACGTTATGGTATAATGTCTCGACCACGCTTTAGTGTATGGGACTTTGACAGTAGGGGTGTACCAGCTAACAGTATGCCTATGGCAGACTCAACTTTTGGATATTAAGGAAATATAAATGGAAGAAGAAAATACATTCATTGAAGACGAATCAATTGTACTAGAGGACAGTGAGCAATCTTCAATAGACGATTATCAAACCAATAATATTATTCCTTACATTGAGGGTCGTTTTAAACGTGCAGAAGAGTACCGCAATCAAGACGAACAGCGTTGGCTTTCTGCATATAGAAACTACCGTGGTATATATGGCCCTGATGTACAATTTACTGAAGCTGAAAAGTCAAGGGTATTTATTAAAGTAACTAAAACTAAAACCCTTGCAGCCTATCAGCAGCTTGAGTCTATCATGTTTGCTAATAATAAATTCCCACTTACTGTTGATCCTACTGAACTACCTGAAGGGGTAGTGTCTGATGTAAACTTTGACCCTAAAGAACCTGATCAGATTAAAGAGTCAGAAGTAGATGAGCAAGTAAGTCCCTATGGCTTTAAGGGTGACGGTAAAGAACTTGCTAAAGGTGCAACAAGTAAAACACTTGGTGAAATGCTTGGCCCACTTACTGATAAGTTAAAAGATATTAGTGGCCTACGTAATGGCACAGGCATGACCCCTACCGCCATTACTTTTAGTCCAGCTATGGTAGCTGCAAAGAAGATGCAGAAGAAAATACAAGACCAACTAGAAGAGTCTAATGCAAGTAAGCATCTACGTAATACTGCATTTGAAATGGCTTTGTTTGGCACTGGTGTTATGAAGGGTCCATTTGCTGTAGACAAAGAGTACCCTCACTGGGATGAAGAAGGCACTTACAGCCCTACAATTAAAACAGTACCACAGGTATCTCATGTATCTGTGTGGAACTTTTACCCTGATCCAGACGCAAACAATATGGATGAGGCACAGTATGTAATTGAACGTCACAAAATGTCACGGTCACAATTACGTCAACTCAAGAGGCGTCCTTTCTTTAGGGACAATGTAATTGACGATGCAATTAAACTTGGGGAAAACTATAATAAAGAATTTTGGGAAGACGATCTGTCTGACTATGCACCTGAATATGGCGTAGAACGCTATGAGGTACTAGAGTACTGGGGCATGGTAGATGTAGATTTCTTAGAAGAACAGGGCGTAGACATTCCTTCTGAGCTTAGTGACGTAGATGAACTACAGGCTAATGTTTGGGTATGTAATGGCAAACTACTGCGTATGGTAATCAATCCATTTAAACCTGCCCGTATACCGTATCATGCTGCCCCGTATGAACTCAATCCCTATAGCTTCTTTGGTGTAGGTATAGCTGAAAACATGGATGACACACAGACCTTAATGAATGGGTTTATGCGTATGGCTGTGGACAATGCTGTACTGTCGGGTAACTTACTTATAGAGATTGATGAAACGAACCTAGTTCCCGGTCAAGACTTGTCACTGTATCCCGGCAAAGTCTTTAGGCGTCAAGGTGGCGCACCGGGACAGGCTATCTTTGGTACTAAGTTTCCTAACGTGTCAGGTGAGAACTTGCAACTGTTTGATAAGGCACGTGTACTTGCTGATGAAAGCACAGGCTTCCCTAGCTTTGCTCATGGTCAGACAGGTGTTACAGGTGTAGGTCGTACTGCATCAGGCATTAGTATGCTTATGGGTGCGGCACAGGGAAGTATTAAGTCTGTAGTTAAGAACATTGATGACTACCTACTGCGTCCATTAGGTGAGGGTTTGTTTAGGTTTAACATGCAGTTTGACTTTGACCCTGACATTAAGGGTGACTTGGAAGTCAAGGCACGTGGCACTGAAAGTCTTATGGCTAATGAGGTACGTAGTCAACGACTTACACAGTTTATGCAGATTGCAGCAGCACCATCACTAGCACCCTTTACTAAGTTTGATTATATTATTAGGGAGATTGCAAAGTCTCTTGATCTTGACCCAGATAAAGTAACAAACAATATGAATGAAGCTGCACTACAAGCAGAAATGATGAAGGGCTTTCAACAGGAGCAGCCCCCACAGCCTCAAGGAGGACAACCGCCTATGGACCCATCGGGGTCAGGTGGAGCAACGATAGGTACAGGTGGAGTACCAGCACCGGGACAACAAGGATTTACTGGAAATGAACAACAACCTACTCAACAACCTCAAGCCGCTGGTGGTCAACCAGCAGGAATGGGACCAATTCAATAACTATGTTGAGGATTTAATTAAGCAACAACAACGGTCTATGGAACAAACAGACGAAAGTGTTATTGTCTATAGGGCGCAAGGGGCTATACATGCCCTACGCAGATTACTTTTACTTAGGGAAGAGGTACTACAAAATGGCTGAAAAAGGTATGGGTCTTTTGTCAAGAATAAAAAAACCTACTTCAGAAAAGAATACTGCAGGGCGTAGTGTTACTTATAATCTTATGGATAATGTAATTGGTTTTGATGATGATAAAGTAACTCCCGGTGAAAAACTAACAAAAAATATAAATACATTTGCAACCTCTTTGTATAATGATCCAATAGAAACTACTACAGGAATAATTAAAGGCGCATATAATACTCTTGATAAAGCTATGCAAGGAAGAGATGCTTATATAAATGAAGACTATACTACTTTTATGGGTAGACCATTAGTAGATGATCAAGTTTTAGCAGAAGCAGATGAAAATTATATAAATGATATTACTTCTATTGCAGGTACAGTAGGTGGATCAGGACTTGCAGTAAGTAATGCACCTAAAGGCGCAGTAGGTTCTTTTGCTAGATCAAGTAAACCTATGTACTCTAGTACTAATTTACCAAAGAAAACTAGAAAAGCATATAAACTTTTTGTTAGAGGCGCAGATGATAAATTATATCCATTATTTGTTAATGCTGCAAAAGATGTACCTACTAATAAATGGTTAGATGCTGATTTTCCTGACACAGCATTTAAAGTAAAAACTAAAAGCGGAAAAATAGGACACTATGTACCTTCTAAGGGTGCAAAGGGTGCTGTACAAGGACAAATAAAAGGCACTGGTGTTCAAGTTAAAGTTCCTGACGAAGTTACTAAACAAAAAATATTAGATAGCGGATTTTCTGTATCAAAACCTAGTAAAGAATTTCCACATGGAACAACTCTTGCAGTTGCAGCAAGACCGGGTTGGCACGCAGGTACTAACCCTATTGCTACTCATCTTGGACCTCAACAAAACGTAACTAAATCACAGTGGGATGCATTAAAAAAGACTAAGCAATTTCCTTCAGAGTCTTTTAAATCAAGAAAAAATAAAAATGGTATATCTTATTCTATAAAAATTAGAGCAGATGATCATGTTTGGGCAGAAGTAGAAATGCCAGATGATGTAAATTGGCAAGCTATAGCAGATAAAAAAATAAATGGAACAGCAGACATTAATGATGAAGTACCGTTAGGCGGTAGTTATAAATATAAACAGGGTCAAGCAGATGCTGAGACATGGATTATTGGTGGTAATATGAAAATTACTAAAATACTTGATCCTAGAGAAGCAGAAGCATTAAGAAAAAATGGTAAAGATTTGCCTACTTTAAATGATCTTAGGTCAGTACTAGGAGAAGATGCAGGATTTAATACAGGCGGTTTAGTTAAACCAAAAAATTATAAGGAAGGTGGATTAGTACCAATGGAGAACCAAATGAACTTTGCACTAGGTGGATTAAACGATGAGGGTGGCGAGATTGACGAAGTGTCAGGCAATCGTGTACCTATTGGCGGCACTAAAGAAGGTGTTCGTGATGACATACCCGCTAACGTAAGTGAAGGTGAATTTGTTTTTCCTGCTGATGTAGTACGCTATCATGGCCTAGATAAAATGATGGCACTGCGACAAGAAGCTAAGATAGGCTTACGAAAGATGGAGTCTATGGGACAGATGGGCAATAGTGAAGAAGCCACTATGTCTGATGATATGCCCTTTGACATGGCTGATCTTATTGTTGTTGGTGGGCAGGGTGAGCCTATGGAGTTTGCTGAAGGTGGATTTGTACCACAAAGGGAAACACTGCAGACTGCAGCCGTGCCTACGATGGGTGGTGGTACTACTGGTGGCACTACTACAACACCTATTGTGTATAATGACTTTATGAAGACACCTGTAGTGACTATGAAAGAATACCGTGACGCTAATGGTAACTCTATTATTATTACATCAGTAAATGGCAAGGCTACTACAGAAATACCTTCAGGTTATACATTGTATACACCACCTGCTAACACTGCTCCTAGCACAGTACAAGCAGCTATTCAGACAGCTAACAACTATAGCTATCAAACTTCTGGTGGTGGTGGTGGCGATGATGAAGGTCCAGATACACCAAGAGAATTGCAAGTAGACCCTGACTATGCTTCTATGAATAACTCTACATTATTTTCAACTATAAATGAACAAAATAGCTTTAGTGCTAAAGCAGGTAAAACTGCTGCAAAAGGAATTGCTTTAATGATGGGACCATTTGGTCTTGCTAGTATGGCAATAATGAATGCTGACGCACGTAACTTAGAAGAATTAGGCTACGCTCGTTATGCAGCTATGCCAAATGGCCCAGAAAAAAGAGCCTATGCAAAAACTCTTACGGATGTTTACGGTCAAACAACAGTAGACCCTAAAGAAGAAAATGCACTTGTAGAATTTGGTAAAGGATTTGTTAATTCTATTAGTGGATTGTTTGGAGTTAAAGATGAAGATGTTGATAAAGTAGTAAATGCTGCTGTTAGTAGTAGTGTAACTGTAAAAGCACCTGCTGCTACTGCTGCACCTGATGGGCGTGTAGCTACTTTTAAACGGGGTGCAGAGGCAGTTGCAAAAGGACAACCTGTTACTTCTGAAGTTGTTGGAGCAGGACCAACAGCATTACCAATGAATACTTTTGACGATGTACCTTTTGGAATTAAATCAGATATAAGATTAGCACAACTTGCAGGAATTGCCCCAACGTCTGATTTAACAAGGAATATACTTAATAAACGATTAGAAACTGGTCGGATTGCAGATTCACTTATGCCACCTCCACCTGTAACAAACGAACAAAGTGTTGCGTTTCCTGTTGGTGAAGATAATATGCCTCTACCTACTTCTTTAATAGAAGGCGCAGCGGCTGCTGGTAAAACTAGCACACCGCCATCTGGAATAATTGATGAAGTAGAACCCAGTGGTGCTGCACTAACAACACAACTACCTGCAGATGCTTTGCCACTTTTGAAGGTACCGCCTATAGCACAAACAGATATGCAAATGGGCATTGATTCTAAAAATATTTATCCAACAGAAGAACAATTAAAGTTATCGGGTGATGTATATAATACTAATGCTCAATATAGACAAATAATGGGGGACGTCCGTGATCCTAGATATATGGCAGTATATGATAGTGAAGTTCAAACAGATGCTACTGGAAAATTGCTCCCCGTCTATGGCGATAAAAAACTTAATAGTTTGTTAGGTGAAAAATATCCAGCTTCTACTGAAGCTGCAACTAATGCTGCAGAAAGAGGCACATTTCAACCTGATTATACTACTGGTCAACAAACAGATGCAGCATTTGGCCCACAAACAGATTATGGTCGGCGTATAGCAAATGCTAGAGGTGATAGTTTTATACCAGAATCTAATGTAGATGTTGCTGGTTTAGGGGATTCACCTGATATGTTTGGGCCAGAGATAAACCCCTATTCTACAATACCACGTGCTAATCCTGTAGGTGATCCATTAGGTGCTAACGCACAAGCTGCTGCTGTTACGGAAACAGGTATAAGCAGGGAACCTAGAGGTGTTACGTTTGTAACCCCAAAAAATAGTAGACAAGTATTAGCTAATGAAGCAGACAATGCGAATATAGCTAAGAATACTGCAGGATCAGGTTATGATGCAATGGCTACAGCTAGTATACCACCTGCAGTAGCACAACAAGTACCTGTAGCTGTCGCACAGTCAAATGCAAGTGGTGATCCAAGTGAAGACTCTACTGCATTTGAAGACCCACGTGATAGTATAGATGGTAGTTCGGGTAGTGGCATTGATGGTCCTCAAATTTCAAACAGTCAACTTACTCAGGGCAGAGCTAGAAATATTAAGAAAGCAACGGGTGTTGGTAATTATGCTACTGCACAAACTAATAGTGTGTTTCCAGATTTTGAAAGTGATCTTGATGACGGTACTGTAAATGTATTTAGAACAGACTATGCCAATGACCTTGATGGCCCTACTACCCCTACAAGTACTTCTTTAGCTACTGATACAGCTACAGGTAAATTTTCAGGTTCTCCTAAAGCAAAGACTAAACCATCTATTGTTACAAAACGTACTAGCAAAGGCACACGTAAAGCAGCACCTACTGGTGATGACAGATTATCACAGGCTAACTTCTTAGAACGTGCGTTAGGCATTGAACCTGCAAAAGTAGGTGCTAGGCGTGGTAATGATGGTGTGTTGTATCGTACACAGGCAGACAAGCGTGAAGCTGACAATCGCCAAGACCAAGCTAAAGCAACTAAACGTGGTAGTGACAGAGCTAAAGTTAGAGCTGCTGAAGGGCAAGCTGGGGTAGATAAATTTAATAAAGCTAATGCTGCTGATATTGGTAAACGATATGGTGGAGATAAAGAAGATGGCAGTGACGGTCCTAAAATTGTTTGCACTGAAATGTATCGCCAAACACAACTGGTAGATTGGCAACATACTATGAAAATTTGGCATGTATATCAAGAAAAGCACTTGACACCTTACCACCAAGTGGGTTATCATTGGTTATTCAAACCATACGTTAGAGGTATGAAGAATAGTTCTATACTAACTAAGTTAGGTGCAGCATTAGCAAAACATAGAACAGAACATTTACGTTACATATTAACTAAAGGTAAAGCTAAAGATAACCTAATAGGTAATGTCTGGTGTAAATTTGTACATCCATTAGTGTACATTGCTGGTATCATAAAAGAAAAGATAGGCAAATAAATGGAAGAAGATACATATACATATGCAGAGTTCTTTGATGAGGTACGTGAACGTGTTATTGAATTATCTGATGAGGAAAAGTCTACACTAGCTTCTTTACAAACCTCACCTTTAGGTGTTGTTTTAGCAAAGGTACTAGGTCCAGACTTAACTGCACTAGGTTCAATCTTAGAGCCTAAAACTAAACGTGGTCTAGCTGCACGTAAACCAGCTACTTAGAACTGGCCTACCCACTCCCCTGCAACACAGGCTACGGTGGCCCCAGTAAACAGGAACTATAATGGAAAACGAAATAGTAGAAGTACAAG
>Ga0208814_1001311_pt1 | contig 11872 bp, 12 predicted proteins | sample MalvirAntarct_55_FD_184253 | JGI IMG/M metagenome (GOLD analysis project Ga0208814, IMG submission 184253) | Marine viral communities from the Global Malaspina Expedition - Malaspina viral metaG Antarct_55 (SPAdes) (version 2) | ecosystem: Environmental > Aquatic > Marine > Oceanic | place...
CCATCAAAGTGGCCGCATCCTCATGGTCGCTTGGATGAATCGCGAAGCCTTGGCGCTAACCGTCGCCGAGCAGCGTGCGATCTATTGGTCACGCTCGCGCGCTAAACTCTGGCGCAAAGGCGAAGAGTCTGGCCACGTGCAAAAGCTCATTGAACTGCGTCTAGATTGCGACGCCGATGTCATCACTATGCAAGTTGAACAAATCGGCGGCATGGCCTGCCACACTGGCCGCGAATCCTGCTTCTATCGCCGTCTACACGATGGCCAATGGCAAACCGTAGACCCCGTGCTGAAATCACCGGACGAGATTTACTCATGAGCGATTCTGACAAAAATCATGTGCTACGCGAACTCGCGCTAGTCTTGGCTGAGCGCAAAAAGGCTAGCCCTGAGAGCTCCTACGTTGCCAGCCTGCATCATAAAGGCTTGAACAAGATTCTCGAGAAAGTCGGCGAAGAATGCACCGAGACCATCATTGCTGCGAAAGATGCCGAGCGCAGCGGATCACTTGATGAGCTAGTCTCCGAGACTGCCGATTTATGGTTTCACTCATTGGTCATGCTCAGCCATTTAGGCGGCCATCCCGATCAAATTTTAGCGGAGCTAGCACGACGTTTCGGCCTGTCCGGCCATGACGAAAAGGCTAGCCGCGACACCCCTTAATTTTAGCAAATGGAAATGGCGCGCTAGCGCGAGGAGATATCAATGTTATCTGGACTGTCACTACCACATATTTTGCTGCTGCTGGTTATTGTCGTGCTGCTCTTTGGCACCAGCAAATTAAAAAACTTAGGCAAGGATCTAGGCGGTGCTATTAAAGGCTTTAAAGAGTCGATGAGCGGAGACGACGAGGCAAAAGCAAAAGCGCCGGAGCAGAAAGTCACGCATCAGCCTCAGGACCAAGTGCCGCCAAGCGATATCAAAGCTAATGAGCCCAGCTCACACGAACGCAAAGACAGCTAGCACCCAACGAGACGCGCGCCATGTTTGATGTCGGCTTTAGCGAATTATTTGTCCTCGCGATCATCGCGCTAGTGGTGCTTGGGCCTGAGAAACTACCGCATGCCGCGCGTATGGCCGGCGCTTGGATTGGCCGCATTCGTCGCACCATTATCAATGTCCAAGCGGACATCGAAAACGAAGTCGCTAGCTCTGAAATGCGTGAGCGGATTCGTAAAGAAATGGCCAAGGCCGAGGCCGCAAAGCAGCAATTGAGCACTGATATTATGCAAAGCTTGAACGCTCCAGCGCCTGCTGTCGAAAGCACAACCGATGCTAATGAATCTAGCACGGTAAAAATCAGCGATAATCAGCCGCAGGGCAAGCCCAATGACTGAGCAGACTTCTCCCGAAATCCCTAGCGGCGAAATGCCCTTAGTCGCGCATCTCATCGAATTACGCACACGACTATTGCGCATCATCATTCTGCTCATCGTGGTGTTTTTCAGCTTGGTGTATTTCGCCAACGATATTTACGCTTGGCTATCAGCGCCGCTGCGCGCACTACTGCCCATCGGCAGTACGATGATCGCTACCGATGTCACCTCACCGTTCATGGCGCCATTTAAGCTGACGTTTTTTGTCGCGCTGTTTGCCAGCGTGCCCTATATTTTATTTCAGCTCTGGGGCTTTATTGCACCGGCGCTTTATCAACGCGAACGCCGCATTGCCATCCCTTTAGTGTTCAGCAGTGTCGTGCTGTTTTACGCCGGCATCGCCTTCGCCTACTTCATCACGCTGCCGGCCATCCTCGGCTTCTTCACTCGCATCGGCCCTGAAGATGTCGCCATCATGACCGACATCAATCTCTATTTAGACTTCGCACTAAAGCTATTTTTAGTCTTCGGCGTCACCTTTGAGATTCCCATCGCCGTGCTCGTGCTAATAGCCGCCGGCGTAGTCAGCAGCGCATCTCTTGCCGAAAAGCGTCGCTACATCATTGTCGGCTGCTTTGCCGTCTCGATGTTCTTGACGCCACCGGATGCATTATCGATGACCATGCTCGCCATCCCGATGTGGTTGCTGTTTGAAGCAGGCTTATTTTTCGGCGCCATATTGGAGCGCCAACGAAAAAGCCACGCTAGCGAATAGCCCAGCGTGGCTTAGTCACACAACATCATCTAAATCTAATGTTGATGCGCGTGGCTCATGCCCATCCGCATCAGTAAGTCCCGCGCCAACGGATTACCATCCATGTCCGCTAAATCAGCCTGATCAATCAGCTGACTTGCCACCAACGCCTTCACTGGTGCATCCCATTGCCGCACAGGCTTAGCAGTACCGCCACACGCTAGGCTAAATGGCTGTTTCGGAGACTTCAGCAGACGCTCAAACTCGGCCGCTTGAGGCGCGCGAGCCAACTCCAAAGGATGCGTAAAGCTCACCCCTTGCTTGATGTCTTGCGCCCAAAAAAGCACTTGCTGAATACGCCCTTGCGTTGATGCCCGCCATTGCCAAAGCTGACCTGGCGCCTGCATAGCGACATGCCTATTTTTCGCATGACTCCAGCGTGTCACTGCAAATACGGGTGGCAACGACCCACAGTATCCAGCGTCGGCAATCACTTCATATTCCACCCAACGCTGTGCATGAGCCGGTGCCATAAAGGCACCGGCCACAGACAACGCCAGCACGATCTGGCGAACCCTCATTACTTCACCATACTGCTGAGAAGTGGGTGTGCGTCAGCCATGACATGGAAAATATAACTTTGCTCTACCACTCCTCGGAATAAATGTGCGCCTGGACCCTTGGCAAAAATCATCACATCCTCACCGGCATGAGTCTCAGCCGATGTCGGCACCAAAGCCTCTTGGTGATAGTTCATGTCTTTGGTATTGACGCTTGTGAGATCGGCACGAGGATTGCTTAACGAGCCAGGCGTCATATCGGTTTTACTTGTTTTAGCACCATAGATGTCTTCACCAGCTACGCCCGCAGCAAAGCCTAAACCGTTGGCATAAAGCAGCGTGGTGTAGGGCTTACCTAGCAAATCAACAGCATCGCTGGTTTCAACATCGCCAGTGGCGCCATTAGCTTCACGCGTCAGACCTAAGATGGGGTTGTTACGAATTGGGTAACCACCAATCGTCAATGTGTGGCTATGGTCAGCAGTAACCACAATCAATGTATCGCTATCATTGGTTAATTCATCGGCCTTTTTGATAGCCGCATCAAATGCCTGCGAATCCTTCAATGCGCGATAAGCGTTACCTGCATGGTGTGCATGATCGATGCGACCTGCCTCAACCATTAAGAAGTAGCCCTTTTGGTTCTTACTCAAAATACTAATGGCTTTGCTGGTCATATCAGCCAGTGATGGCTCACCCTGAGGCGACGCATCATTTTTACGATCGGCCTCAAAGTCCATGTGTGATGCATTAAATAAACCTAATACATGGTTAGTCGCTGCGGCATTCAAAGCATCAAACTGAGCTTTAGTTTGGACTACGGCCCCGCCCATGTTTGCAGGGTGCTTAGCCAACCACTCGGCTGTTAAGTCACGTCCGTCATTACGACGGCCAAAGCTACCCTCAATATCCTTAGTTGTTTTAGGCAAAAAAGCGCGGCGACCACCGCCCATCGCAACCTCTAAACCATCACCAACAGGAAAGTTAATCAACTGCGAGGCTATGTCCGTACAACCAGTAGCAGCAACAGCATTAGCAGCTACTAAGTCGGCAAGATCTCGATCGCTCTCGGCATCTCGGTTAGGAATATGACTATAAACCGCTGCTGGCGTGGCATGAGTCAAGCGTGCAGTCGAAACCACTCCAGTCGACATGCCTTGCGTTTCGGCAAGCTCTGCAATAGTGGCTAATTTACGCGAATCAGCGCAGCCATCGGCGGCGTTTTTCTTTATTGCGCCGGTCACAGACAAATAGCCTTCTTTGGTTTTAACACCAGTGACCATTGCAGTCATGGTAGGAGCCGAATCAGCTGTTTGTTGATTCACTGAATAAGTGCGCGATAACGCCAAGTACGGCAGTGACTCCATGTACAAGGTGTTCGACTCGCCATCTTTGTTTTGTTCTTGACCATCAAAAATACGTGCGGCGGTGAGTGTTGAAATACCGAAGCCATCCCCGACAAATAAAATCACGTTTTTCGCTTTGCCACTGGCAATAGCCTGACGCGCCTGCTCTTCACTCAAGCGCTGCTGACCGCGCGCACTGAAGTAAGTTACGTCGGCCTTATTCACTGCCAACATACTAGGCACATCAGCTACTGCTGAAGAGCCACCACAAGCTTGTAACAATGCCATTGTTGATGCCGCTAATACTCCAGCGGCAATTATTTTCATCTTCATCAGTCTGCTCCTATGGATTATGGTCGCGCGCCCGATGGCGCACTGAAATAACTCATAGATAGTCACAGCCCCAAGTGACGCGGCCATGACGCCCAGATGACGCTTTCAATTTTCTCCTAGCAACGCTGCCTATTGCTCAGTAGAGCGCGCTCGCATTCCGGTGTATGGTGTATTGCTTCGTTAAACCAACACTATTGATAATCATGATTTCCGCCGCACTACGCTCACAACTCAATGCCCTCATCGCCACGCCTAGCGTGAGCTCGACTGACGCCTCGATCGACCAAGGTAATCGCGCAGTCATCGATCTGATTGCCGAATGGGCAACAGCGCTCGGCTTTCGTTGCGAAATCATGCCGGTGTCACCGGGCAAGGCCAATTTACTCGCCACCCTTGGCGAAGGCCCTGGTGGCTTGGTGTTTTCTGGCCATACCGACACCGTGCCGTTTGACTCTAACGGCTGGCATAACGACCCCTTCGAATTGACTGAGCGCGATGGCCGTTTATATGGCCTCGGCAGCGCCGACATGAAAGGCTTTTTCCCGCTTGCTTTAGCCGCCGCCGATGAAGCCGTGGCTCACATTCGCGCCGGCAAAACTTTAGCCGCACCGCTGATTATTTTGGCCACTTGCGACGAAGAAACTAGCATGGCCGGCGCCCGCGCCTTGGTCGATGCCGGCAAACCAAAAGCCCGCTACGCAGTGATCGGCGAGCCCACTAGCATGCGTCCACTGCGCATGCACAAAGGCGCGATGATGGAGCGCATCTTCATTGAAGGCCAAAGCGGCCATTCCAGTGATCCAAGCCTCGGTCGCAATGCGCTTGATGCTATGCATGCCGTCATTGGCGAGCTCATTGCCTACCGTGAGCAACTGGCCAGCCGCTATCACAACGCGCTATTTACCGTGCCTACACCAACGCTAAACTTGGGCTGTATTCACGGAGGCGATAACCCTAATCGCATCTGCGCAAGCTGCGAACTGCAATACGATTTACGCCCGCTTCCCGGCATGGACATGGCCGAGTTGCGCGCAGACATCAATATGCGTTTGCTGCCACTGGCCGAACGCTTCAACGTTAGCATTCGCAATGAGCCGCTTTTTGCCGGCACACCCGCGCTCGAAACTCCTGCTGAATCACCATTGGTGCAAGCGCTGGAGCAGCTCACGAACTACCCAGCCGGCGCTGCTGCTTTTGGCACCGAAGGCCCGTATTTACAGGCCTTGGGCATGGATGCACTGATTTTTGGCCCTGGAAATATCGACGTTGCGCATCAGCCCAATGAATATGTTGAACTAGCCAATCTCAACCCAACAATTAATATCTTACGCGGCTTAGTAAAACGCTTTTGCTTAGCGCACTAATCGGCTTATACAATCGCTTCTTAACTTAACATCACGGAAGGCCCTCCCTTGAGTAGCCAAACCCCTTTTCAAGACACCATGTCGGACCAATATGTGCATTGGTTTCGTAACTCCGCGCCGTATATCAATGCGCATCGCGGCAAAACCTTTGTACTGCTGTTTGGCGGTGAAGCCGTCAATCACGAGAACTTCCGCAATATCGTGCATGACATCGCGCTACTGCACTCGCTCGGCATTAACTTAGTTTTGGTGCATGGTGCGCGCCCGCAAATCGATGAGAATCTCGTCGAATACGGCCTGCAAACGCCTTATCACAATGGCATTCGCGTCACCACGCGTGAGGCCCTGCGTTGCGTCATGGATGCCGTTGGCGCTATTCGCCTAGAGATCGAAGCATTACTGTCGATGGGTCTCGCCAACTCGCCAATGTTCGGCGCCAAAATCGATGCAGTCTCTGGCAACTTCATTACCGCCAAGCCCTATGGCGTGCGCGATGGTGTCGACTTTGGCTTAACCGGTGAAGTGCGCTCGGTCGATATTGAAGCCATCAACAAAAACCTCGACAACCACCACATCGTCATTCTTGGTCCAACTGGCTACTCCACCACGGGTGAGGTCTTCAATATTTTGGCTGAAGATGTTGCCGTGTCAGTGGCGACTGCTTTGCAGGCCGATAAGCTAATTTGCTTGGGCGAGCGCGAAGGCATTTTGGGCGAAGATGACGAACGCCTATTGCGTGAAATGATCCCCAACGAAGTCGATCAATATTTGCGTAATCGCATCATCGACACCGAGTTGCTGCGCCATATGAACGCCGCACGCGAAGCTTGCCGCGAAGGCGTCAAACGCGTGCACATCATTTCCTATGCCCGCGACGGCGCCATGCTGCAAGAGCTGTTCACCCGTGATGGTTCTGGCACGCTGATCACTCACGACCCATACGAAGAAATTCGCACCGCCGAAATTGAAGATGTCGGCGGTCTCATCGAAATGCTTGAGCCGCTCGAGGAGCAAGGCATTTTGGTACGGCGCTCACGGCGCAAACTGGAAAGTGAAATTTCGCATTTTGCTGTGGTCGAACGCGACGGCATGATTATCGGCTGCGCCGCGCTCTATCCGCTGCCAACCAGCCCCGGCGAAATTCCATCTGGTGAGATTGCCTGCGTCGCCATCCACCCGAACTACCGCAAAGGTGCACGCGGCTCCGAGCTGATGGCCTTCTTGGAAAATCGCGCCATGAGCAAAGGTCTACGCCAGCTTTTCGTGCTCACCACGCGCACTGCGCTGTGGTTTCAAGAGCATGGTTTTGAGCCAGCCACTGTCGATGACTTGCCGAAACAACGTCTCTCTCTCTACAACTTCCAGCGCAACTCGCTGGTCTTTAGCAAAAAGCTTTAAGGAAACCGGTCATGACAAAAATTACCGACAATATGCGCAAGTTCTCATCACAAGTGGTTGATGGCGTTGAAGCCGCACCCGGTCGCGCCATGCTGCGCGCAGTGGGCTTCACCGATGAAGATTTCAAAAAACCGCAAATCGGCATCGCCTCAACTTGGGCGAACGTAACGCCATGCAATATGCACATCGACAAGCTCGCCGAAGAGGCCGAAAAAGGCGCTAATGCGGCTGGCGGCAAAGGCGTGATTTTCAACACCATCACTATTTCCGATGGCATCGCCAACGGCACAGAAGGCATGAAGTATTCGCTGGTGTCGCGCGAAGTCATTGCTGACTCGATTGAAACCGTAGTTGGCTGCGAGGGCTTTGATGGCGTAGTGGCAGTTGGTGGCTGTGATAAAAACATGCCCGGCTGCTTGATCGCCATGGCGCGTTTGAACCGCCCGGCCATCTTTGTTTATGGCGGCACGATCAAACCCGGTCACGGCCATACCGACATTATTTCGGTATTTGAAGCGGTTGGTCAGCACGCCAAAGGCGACATCGACCTCATTCAAGTCAAGCAAATTGAAGAAACCGCTATTCCTGGCGCAGGCTCGTGTGGCGGCATGTACACCGCCAACACCATGGCTTCGGCGATTGAAGCCTTGGGCATGTCACTGCCCGGCTCCAGCGCACAAGATGCCACCGGTAGCGACAAGGCACTCGACTGCTTCCGTGCCGGCGAGCAAGTACTCGACCTATTAGCACGCGACATAAAGCCTAGCGATATCATGACGCGTAAGGCTTTCGAAAACGCCATTCGTGTGGTCATCGCTTTAGCTGGCTCCACCAACGCCGTGCTGCATTTATTGGCCATGGCACACGCCGTGAATGTGCCGCTAACACTTAACGACTTCACCGAAATCGGCAAAACCACGCCGGTGCTGGCCGACCTACGTCCATCAGGCAAATACATGATGAGCGAATTAGTCGCCATCGGTGGCATCCAGCCTCTGATGAAACGCATGCTCAATGCTGGCCTATTGCATGGCGACACACTTACCGTCACCGGCAAAACACTGGCGGAGAATCTCGAATACGTCGCCGACTATCCAGCCGATCAAGACATCATTCGCTCCTTCGATAATCCGATCAAAAAAGATTCGCACTTAGTAATTTTGCACGGCAATTTATCGCCGACAGGTGCCGTTGCTAAAATCACTGGCAAAGAAGGCTTGCGCTTTGAAGGCCGCGCCCGTGTTTATCACGGTGAAGAAGCGGCACTCGCCGGCATCCTCAATGGCGAAGTGGTCGCAGGCGATGTCATTGTGATTCGTTACGAAGGCCCGAAAGGCGGCCCCGGCATGCGCGAAATGCTCTCACCAACCTCAGCCGTGATGGGCAAAGGCCTAGGCAAAGAGGTGGCTCTCATAACCGATGGCCGCTTCTCCGGTGGCTCGCATGGTTTTGTTGTTGGTCACATCACACCTGAAGCGCAGGATGGCGGCCCGATTGCACTTCTCGAAAATGGCGATGCGATTACCATCGATGCCGAAACTCGCGAAATCAGCGTTGCTGTATCCGAGGCCACCTTGGCGGAACGCCGTGCGCGCTGGACTGCCCCTGCGCCGGTCTACACCCGTGGTGTGCTGGCCAAATACGCCAAGCTAGTGTCGAGCGCCTCCGAAGGCGCAGTCACAGACGCGTAAGCGATATGAGCCGCCTACAGCGATTTCTTCAGCCACGCCTTAGCGCCGCACTCACCAGCAATAAGCTGCGTGATCTGCGGCGTAGTGGCCTGGAAGCTTGGCGACGGCTCGGGCGCTACCCGCATCAAGTCAGTGTTTGGTTACGCGTAGATGACCCTTACGCGTATTTATTACTGCAAGCACTACCCACTTTAGAGGCCGACTTTGGCCTGCGTATAAGCCTACGCATGCTCGGTTCCGGAAGCCCTGATACCACGCCAGAGCCGGAGCGTTTAACGCAATTTTCTGGTCACGATGCCACCCGCCTCGCGCGTTGGCATGGCCTCGACGCTCCGACATCATGGCAAGCAAATGCAAAGGATCTTGCGCTAGCTGAGCGATTATTAATTGCGCTCGAGCTTTCGGATCAAGAGGCATCGGTCATGGAGCAGGCGCGTGATGTTTTGCGCGCACTATGGCGAAAAGATCACCCTGCATTGCAACAGTGTCAGGACGAACTCGCGATAAACATGAGCTCTGCAAAGTTCGATGCCGACTCCATTGCTAGCCACTTAAAACGCAATGCCGACAAGCAGCGCCAACTCGGCCATTACGCCAGCGCCATGCTGCATTACGCCGGCGAATGGTATTGGGGCATTGATCGCTTAGATTACTTAAGCCGCCGCCTAACCAGCTTGAACTTAGGCACCGCCAGCGCGCAGTGGAGCACGCATATCGATGGCCACTTTCTCGTCAGCGATGCTGAGCGACTAGCCGACTTGCGCGCACTCGACGCCGAACTCGATGTCTACTTTTCTTATCGCAGCCCCTACTCATATTTAGCGCTGAGCCGCATCCGCCTACTCGCCGAACATTACGGCATTGTCTTGCGCCTAAAGCCGGTCTTGCCCATGGTCATGCGCGGCCTGCCCGTGCCAACCATTAAGCGCTTATATATTTTGCTTGATAGCAAGCGTGAAGCCGATTTACTCGACCTAGACTTTGGTCGCATTTGCGATCCTGTCGGCGCTGGCGTAGAACATTGTCTAGCGGTGACACATGCGGTGCTCACACAGTCGGAAAAATTAGCGCTAGATTTTGCCGAGTCCGCCTGCGCGGCGATTTGGCATGAGGGTCGTGACTTAAGCCATCTACCCGAGATTTACGCCTGTGCTTTGCGCGCTGGCGTGACTGCCGATATTGTCGATGCTGCATTGGCTAGTGATGACTGGCGCGAAGCTGCATCACAGCATCATGGCGAGCTATTAGCGCTAGGGTTGTGGGGCGTGCCAAGCTTTAACTTGCACCTCGATGGCCAACCGCTATGCCAAACTTGGGGCCAGGATAGACTTTGGGTTTTGGAAGATGCGCTCAATGATGCATTGAAAATAAATCATCCACTCAGTTCGCGACGCTAACTAAGCAGCTAAGGAGTAACCATATGGAAACGGTTGTGGTACTCGGTGCCAGTCCGAAGCGAGAACGCTATAGCCATCAAGCGATGGTGCTGTTGCAGAAACATGGCCACCGAGTGATTCCGGTTAATCCCGGCCATGATCAAATCGATGGAATTACAGTTGCACGTAGCCTCGATGCAATCAGCGAAGCCGTCGACACCGTGACCATTTATGTCGCTCCAGCCCACCTCGATAGCCAGCTTGAGTCACTGCTTGCGCTAAACCCAAAGCGGGTCATTTTTAATCCTGGCGCAGAACATCCGCAGGCTAGTGCCGTACTCCAAGCTCAAGGCATTGCGGTAGAAGACGCCTGCACGCTGGTGCTGCTGCGTACTGGCCAATACGACTGAGGCTCCGGCCACTTAATCCTACACGGGCAGCTCACTGCCTCGCGTACGCATCCAACCTGCAATACTGCGACGGGCTTGCTGCGCAGGCAGCACCTCATGAACAATGGTGTCGCTCCAAAACACGACGAGACTTCCACCCTCGGGGCAAATATTCACAGTCGCCTGCTCAGGCGGATACAGCACCAGCTCGCCACCGCCATCACTAGGCCACGGCACATCGTTTAAATACAACACCGTAGAAACAATACGCCGCCCTGCGCCCAGCACACTCACCTCGATATGTTGGTCGGTGTGACGGCGATAAAAGCTACCTAGGTCATAAATCGCGTAATGCGCCTCAAAGTCGGCCAAGCCTAAAAAGCCCATTTCATTTAAGTGTGCTTGCAGCTGCGCCATTAGCGCCAAATAAGCAGCTGCCGCCGGCCACTCCGGCTCCAGCCACGCGATACGATCACCACGCACTTTGCCCGTGACCTGATGCGTTGAGCCACGGCCGATGCCAGCGCGATATAACTCATTAGCACCATCGCGCTCCTGCAACTCGAGCTGCAATGCACGCAGTAAATCAGGCGGAATAGCATTGGCTATAACTGCCCAACCCTGTTCGAAAAGCTGCTCGCTCGCTATTCGAATTAGATCTGGCCACACCACAATCGTCTCAACGCTGTCATTAGCGGGTATCATCTGCGGTTCACTACCTGATGTTGTTGCCATGAATTATCGTCACCACTTTCACGCCGGCAATTTTGCCGATGTTATGAAGCACAGTCTGCAAATGGGCCTAATGGCGCATTTGAAAAAGAAAGAGTCGGCATTTTGCTTTATCGACACGCATGCCGGCGCCGGCGTTTACGACTTGCATGGCATGCAGGCTCAGAAAACCGGTGAATACCAACAAGGCATCGACCGCTTAGATGACCATCGCGGCGCACCAATATGGGTGGCCGAATACCTGCAAGGCGTGCTTGCCTGCCAAGCCACAGGAGCGCGTAGCAATTACCCCGGCTCGCCATGGCTAGGCCAGCGCCAATTGCGCGAACAAGACAGCGCCATTTTTATCGATGTGCAGCACGCTGAAGTCGCCAGTTTGCGCCATTACTTCAAGAACGATTCGCGCGTGGCCGTGCACCAACGCAATGCCTATGAAGGCTTAACTGCGTTGATTCCACCAAAGGAAAAACGCGGCTTGGTGCTCATCGACCCGCCTTATGAGCTTGAGCGCGATAGCTTTCCGCAACTGGTTAAGCTCATCGTGGCTGCACATAAAAAATGGCCAACCGGCGTTTATGGCATTTGGTTCCCGATCAAGCAGCGCGCATCTATC
>Ga0208814_1001313_pt1 | contig 11866 bp, 16 predicted proteins | sample MalvirAntarct_55_FD_184253 | JGI IMG/M metagenome (GOLD analysis project Ga0208814, IMG submission 184253) | Marine viral communities from the Global Malaspina Expedition - Malaspina viral metaG Antarct_55 (SPAdes) (version 2) | ecosystem: Environmental > Aquatic > Marine > Oceanic | place...
ATGATGACAGTCTAACGATATCTCACTCTCAGGATATCAGCGGTATTCTTGCTGCAAACAAACGCGCACGCGAAGAAGCTGAAGGGCAAAGGATGGGCGAGAACGTCCGTGTTGCCAGCATCCCCTCCGTAGTAGTAATGCAGTGGATGGAAGAGGGCATTAATGTGATGGCCCCTAACCGCGAAGATCAAAAGCGAATTAAAAAGAAACTTAATTCACCAGAATGGGCATACCTCAGAACAGGCGGTGGCCGACTATGAGTTTAAATACTTATGATGGCCTCAAAGCCTCAATTGCAAACTGGCTAAACAGAACAGACCTTGCAGCAGAAATACCAGATTTTATTGCGTTAGCTGAAGACCGGCTGTCGCAGGAAGTACGCATCCCAACTATTGAAAAAACAATATCAGTAATATTAGACAGCAACGGTGCTTTTGAGATACCCGCTGATTTTCTTGAGTTGAAGTATGCTTTTTACAATTACGATCCGCTACAGCGGGTAAGCTTAAATGAGCTTCGTGAATTTACATCAACTAGCGGTAGCCCAGAGATTTTTGCACGAGAAGAAAGAAAGTTTGTATTTGAGCCGGTTCCAACAATGACAGAATCCGACAAACTTATTTTTATTTATTATAAAAATGTGCCTGTACTCTCAGATTTAAATTCAACAAACGAGCTGCTTGAAACAGCTCCTCAGTTATATCTTTACGGCAGTCTTGTCGAAGCATCTAACTTTTTAGGTTCTGATTCCTCCCGGTGGGAGGCAAATTACCAAAGCGCGTTGAGTCGATTAATACTCCACGCTCGATCCGCAGAGTTTGGCGGATCAACACCACAAATTTCTAGCGGGTATTAAATTATGGCAGGTTTTTACGAGTACACATCGCCTGACGAGGTTAAAACAATATTTTTTGTATCTGACTTTACAGGCGATGGGGTTAGTACATCTTTTACGTTATCAACGACGCCTTACACAGTAAACAACACGCAAGTTTACATTGACGGAGTGTATCAAGAAAAGACAACCTATAGCGTGTTAGGAACTGTGTTGACTTTTTCTGAGGCACCACCAAATGAAAGCGGTATTGAAGTAGCTATGATTGGTGCAGCAGAATTACAAGTTGGGACAACGAGTGCTGATCTTGTGTCTTACGTGCCGGAAACCGGGGGCATAACTGACGTTCAGACTGCGTTGAGAAACATAAGTGCCTCTGCTGATTTACTGCTAAATCAATTTACTGGCAATGGCACCACACAAAGTTTTACTTTGTCTAGTGTTGCTTTTGCAAACAACACGTTAGTTTATTTTGATGGCATATATCAAAGCAAATCTAATTACACAGTGTCGGAGGACACTCCCGCAGTAGTAACTTTTTCTACAGCACCGCCTTTAGGTGCCCCTGTCGAAATTATGGTTTCAACGGTTTCTGCGATGCAAATTGGCGTCCCATCTGACGACACAGTAACTACGTCTAAGATAGCTAACGATGCAGTTACACAAGCTAAAATAGCAGATGCTAATGTAACGACGGCCAAGATAGCAAGCAATGCAGTAACTACAGCCAAAATAGCAGACTCTAATGTAACTACAGCTAAGATAGCAGACTCTAACGTCACTACAGCTAAGATAGCAGACTCTAACGTCACTACAGCTAAGATAGCAGACAGTGCAGTCACTACAGCTAAGATAGCAGACAGTGCAGTCACTACAGCTAAGATAGCAAGCGGTGCGGTAACATCGGCTAAGATAGCTTCAGTACCTATTACAGTAGGCATTACGTCTGTCGTTACAGCTACGTCTCTTACAGCTACAGTTAACACACACGTTTATGTAAGCGCGGCTACACAGACTATTACACTTCCTGCATCTCCTGCCATAGGACAAAGAGTCTTGGTTACTGTTGGTAACTTTACAGACACAGTGGTAGGTAGAAATGGAAGTAACATAATGAGCAGTGCTTCCGACCTTACAATGGATGCCGCTTATCTTTCCATACAATTCATATACACAGACGCAACGCAAGGGTGGGTATTCTCGTGAGTAATTTTACAGACTTTATAGGTGGTGGTGGCGGAGGCGGTGGACTGCCAGTAAACATAATATTAGGCTCCTCACAAACGTGGGTTCCTCCTGTTGATGGAAACATTTGTATCCACGTTGTAGGTGCAGGAGGTGGCGGCACTGGTAGAACAACTTCTACATACAGTGGAGGCGCAGGAGGGTATTGTAAAAAGAATTCTTTAGCTGTTACCACTTCTGGCTCATTTACAGTTGTTGTAGGCGCGGGGGGAGCAGGAATATCAAACTCAGGGACAGCAGGAACTGGAGGCACTACATCTGTTTCAGGTACAGGGCTACCTGGTGGAAGTCCTTTAAGAGCATTTGGTGGCACAGGCGCTACTTCAAGTGTTCAAGGTGCTGGAGGAGTATCAGATGGAGGAGATGTCAATAACACGGGTGGAGCAGGAACTAGCTCCGGTGGTGGAGCCGTAGGAATTACTGGAACAGGGAATGTTGGCAGTACTTATTTTGGCGGCGGTGAGTGTGACGTTCAAGGGCCAGAGAGTCTTATAGGTCACGGCTACATTTGCGGCGGTAAAGGTGGAAGAAGAACTAATAATGTAACTAATAGTCGTTCGAATTACGGTGTTCACAGTATTGGGGCTGATGCACACGGTGGTTTTCTATCTGGGGGCGGCCTTTATGATACAGGCAGTTACGCCCTTAATTACTATTGTAACGCGGGAAGTGGGGGCATAGGTGGCGGCGGTGCGGGATGTGTCAATGACTACAACGACGCTTATGCATACGGTGGCAACGGCGGCAACGGCATTGTAATCATTCAGTACCTACCAGCATAAGGAGAAGAACATGAAATATAATATTAAAGATGCTGACGGTAACATCACAAATACCATCAACGCTGACGCTGAGTTTGTTGAAGCTAACTTTGAACACTATGAAGAGTGGACAGACCCAACTCCTACACCTCCAGAGCCTACAGCGGAAGAAACTGCTCGACAGTGGAGAAACTCAGAACTATCTTCTACTGATTACATCGTGCCTTTAACAGATCATCCACAGCGCGATGCTTACATAACGTATAGGGAAGCACTCAGGCAATGGCCTTCTACAAATTCATTCCCTGCTACACGACCGGAACTAGGAGAATAAAATGGCTTTAACAAAAGCAAGAAATAGAATGATTGAAGGCGCGAGCATTAATGTACTGGACTATGGTGCAGTAGGTGATGGCGTGACTGATGATACTGTAGCAGTGCAAGCGGCTATTACTGCAAGCAATGGAACACCTGTTGTCTTTAATTCAGGTAAAACATTTTTGTGTACTACGCTGACTGTTAGTTCAGATGATCATTTAATTATTAACGGAACTATTAAAGCATCTCTTGCTGTTCTTGACACGCCTCTGATTACTGGAGCAAACGTAAGCAATGTAATTATTGAAGGTACTGGGCGTTTAGAGGGGCAATACAATATCTCTACTGGCGGCTATCAAGGCCGTAGTGCTACAGAGCCTACAACTAGAACTGATAGCTCTGCTTTACAGGTTGGCGATACGTTTTATGATACTGCTGTCGGTCAATTCAAACAATACTCTGGTTCATCATGGTCTATTATCCTAGCGTACAGAGCAGGTATTAAACTAGACAAGTCTGTAGATTGTAGAGTAGAAAATCTTACTATCGAAAACTTTATCTTAACAGAGGAGCCAGGAAATTGGGGCGCTGGCGTTTGGTTTGAGGGTGACCCAGATGGTACTTTAGCTACTGATTCATTAAGGAATGTCTGCATTAATGTTAAGGCTAATTACAACATTGGCTGTGGTATTGCTGTACGTGCTAACGTTGGCTCGTCTACTGAAAGATGCTTTACCAAAGGAAATGTTTGGGGTTCCGGAATTGCTTCTACAAGAGGCTTACAGTTTTCGTCAATCAATGACACTTTAGAAAGCAACGAGTTCACTAACCTTACTGTGAACTGTGAGGAATCGCAAATATTTTACCCAACCTCTAGGTTGTCTGGGTACGCTGGAATCAATATTGGGCATGATAACGCTGACGGTAGTGATAACTCTAATGCCTCTCGCACACTTATGGTAGGAGGTGTTAGCGAAAACAATAACTTTGAAGGCGTATCAAGTGCAGGGTCAGATGATGTAACAATCATAGGGACTTTAATATCTGGTAATGGGGAAAACGTAGCTTTTCCAGAGTCTAGATATGGCTTGCGAGTTTTATCAGATGGAAACAGACTTCACCTGATAGGTTTAAAAATTACAGGTTCTTTTAACGCTGGTATTTTCTTAGGAAGCGGAGTAGGCCACAGGATAGAATCTTGCAAGATATACAAAAATAAAGGCGTAGGTCTATTCGCAGATGTCCCGGACATCCATGTTTCTGATTGTGAAATTTATGACAACAATGTTGACGGCATAACTCAAAGGGCTGGGATACAGCTAAGAGAAGGCAACAGCGTCATTACAGACACTAAGATATATGACACTACTTCTCGTGCTAAAACTACACGCATAGCCACAGCAGGGCAAACTATATTTCCTTACGACTTTAAAACAACGGATGCTGGTAGCATTCGCGTAGAGCGTAACGGATACATTATCCAACCGTCTACTTACACTGTAAACGGTGTGGGAACTTTGTCAGGAAATGTTACATTAGCCAGCGGTGCTACAGCAAGTCAGGAGTTTGTTATTTCTGGTACGCCTGACAGCATGATCACCCGAACTGTTGCAACTTCGGGACAGGATGTATTTCCCTACGATTTTACTCCTGAAGCAACATCAGATTTAAAAGTTATTAGAATAACAAGTGCAGACCCAAATGGAAGTTTGCTTGCACTAACGACTGATTACACTGTGTCGGCTAACGCGGTAGGTGGCACGATTACTTTAACTTCTGGCGCGTCTGCGGGAGATATTGTAAGAGTGGGTGTTGCCACGCAAAACTGGGGAGTGTTAGCGCAGGGTGGCTCTCACAGAATAGAAGGATGCACTGTTCATGGTCACTTAAACGCACCATTAGCAAGATCTGGTGGCGGCCTGATAAACGAAACTTATTTGTATGTTGGCAATGATATTATGTCAGGCACTTTCCAATTAAACAATGGAACCGCTGGAGGCGCAGGAGTTACGCAAGTTTATAACGATAACGCTGTAAATGCTTCAAGAATACTTTTAATACCAAGATTTAACAATTCTCAAAATAGAGGCGCTTATGTGAACACTGTCGAGGCTGGTGTTGGCTTTACAGTAAGTCATAACGCTAACGGCTCTAATGAAAGCTACAACTATATAATCATGTAAAGAGGTAAAAAATGTCAAACCCATTTCAAGACAGAAAACGAGAAGAACTTAACGGCAGCGTCACCGACATGGCTCCTGTAACCCCTGCTGACGGTGCAGATAACGTAGGCACTGGCAACATTGCTATTGGTCTATACATTACAGTCGCAGGAAACGTAACATTCCATAACGTAGACGGTGTATCTAGGACGATTACTGTTCCTGATAACTTCTACTTAGTGTGTTCTGTTAAGCGAGTGCTATCTACTGGTACTACTGCTACTGGCATACATGCGATTATTGCATGATTGGCGCAAACGTAAGTGCTTTCTCCATAGGCAAGGCTGTTGGTCGTGGTGGTGGTGTTATTCCAGATGGACAAATAGAGTATACCTCTGCTGGAACTTTTAGTTTTGTAGTTCCTTCTGGAGTATCTACAATTTCTGCGGTACTTATTGGAGGTGGAGGAGGTGCATCTGCCTCTACATCTAGCTATAATGGATTTTCTGGTGGTGGAGGTAGTGGTGGCGGTCTTGCTTGGATTGCTAACACTTCTGTAACGGCAGGAGAAACTCTTACTGTGCAAGTGGGTGGGGGAGGTAGTGGCGGCACTGCCGCAGGGCAGAATAACGCAACTGCTGGCGATGATTCTTATATTAGAAGAGGTAGTAGTTACCTCGCGCAAGGTAATAAAGGTAACAAAGGAACATATAATAGCTCTGGTACAGTAACTGGTGGCGGTTACAGCGGAGATGGTGGTGGCTACGGAGGCTCTGGTGGTGGTGGTAAAGATCGCAACTCTGGCGGTGGTGGTGGAGGTGCTGGCGGTTACAGCGGAGATGGAGGTAATGGTTCTACTGGCACTAATTACCAAACTGCTACAGCTGGTGCTGGCGGTGGTGGAGGTGGCGGTACTGGTGCTAATACCTTTACGGCCAAAGTCAATTTTGGTGGTGGAGGCGTAGGAATATATGGCCAAGGAGCTTCTGGAGGAGCACCTCCACAAAATTATAATCAACAGGGTAATGTAGGCTCTGCGGGTACTGGACGGCTTTTTGGTGCTGGTGGTTCGGGCGCAGAAGATGATTCTGCTGGTGGCGGTGCAGATGGTGGTGGTGGCGCTGTTAGGATTATTTGGGGAGAGGGAAGAGCTTACCCTTCTACTAATACAGGAAATGTGTGATGAGCCTTTATATAAGAACAGAAGATAATGTTGAATTTATTTATCACCACGAGATACGAAAAGCGTATCCAGATATTACTTTTCCAAATGTTATTACAGATAATATTCTCAATGAGATTGGCATATATATAAAAGAAGTTGAACAAATAGAGGCCAATACTGATCTAGAGGATGTAGAACCATGGACAGAGTAAAGCAATTCTGGCGTAGTCGTAGCAACAGATGGCAAGTCTTTGGCATAACCTTAGCGGCTTTACAGGTTTATGTGTTTCAACTAAACCTATCGGCTGAGACTATTATGTTAGCCAGTATACTATTCGGCATGGGTGGAATATTCTTTCGCTATCAAACTACACAGGCTATGTCAGCTAAATAACTTTTAAATTCTAGGAATTGATATGGCAACGGTAAAGGAAGCATTGCTAAAATTAGAAGCTCATGAGCGTGAATGTGCAGTAAGAATGCAAAACATTGATAAGCGTTTAGAACAAGGCTCAGTTCGTTTTAAGAAATCAGAGATGATGTTGTGGGGAATGTACCCTTTAATCATTGGCTTGTTTGTTATTGATAAAGGATTGCTGTGAGTATTTTTCAAAAGCTATTAGGCTCTGGTGACATTGTAAGTAAGGGCATTGAGTTAATAGATAGCTTTCACACCTCTGAAACAGAATCTATTGAAGCTAAGACAAAAGCTAAGACTGATCTGCTTGAGAGCTACGCACCATTTAAAGTAGCGCAACGATACCTTGCTTTGATCTTTGGCTTTACCTTTGTATCCTCTTACGTATTAGTATTAGTCTTGTTCTTTCTTGGTAGAGACATTACTGAAGTGCAAGATATTATTAATGCGTTTAAAATAGATTGGATCATGTTGACCATAGTTGGATTTTATTTTGGAGGCGGTGCTTTTGAGGGAGTTTTGTCTAAAAAAAGAGGTAAGTAACGCCCTATATTTGGAAAAACTTACAACATACTGTAGAATATACAACTATGACTCGTGACGATGCTTGGATTGGTGTTGCCGGAGAGTTTCTTGCCGCAAGCGTGCTGCAACGTCGATTTAAGACGATAGCAACTGCATCATCCTCCAGCCCTTATGACCTCATTTTAGAAAATTATTCCGGTGCTTTTTATAAGTGCCAAGTAAAATCTACGTGGTACGTTCAAGAAATTAATGGCAATTTTTATTGGCAGTGGCACCCCTCAAGAGACAGCAAGAAAAGTTATGAGAATAAAGATGTAGATTTTTTTGCATTTGTAGCCTTGCCAATACGAGCTGTTTTTTTTGCAGTCACACCCGACGTAAAAAGTAGCGTTTTTAGAATTAAAAAAGACGCATTAGATATTGTGATTGAAGAACAATCTTTAGAGAAGGTGTTAGTAAATCTGTATGAGTGATTACAAATATTTTTCATTAGACGAGTTTGTTTGTTCCGAAACGGGAGAGCAAGATATGTGTCCAGAGTTTTTAAAAGCTCTTTCACACTTACGTCAGATATGCGATTTCCCGTTTGTTATTACCTCTGGATTTAGAAGTAAAAATCACAGCGTTGAAAAAGCAAAAAAAAATCCGGGCGTCCATACTTTTGGTATTGCAGCAGATATAAAAGTGGTGGGAGGCGCACAACGGTCATCACTAGTTCGCCACAGTCTAGCAATGGGCATGTCTGTAGGTGTCGCAAAAACATTTGTTCATGTTGACACACGAAAAACTGAACAAATGTGCTGGTGTTATTAAACAAACAAATTAGGCAAAACAAATGGGTCTCGAAGCAAATACTAGTTCAACATATATTAACGGGTTGGTCGGTACAAATCCCACAACCTCTGATCCGCTAAGTGAAGGTGACAACCACTTACGTTTGATCAAAGACGTTTTGCAACGATCTTTCCCCGCTCTAACAGGTGCGGTGTCTGTCTCACACACAGAAATTAACACGGGTATAGGCTTAGTATACACTGCCACTAATGCTGCAACGCCGTCTAGCTTAGTAAAGCGTGCCAGCGATGGCAGCTTTGCAGCTTCCGTAGTCAACTCTAACCTCACTGGTAATGTAATTGGTGATGTGCAGGGAGATGTGTACGCGGGCAATGGCGTCAGTAAGATTTTAGATAACGGTACAGACGGCACAGACGCAACGCTCATTGCAAACGTGACAGGCCATTTAACAGGTATTGCTCAAATTGCATCATCGGTAGACGCGCCCGGAGTGTCGGAAGATAAAAATCATCGAATGATTTTCGGTGAAGATGTTACTAAACCTGAAAACGACACTGAATATTTAAATAAAGACACAGACAACAATTTCCACTACAACCCAAGCAGTAACACTCTGACTGCTGGAAACTTTTCTGGTGCGGTTGCTTTATCTAACGTGACAGGATTACAAACAGCATTAGATGCCAAAACAACATTGTTGGCTGTCTGGCCTATTGGCTCTGTTTACACATCGATTGTAGCAACAAATCCCAGCACCCTTTTTGGTGGTAACTGGGAAGCCTTTGGCGCTGGACGGGTGATGGTCGGTTTAGATTCCGGCGACACTGACTTTGATACTGCTGAAGAAATCGGTGGTACGAAGACTCACGCGTTAACAATTGCAGAGATGCCTAGTCATACACACGCTATTAATGGAATAGAGAACCAATCAGGGACAGGGAGTGACGGTGGCGGCAATAGTGCTTCTAGCTACCCAACAGTCAATACCAATGCTACCGGGGGCGGTGCGGCGCACACTATCGTGCAGCCGTATATCGTCGTTTACATGTTTAAAAGAATCGCAGATTAATGGCTTTCATTCCGCTTAGAAATATTGGCGCTGGCGGCATAGTAAGCGACCAAGACCCCTATGACTTGGAGCTTACACAGTTTCCTGTTGGCAACAACGTCAGTTTTCACGAGGGGCGCATCGGTAAATCTTTAGGCTATAGTTTAAAATTTAACACAACATACGCGCCAACCCACGTTCAGGGGTGGATGACGGATTCTGCTAATTTAATTATTGTCGGAACTTTCAACAAAATTTTTAAGTACGATGGCTCTGCGCTGACAAATGTATCGAAGACATCGGATGCATTTGACTACACCAACAGCCCTCGTTGGCAGTCGGCGCAATTGGGTACTGCCGTAATGATGAATAACGGCTCTGACGTTCCGCAATTTATGCAACCCGATCAAAGTAGATTTCAAGACCTTACAGCGTGGCCTTCCGGCGTTTTCACACAATGTTTAAAACCTTACAAGTCTTTTCTCATTATGGCTGGTTATGAGGGATCAAGCACAAAGCATCCGTACACTGTGAGATGGTCTGATGAGTATGAGCCAACGGGCGTTCCGTTAGACTACTCAATAAATAGCACAACAAATTTAGCTGGAGAGAATACGCTAGGTGGTAACAATGGCGATCTTATTGACCAGCTAACGCTAAATAACTCGCAAATAATATATGCCGAACGCGGTGTGTTTGCCATGGATTTTATCGGCGCACCGCTTGTGTTTTCATTCCGAGAAGTGTTTAGCGATGACGGCATTATAAATAGAGGTGCTTGCGCGTCGTTTTTGGGCAAGCACCTAGTAGTTGGTAACAATGACATTTATGTACACGACGGCAATCAAAAGCAAAGCATTGCTGAGAAGCGTGTAAGAAAAACCTTTTTTAACGCATTGGCTGACACTCGCAGCGTTTACTGTCAAACGATAAACGACAGGTCTGAAATTTTAATTTGTTACGCTGATGTCAACGCGACTAACTCGCAGACTGCGAACAGGGCGCTTGTTTACAATTTCGAGCAAAATGCCTTTACGTTTAAAGATTTGCCTGATCTCCGATCTTTGACAGTGTCCGATAAAGTTGGCGTCACACAGGGAGAATGGGACACAGTAGTCGGCACTTGGAGTAACACAACTAGCTATTGGGCTAACGTCTCGCAAGACTCAGACGCAAAATCTTCAAAGCTTTACGGTGCTGGGTACTCAGCCTCAAAAGTTTACACGATGAACGACACATATGCTGCCAATGACACAAGTATTATTGCTACGTTAGAAGCAACAAAAATCGATCTTGACCAAGTTTTAGGAAAAGCAACAAACACGATTAAAAAAATTAACGGAATACTCCCGCAAATAGAAGGTCAGGGGACTGTTGAGATCAGCGTCGGTTCAAGTATGTCGCCACAGGACGGTGTTTCTTGGGGTGCGCCTCAAACCTATAACATAGAATCGTCTTATAAAATTGACGTTAGGTCATCTGGTCGATATTTAGCGTTAAAGGTAGAAAGCAATAGCGCGTCTGATTATTGGCGACTCACCGGCTTAGATATTGATATTAGTGAGGTAGCAACACGATGAGCTATGTTCCAACAAGCTCATCGGCTCAGAGCTTGCCCGATTTTAAAAACTGGATATCCGGTGAGCTTGTGAGGATATCCAACAATTTTACAACATCACGACAGACATTAAATTTACCCGTCATCAATGCAGAACCCGCAAAACCACAGGTTGGCGATGTTGTTTTTGCAGACGGCACTAACTGGAATCCAAGCGCAGGTCGCGGTCTTTATTACTACGACACAAATTGGACAAAAATAGCATAGGTACAGATCATGGGATTTAGTTTCGGACAGAACAAGTCATCAAATCAGTCAGACAGTAGCGCAAATACTTTTGTTGATCCTAACCAACAACCATATTTAGATGACATACGGGGCCAAGCACAACAGCTTAACGCTCAAGGTATGCCCGTTGAGGGTGTTGCCGGTATAAACGGCATGTTAGGCGGTGCGCTTAACACAGGTTACGGTGTCGGCGCTAACATGGTGGCCGGTGGCGCTAATGCATCTCAAGGGACAGGTATGGCGTTGAACTATGCGGGTGGCGCTATGGGCGGCAACGCTCAAGGCGGCATCAACACTGCAATGGGCACTGGTCAGGGCATGGCAAGCTTGACAGGCATGATGGGAGCCGCTAATAACGGTGGTTTTAACGCCGCAAACGCTGGTCAGTACATGAACAACAGTTTGCTTAACGGCCAGATAGATGCTGCAAGTCGTGACGTTGTGCGTAACCTTCAGGAAAATCAATTAACAGGTATTGCGTCTAACGCCGCTGGTACAGGTAACTCTGGCTCTAGTCGAGCGGGTGTCATGGCGGGTATTGCTGCACGAGGCGCTGGTGATCGTATTGGCGACATATCGGCAAGCATGAGAGGTCAAGCGTATAACACCGGGCTTGGTATAGAGGCTAACCGCGCATCTCAAAACGCTGGGTTTCAGCAGCAAGCTAATCAATCAAATCAAGGTGCGTACAACAATATGTTGCAGTACGGGACGGGCATGGGTCAAAACGCTTTCAACAGCGACCAGC
>Ga0208814_1001317_pt1 | contig 11824 bp, 4 predicted proteins | sample MalvirAntarct_55_FD_184253 | JGI IMG/M metagenome (GOLD analysis project Ga0208814, IMG submission 184253) | Marine viral communities from the Global Malaspina Expedition - Malaspina viral metaG Antarct_55 (SPAdes) (version 2) | ecosystem: Environmental > Aquatic > Marine > Oceanic | place: South...
TTCTTGATACTCTATTTGATTATTAATTCCTAGCAAATGGAACTCATCTTTAAATGCTCCTGATAAAAAAGCATCTCTTAGTATGACACCTTCTGCAAACGATTCCTGCATTTTTTTCAGCTTAGCTTCTTTTTGCTTGTAAGTCAGTTCAGTACTATTAACAATATCCGAAGCTTCCGCTTTGGCATTATTTATTTTTTCATTTGATTGGCTAAGCATTTCAGCTCCCAGTAATGTAATACCATTGCTAGCACTCCTTTCTGCTTTTTTTACTGCCTGCTGTTGTTTTAATTGCAACTCAGTAAGGTCTTTTTTAAATGCTCTAGCTTCTCTAGTTCTTTTGTCTTTAAATTTGTTGTATGTTTTCTGAGCTTCAAATATATCTTTCTGCCTAGCATCAATGTCTCTAATTGTTTTGTTACTAGATAATGCTCTAATACCAGCCCCTTTTAAAAACGGTAAGGTTGAAAAAGCAAAAGAAAATCCTATACTACTAACGGCAACGTGTTTTGCATTTTCAAAAATAGGTTTGCCATCTATTGCGTTTTCCACCACATTAGTTGCAAGTTCACCTGAAAGCTCTAGAGCGTTGTCATATATAAGACTTCTTTTCCAATTAAGTTTCCAATAATCCTGAAGATTCAATAAAAATTCTTTTCCAGTGCTACCTTTAAACATTTTCATACCGTTTTGCAGTATGGGGTTTGTGGTTAACGCAGTAAATCCACCGTTAGCAATTCCTACGCCAATACCTTTTGCAAAGGATGCGTATGGGCCGGTAATGTCTTGATCTATTTTTTCTTGTAACTCTTTTTCAAGTTTAATTTTTTCTGCTCCTTCTGCTTTATTTATTAAGTCTTCATATTCGAATTGATAGCCTTCTTTAATAAGTGAATTTTCATAAGCTATATCCATCATTTTTTCTCCAGCGGTCCAAGCACCTACTACATAAGGCGCTAAAGTACCTCCTGAGGCAACCATAGCTAATAATACCGGGGCTTGCGTTGAAATTTCTTGCCCAGCGAATCTAAAAAAATTGTTTGAGCTAGAGAATGCTTCGTCTACACTAATATCTCTGGTGTAGGTACTTCTTATATCAGATCTTACTTTGGCAAATTCGCTTCCCCACTCATCTAAAGCTTCGTCTACCTCGTAAAAAGAATCGTCTCCAGCTAATACAAAGGGTGCATTTAGCGCAAAATTAATTGTTTTTGCGCCAAACATTCCTACGCCTCCTATTATACCCGCTGTACCTGTAGCAAAAGTAGTAGCCATTTTTTCTACAACACTAAAATTTAGCCCGGAAGCTTTAAGCTGCAACTCCACGGTATTCATGCTGCTGGCAGTGGAATTAAGTTTGTCCACCAAGGGCCTGAAAAGCTTTAAAGAAGACTCAAGATCATTTTGTTGTTGCTCAAGAAAATCTTTTTGATTCTGTGTTATTTTAGTACCGGTTTTATATACTAATATGGCTGATCCATCGGATAAATCTCCCAAGGTAATAGATTCTCCATTATAGGTTAACTCGGCTTCTGGTATATCTCCCTCCACATATTGAACGGCTAGGTCAAGGTTATCTGACGTATACTCGGTAGTTTTCATATTGCTTTTTAAAACAATTTGATCTTTTGCAAGTTCTTTGCCTTTTTTAGTTTTGTATATAGCCCCTCCTAATGACGCTATACCTCTTTTATCATAATTTTCTGGTACTTTAAGAAAGTCATCTGCTTTAGCACTTACTAGCTCAATTCTTTTTTTAGCTTTTATATCAGCATAGACCATGGCTTCCGACTTGGCTACTAATTCGTCTACGCCCATTGTTGGGTTCTCATTCCCTAATTTGATACGAGCAGCTTCTAATTCCTTATCATAAGGATATACAACTGTTGTTGCTTCTGCTTTTATCTGGTCTGCCTCTATCTTTTGCCAATACTTTTCCCGCTCTTTATCTATAGTCTCGTACTTTTTAAAGTAATCCTCTTGATATTTTTCATAATTTTTTTTTGCGCGTTGATAGGCTTGAGGCTTAACAAGAAGACCTTGCGACTCAGTTGGCTCAAATATGGTACTTATCGGCTTAAGAGCTGCTTCAACCTCTTTGTCTGTAGGAGTAAATTCCTCTTTATAAAGAGTTTCAGCCTGTGTACCGATTGTTTGCAAAATTTCTTTATCACCGTATAAATCAATAAAAGCTTTAAATTCTTGGCCTTTTTGTTTAATTTTATCTCCAAGAATACCTAAATTATCTATATCTGCTTCAAACGTACTAGTCATGCCTGCTGCATCCGTATGCGTTAAAAATCCCACTAGACCGAGGCTTTCTTCCCCACTACTTCTTACTCTTACGGCTTGCTCTTGTTTATAAGTAAATTCTTCTTGTTTTCTAGCAACCGCTTGAAGACCTTCCTTTATACGATTGTTGTCCCCTCCAAAAAAATTTTCAGCAGCTTCCTGGCTTATTACGCTATTCTCTTCCTTGAACGTTTCTACGTCCTCTTCGGTCACAGCGGGTAATTCCGATGAAGTATCTTCCAAACTGGATTCCAACTCTGGTTGTGCAAACACATCCGACCCGTCGCTTGCACTCATCGCAAGGTCTTCCCCAAAATTTGGAGAATCCATTTTTTCAATTATAGACTTTTCTGCAGGGGCTTTGCTGACTTCTGTGCTGTCCTCTTCTTTTTTCTTTTCTTTTTTCTTTTTATCGGTAATATCCTCTATTGAATATCCCATCATTTCAGCTTCTTCTAAAGCCTTTATAAGATCAACTCTATTTTCAAAAGTAACTTCTTTCTCGTTTATTAGATATATGAACATGCTTATTTAATTTTATTAGTTGTTAGAGTTAGGGGTAAAAAAAGAATCATCTATTTTTAAGTTTGTTTCAAATCGCTCTAAAGCGGTTTGTAATTGTAATTCTGACATTTTAAAATTATTTTGTAGCAAGTTTTTTAATCTTCCAATGTCCTTTATTACGAATGTTTTCGACCTAGAGTCATTTCCTTCGCCTGCGGTACTTTCTTCTCCTGGCGTTGATCCTGTTTTGTAATTAAGAACTAATTGCCCAGTGCTATTTGTTTTAAACTTAACATCTCTGTAGGTCTTTTTGCCCGCGTTAATATCCATTCTCTTTCCTTCGCCCCCGGCTCCAGAAATTTCAAATAAATTATTTAAAGCAGTTGCGGCATTTTCCTGAACTGATTGGCCTGAACCTGTTTCGTAAGCCGTAATACTATCATTAAGTTTTTTATTAAATTTAGCATTGCTAACATTTAGTTTCTTTTGGGTTTCTGTTAAGTTTAAGCTTTTTGTAGGATCTTTTGTTCTTTTTTCGTATGATGAAGTAGTAACAGCCTTTTCACCTTCACCTGTCGTCGTTGTATTTATAACTATGCCTTCTTGCTCTAATGCTGCATCGAAGTTTTGATCACTTCTTTTTCTTATTAATTCTTGTTGTTCTTCATTTGCAACTCCTGGTTCGTCGCTCTCCTTTGCAAGATCATTATATTCTTTTGGATCTATCCCGTAATTAACTAATTGTATTTGTTGTGCTTGTGTATTTCCGTACGTACCCTCTATAGCGGCTAGAGAGCTTTGATTAGCAGCATTTTTCTCTTTTTCGATATAGGCAGGATCAAGAGTTTGAACATTATAGAATATTTGGTCTCCGTCAGCTGCTATGTCTGTAGTGGTGGATTTTTTTACATTAGACAAAGCCCCTCCTGTTAAGTCAGTTCCATCAAACATGTTAACTAATATGCTTTTACGCACAGCTTCTGCAGAGTTTGGCAGCTCTATCATAAAGTCGTCTGCAATAGTTCTAAATTCCGATGCAGGTATCTCAAATATTTTTCCAGTCTTTATGTTTTTAGATCGCGCATATAATACGCCATCTTTTCTATATACATCTGCTTTATAAGCAGGGTCTCCACCAAAGCCATCTACTATAGCTACAGACCTATCTGTATTATATGTTACTTCTTTTGTTTTAGGATCGACCACTTTTTCTTCTTTATAAAAGCGTGTTTTTCCTAACTTTTCATATTGCTCTCTATTTTCTGCCAAAAGGGTAGTAGTAGCTATTACTGTTTTACCAAATTCCACGTCAGAACCTATTTGCGTTTTTAATTGGCCTAGCTCTGCTGATAGTTTTGAGTCGGTATTCCCTCGCTGCTGCTCTACTTTTATTTCGTCAACCCTAGTGAGGTTTGCTTCGTTTGCTTCAATCATAGCTGCCTTCATAGACGCAGACATGCCTTTTAGCCCAGTATTAAAAACAGCGGAACTTTGTGAATGTTCATTTTGAAGCTTAATAAGATTTTGTTTTTCTTTTTTCTGAAGTATTTCATTTCTTCTTTGTTCAGCGCCGAGTGCTATAATGCCCTTGGATATATTTTGCACGCCTTGAGATATGCCTTGAGCAAGTATCTGACCGGACTGATCGTTTATTATTTTTGGATTTCTATAACTCATTATTAATATTTTTTATTAAGTAGTGGTGCCATTAATGGAAGCGTTGTCAAAATTAGAATCTGGAACATAGTCAGGATCAATCGCTAGTTTTTTTTTAACGCCCCAGAACCTAGTAAGGCACTTGCAGAGGATGTTATTCCTCCGATCATACCAGCCATTGATTGTGCTTCTGCCATATTAGCATTGGCTGAATTAACATTAGATTGGTCGATACCTGATTGCATTCTGTCTAAGGTAGCCATATCTCTATTCTCTTGTTGTTGGAAAGCGAACATGTCTCCTCCTTGCACTCTAGCCTCCTCACTCATTTCCATTTGCGTAAGCTGTATCTCTTTTGCCTGTAGAGCCTGCTCTCCTTGCGCTGCCATTTTTTCATTTTGCGCTTCTTGTTGTTGTATATTGGCAGAAACTTCTTTCTTGCTTTGCTTAGCGGCCTGAGCCAACGCAGTGGCGCCTCCGGCACTCGCTCCTGAGGCTTGCAATGTATCTAATGTATTTGCTAAGGCAATGTCTGTTTGTTCCATCTGGATCTCCGCAGCGCTTGTAGCCACTCCAAGATTAGCAAAAGGATTTGAAAGACCCTCCCTCATTTCTTCAATCATAGCTGTATTAGAAGTATACGGATTTGTAACTTCCTGTCTATTCTGTTCAAATATGTTCATTTCCCGTGAAATCCTGGCTTTTTCAGCCGCTGCTGCTCTTGCTGCTCTTTTAGCCGATTTTTTACCAAAAATGCCTCCCACTATACTTCCTACAGCCCCTATTCCCGCCGCTATTATTGCTACTGATGCCATAATTTTTCTTTTTTATTGTATTCCTCAAGGGTTATTGAGAAAAAGTTATTATCTATTTTGTCTATGTCTTTAGTATTTGAAGGATTAGCTATTATGTTTATCCACACGCAATCCTCAATACATCTTATTAATCTTTTAGTGCCTTTAATTGAGTAAGACCAGCATGGAGCAATATGCTCAACCATTTCGTCATCAGCCTCAACTATAACTTTACCAGAAAGTAAAAACCAAAAGTGATTTGTATGATGTATTGCGCTTATGACAAGATCGTTTGCCCTTAATTTCATTTGCCGCATATATAATCCGTCTGTAAAATTGTGCGTTATTGGACATATATCAGGCAGGTTAACCAACGATTTCCCGTCTCCATATATTCCTTCTATGTCATTGTTTTCTATAAAAACATTTTGCAGCGTTTCTAGCTGTTCTATAAAGTTTGTTGATAATTCTTTGTTCATTTAATTTGATTTAAGATGATTGCACAAATCCTGTGCTTACTGCAAATAATTCTTTTTTACCGAAGTTTGCGTTATTAATTTCCATTTTTACTTCTCCAAAGAATCCTTTTACTCCAGAAGATGATCTTCCGAAAACAACTTCCCCGCTTTGTGCCGATGTATTATTAACTAGATCCGCATAGTATTTATCTTCCTTAAGTTTAAAGTTATTTACAAGTAAATCGTTTTGAAGCTGCTCTAGCGTGGTAGCAAAAACAGAACCTGTGATCGGGAAGGTTACATCGGTATTAGTAGCAAAACTATTCATAACCCATCCAGAAGATCCTTCGTAATTTATTGTTTTAAAATTCTTAACCATTGAAGGTGCCCCGTTAAATACAAATGTTACGTTTGAAGGATATTTTACTCCGTAAAAAACACCTCTTGCTTGTGTATTAGGTGCTAAAAGATAGTGTTGATAAAGTTTTCCTGCATTAGCCGTAAAATAATTGTTATTAAGGCTAATTACTTTGTTGGGTTTGTAATCAAAAAAGCTATTCCAACCTAGTACAGTTTCATTAAACGTAACCGTTAACGCTGGAGGCGGGGGTGAGCCTACTTCTTGCTTGGGAGGAATTGATAAAACGTATTGTTTGTTATGTGCATCCCACCCACCTATTATGGGGGCATTGTTTTGTATTTCTGATAGCTTATCTCTAAAAAAGTCTGTCATACCATAATTAGATATAACAGTTATACCGTCCATGGATAATCTACAAACAACATTCTGATCTCTATCCGTAAAGTATTTTCTATATCCATTAACCGCAAAAGATTCCGGATCTTTACTTATTCCGTATTCTCCAGCATAAGCTACATTCTGGCCTATAACCAAATTACGACCAACAATACTAGCATTACCTTCAGCAGAGTATATTGCGTCTTTATCTATTAAAGACCTACTTACTTTATTTTCTTGGAAAATAATTAGGTTGGTATCTTCTGAATATAATCTTTGTATAGAGCCGTTAGCCGGATCTATTGTTCTGGTTATATCTTCTCCTACTGAAAATTGATTAGTTTGATTAACACCTGTTCTTGAATTAAATATACCTGAGTGTATAAGCGAACTAAACTTGTGGGATTGTCTAGGCTCGTCTTCCACTAGATAAGCTTTAACCCCATAATCCACCGACGTGTTATTATAGCCTCCTCTAATTCTAGATTCCTCTATTAGCCAGTCGTTCGCGCTGCTACCGCTATAAGCAAAAGGAATTCGATCAAAGTTTATTATTTTACCAAAAGTAAATCGGGGTACGCCCGCACTTGTGTCTACTGTTCCTGCTAATGCTTTTGCCCCTTTAAAAGATAAGTTGCTGATTCTTTCTACTATATAGCTAGAATAAAATTGGCTGTCACCATTGCCATCAATGTAAGGCATAGTCACTTCTTGCCCAACGTTCATTTGTGATACAGGAATATCGCTAACTGCAAAAGTAGCACCGGTGTGGCTTTGGTAATTTCTGAGTACTCCAGAAACAACATCCGTAATGGTCTTAATTTTTTTTAACCAAAAAGTATTAAAGTATTTTAATTCTATAACTGTTGCCATTTATATTAATTTTTATGTATTCTTAAAGTACCAAATTTTTTTTCAAATACTGTATCGCTAGTAGTTTGTCTTGCGCCAACACCAGAAAGGCTTTCTAATTTTTTACCGTTAACTGCATCATAACCAACAACCCATTGTACGTCCACATCAACAGCAGAACCTCCACCTGCCTCTGGATATGGCGGTAATGGCGGATCATTAAATGTAGTCCAAGAAGCTAAAGTAGATACGGCCATTTGCTTTACTAAAGCTGTGTTTATATATGATAACGAAGGAATATAAGGGATAAAATTAGTTGCTCCTGTATAAAATTCATTAACGTAGTCACCATAAGGGCTTCTGGCAAAAATAAACCCGGCTCCTGTTTGGTTAAAATCTGTTGAGTTATTAGTCTCCGTAGATCTTTTATACTTAAATAAATTGTTTGCACCTCCATTTTCAGTCACAGCGTTCTTGCCTTGCCACGACACACACGTTGGATACTCCAAATCGTCAGCAGTTGCCCAAAATCTAACTATGCCATTAACTTTTGTGTTTGGAAAAAACTGTATAAGATTATCTACTAAAATAGCATACTCTACTCCCGCGGAGCCCGCTACAACAGACCCCAGTACATCAAAGTCTTGGTAATCAAATGCTCTTATTGTTTGCAGCCATACATCATCAGGCCCGTAATCTAAAACTAATCTATCTACTGGCACAGCGACGCCTTGAACTGATAGATCTTGTACAACCTTAGGGGCATCACGTAAAGGGCTTGTTATATCATTCGAAAGTCCAACTTTATTTTGTTCAACGCTTCTTGTTATAGGTAGCCATTCTGTTTCGCCTAATGCTCTATAATAAAACCTAATAACAGGTGTTTTAAATAAATTTACGTTATTAGTAGCTCCATTATAAGGAGAATAAGTATTTAAGCTAAAAGATATAATACCTTTTCTGTGACAATCTGTACCTATTCTATAATTAACGGTGTTTATAGACTCTGAGCCGCCAGAATCCGGGTTTGGTATACCATTGTCAAAAAATACGGAATTGTCCTCAGTGTTTTGTGTTAGTTGAGTTGCAGCAACATAATAAACGCAAGCAACTTGTTGGCTAGTATCAAAAGGACCCACAACACCTGTAGCAGGATCAATAACAGTATTAGTGGGAGGAGAAACGGGCGTAATAACGCAGGTGGTGCTTAGAGCCCCGGTATTAACCGCTGTCGGTTCCATTCTTATCTCAACGGCTTGCTCTGCATATAATGAAGTATATCCTGAAGCAGCATTTGCAGGCGTTCCAACGCCGTTGGCGTCTGATAATCTTACTGTAATATTATATACTGCCAATGGGTTACCAGTAAAAGTGGCACCGGGGACGGTTTGTGTTAATTGTCCGTTATTAGCATCCATAATCCAGTTATCTGGTATGTCTGTTCCCGCAAAACTAAATTTTAATTCTTCTTTTTCAGAACTGCCTGTTAAAACGGTGCCGTTTGCAGCGCTGGCCCAGTCATTTGCTGGTATTAATATGCCACTGTCTACTGTTTTAATCTTGTTAGGTATAGTGCTAAAGCTAGGCTGTAAGTTTTTCAAAGCCCCTATGCCATTTATTTGTCCTCCTATTGAAATATCGCTTACATCCCCTGTTGATGTAGTAACTCTTATAACAAATGTATAAACATCCACTAAAGGACTTGACTGCGTAAACACTATGCCCGCCTCGGTATATTTTAATTGGAATTTACCTTCATTAACTGTTCCTACAGCTCCGGCGCCCAATTCAAAAAAGTTAACATTATTTCCTACCCCGTTTTTTGAAGACACGAGCTCTGCTGTTGGGTTAGCCACGTAGGTTGCGCCGGTATTATCTAATGGTTGAAAAAACGCACTAACAGCCGCTCCTCCTATTGTGCCCTCTGTAAAATCCCATCCGATGCTAGTAAATGCAACAGCCCCTGAATTGCTAGATGCAATATCTGTGTTTAAATCAACTATTAATCCCTCTGAGCTAGTCTCCCAATATATATCAAGAAAAGATTCCACGGGAGCTGTTTCATATATAGCCAAAAAAGGCAGCATGTTGTTACTACCTGATGTATTGTCATTGACGGTTGCACCAATAGACTTTTCGGTTGTTGATATTCTAGCAATTAAAGGATTAGTTTCTATTTGGTAAAATGCTAAATTACCATTAACTCCGTTTTCAGATTCAGCTGAAACAGTTGCAGATAAGTCAGAAAAACTCATGTTAAAATCATTTGCCCCCGCAATTGCTGTAGCTGTATGATCAATAGCGTTTTTGCCGGTAGCGCTTAATCTGGCATAGTATTGCTCGTTTGATGTTGTTGTAATATTGCCTAGAGTATTAGTAACCCTACCATATAATACAACAGAACTTCTAAATTGTTTTTGCTCAGGACCAACCTCAGCTAAATCTCTGGGTATCTTATTAATGTTGTCGTTAAATAAAACAGTATGAGCCGTTAAATTTACTTCATTAGTAGGAAATTTACCATCCGAAGTTCCCCCGCTTTCGGAGCCACTAGATATGTTTTGCCCGGGGTATCCGTTAGTAATACCAGGCAAATATACGTTGTAGTATTCTTGTTCGGTCTGTTTAACAACAATTTTATAACTGTACCATCCAAGATCATTAATAGTGTATGCGAATTTTAAGTCAGGATCTCCCGCGGGTATATTATCGGTCCTTAAATAAAGATCGTTTACTTGACCGTCTGTTGTTACTACATAGGTAGAGCCTGCCGTATTTACTACGTTTGTAACTTCAACAAAGTCTTCATAAGCTCCTCTTAAATAATTTTGGGCACTCTTTATTGGCACATTTGTATTATTAGGAAATCTTCCGGCAGCATCGTCTAATGTAAATGAATATGTATTTCCTACTATTGTAGGGGGAGTGCCTACGAAACCGGCTGAAATTGCAAACCCTTCTCCAGTAGACGCGGCCTGCTGCTCTATAGCATAAAGCCCCGGCGTGCCCGTAGATGAATTTATTTCCGATGCTATTGGTTCATTAACAAGAACCTGAATAGCGTCTCCAGCCCAGGTTTTAACATCCGTGTCCCCTGAGCTAAGATCGTAAGGACTGTATATTGTAGATCCTGAGTAAAATTGCCCGCTATTTTCTAGGCCTACATCAACTGATGATAATATTACTGGCGATTGTCTTCCAAACTTATCAGATAAAACAAACCCTACTTGATAATTTCTATTTTTTTTAACAGAGCTATTAGGATATTCAATAAAGTTATTATAAACACCTGTGCTAGATTTATCTGTTATTCTGCAATTATAATTTATAGAATCAGGAGGCGTCTGCTGATCTCTAAAATTACCGTATATAATTCTATTGCCTGCTGTTTCTTGAGAAAACGCCCTAACTGGCACTTTGTCGTATACTCTGACTGTTTGAGCCTCCGGCAGGGTTCTATAAGGTTTTCTTGACTGGTATTCATAAGTATAATAATTATTAATACCCACTTCTCCAGATATATCTCCGGCAGCCACGCTGTCTAATACTCTAACAGCAATACCATCGCTTTCTCTAAATAATATTTCTAATTCGCTAATTTTATAATCAGATACTAAGTTAGTTGCGGAACAAGGCAATGGTATAACTAATCCAATGTTCTGCACTAGGTTTTCCATAAAACCTACTATAGTAGATTGGTAAGCAGCGTTTTCATCTCCATTTAAAAAATATCCATTTTGTTTTGGTATATACGCTATTTGAGTAAATGGGGCCATTAAAGAATACTCATTATCATCAAACTTAAATCTATAACTAAATCTAGCAAATTTATCCTCTAAAAAGTCTGGATCCCCCGGCCATGTGCTGTCATCATTTTTGTTGCTCATGGTCGATTCTATAAGCGACACGTATTGATTAACGCTAGGCGCTGAATTTAATGCGGGAGAAACAGTTATTCTAGTAGGCCCTGTGGTGGAAATTGCTCCAACGTCTGTAACTTTAACATAATTAGTACCTGATGTCGGAGTGCTTGCTTCCGCACATACTACGGTAGCCCCTATAAAAGGCAATAATTCCGTTTCTCGATTACCTGCCACTTGAATTATAGTAGTAGTAGCTCCCGCTAAAACCTGCAAGTCAGCTCTATTATATAACTCAATAGTTTGATATGGATTATATTTAGCAACAGATATTTGATGTTCACTTCGGTAATAGTCTTCATTCCCCGCTAAAGGCGAAAAAGTAATTGCTAAGTTAACATTAATCTTCCTGGGCTGATTCCTATTGTCTGTCCAAAATAGTAGATTTTCAATTAAGTTTATACCTATTATTCTGTTTGTTTTTGAAAAGTTTAAAAATTCACCCTGTACTAATTTTGTGTAAGATCCCGATAGACTATTGTATACGTATATATAATGATTTGATGTAGCGGGAGCATTAGTAGGGCTCGTAGGGTTTGGATCTGTATAATCTGTTAAAAAAACAAATAGCTCGTCAGTTGAATTACTGTTTTCAATACCTATTATAGT
>Ga0208814_1001318_pt1 | contig 11818 bp, 15 predicted proteins | sample MalvirAntarct_55_FD_184253 | JGI IMG/M metagenome (GOLD analysis project Ga0208814, IMG submission 184253) | Marine viral communities from the Global Malaspina Expedition - Malaspina viral metaG Antarct_55 (SPAdes) (version 2) | ecosystem: Environmental > Aquatic > Marine > Oceanic | place...
TTAATCCTGCATATGGTATTGGAGACATAGAACAAAGTGCAATTTTAACAAACGATATTACAGCAACAAGTACAACAATTAATATAACACCACAGAATAATAATTATAGCGTAGGTATAAATTTTCCAACTCCAGGATTCGTGGTCATTGAAAAAATAAATGCAGTAACAGGCAGATATGAAAATGAAGTAATTTCATACTCTGGAACAACATCAAATGGACCTACTGCAGGTTCTTTAACTGGATGTGTTAGGGGATTAAGTATACCGTTTAGAGGTTTTACACCTCCTCCAACAACAGCCAGTATTCATTTAGCAGGTGCTAGATTAAATGGTTCAAGACCTATTACATTAATACCAACAACATTTGTTAATGCAGCTAATACAACAATTACTGAAACAAATAGTTTTGAAGCTCTTTTATTATCACCGGGTACGTGGGGGATAGGGAATACCGATGGACTTGTTGTAGGTGGTGGTTTACAGTGTACATACGGCCCAATAAATGATAGAGCTTAACCATGGCAGGATTATCAGGTTATACATATTCAACATTAGTAACAGCTATCAGAGACTACACTGAAGTTGATGCAAATGTATTAACGGAAACTATTATTGATGGTTTTATTATGGCTGCGCAACATAAAATTAATTTAGATTGTCCTATGGATTCAGATAGAGCTCAAGATCAGGGACAATTTGCAGCAGATTTTAATAGTATTACAATGCCTGTGGGACTTTTATTTGTAAGAGGTATAGAAGTATTTAATTCAACAGCAAATATTAATGGTCAAAGTCAATGGTTAGAAAGACGTGATCAAACTTTTATTTCTGAATACGTAGGTAACTTAACAGGAACTGCAGGTGGAGTTGCAGGAACTGATGTAACAGGTTTACCTAAGTATTATGCAGGATTTGGTGGTGCAACAACAGGTAATACTACAGCAACTTCAGGTGCTATTTATTTAGCTCCTACACCTAACGCTAATTATCAATATATTATACATTATAATGTAATGCCCGTGGGTCTTGGATCAGGAAACGATGGAAATTCTGAGACTTATTTAAGTAACTATTTTCCTCAAGGACTGCTATATGCTTGTTTAGCAGAGGCATATTCTTTTTTAAAAGGTCCGCAAGATATGTTGACATTGTACACGCAAAAGTATACACAAGAACTACAAAAGTTTGCAGCAATGCAAATTGGAAGAAGAAGACGAGACGATTACACGGATGGAACAATAAGAATACCAATCGAGTCAGCGCCTCAGTAAATAAATTAGGAGATAAAAATTATGGCAATAACATCAGCAGTATGTAACACTTTCAAAACAGAAGTTTTAAGAGCAATTCACAATTTTACACAAGGTGGAAATACTTTTAGACTAGCATTGTACACAAGTTCAGCGACATTAAATAAATCAACTACGGCTTACACAACTTCAAATGAAGTAGCTAATGGTAATGGTTACACTACTAAAGGTGCAGCGTTAACAAACGTAACACCCGCTTTATCTGGTGACACAGCTTGTTGTGATTTTGCAAACATATCTTTTACATCAGCTTCATTTACAGCTAACGGTTGTTTAATCTTTAATGATACAGCAGCCAATGATCCATCAGTTTGTGCAATTGCATTTGGTGGAGATAAAACTGTAACAAGTGGAACTTTTACGATAGAATTTCCAGCAGCAGACGCATCTAACGCTATACTTAGAATAGCATAAGGAGTAACTCCTTATGTCTATAGCTCAAACGTTCACAGTAACGGTTCAGAGCACTGGTTCCGGTAATAAATATCTTATTGATGGTGTTCAACAAGACACCATAATGATTGGTGCTGGTCTAACTTATAAGTTAGATCAATCAGATAGTTCTAATTCTAATCACCCTTTAAGATTTTCAATAACAAGTAATGGCACATGGGCGGGTGGTTCAGAATATACTACAGGTGTAACTACTAATGGTGTCCCTGGCCAAGCAGGAGCATACACACAAATTGCAGTCGAGGGCGGCGCACCTTCAACCTTATACTATTATTGCACTAACCATAGCGGAATGGGTGGACAAGCTAACACCGATGGATGGGGAAGATCTACGTGGGATCAAGCTGATTGGGGAGATACTAATATTATTCAAACTGGATGGGGACGTAATACTTGGAATTTTCAAAGTTGGGGCAACACACCTTTTGTTCAACTTACTGGTTTATCGACAACATCAGCTACTGGTTCACTTACAGTAGAAACAGGTCAAGGTTGGGGTAACGATACATGGGGTTTTGAAAATTGGGGAGAATCCTCTATTGACGTATCACTAACCGGTTTATCAACTACATCAGCAGTTGGATCAATTTCACCGATTCAAGAAACAGTTGGGTTAACAGGTTTATCCACAACTTCTGCATTAGGTTCGCCAGTTGCAAAATCTGATGTCTCATCAACTCTAACAGGATTATCGGCTACATCATCTGTTGGTGCAATTTCACCTGCGTTGCTTCAAACAGTAACATTAACTGGACTTGCAATGACTTCTTCTGAAGGATCTATTGCACCTATATCAAATGAAGAAGTAGGACTAACGGGTCAATCGACAACGGTTACTTTAGGGGGTTTAATTATTTTTGCAGGAAGTAATTTAACACCTGCAGGAGTTACTACAACATCTGCAGTAGGTTCATTACAAGTAAATTCAAATCCTTTACCTTTTACATTAACTGGACTTTCAGCAACATCTGCAGTAGGTTCAATTTTACCTGCCGATGTAATGGGATTAACAGGAGTATCCGCAACTTCTACAGTAGGATCTTTAACAAGTGACATTGGACAGATTTTAACTGGAGTCTCAGCGACTTCTTCTGTAGGGTCCGTACTTGCAGGAATAGGGGTTTCATTAACAGGGCTTTCAACAACATCATCTGTAGGTGCAGTTTCATTTAGCATAACTGAGGTAATTACATTAACAGGAGTACAGGCAACAACGGAATTAAACGATAACCTTCCTTTAAAGTATTTTAATAGATTGATACCTAAAAATAGTACAGGTTACACAAGATTGGTAGCAAACTAATGTTTGACTTAGCAATAAATAAACAATATAAATAACACAAATTAGGAGTACAAAATTATGGCATCAACTTTCACAGATCTCGGCCTAGAACTAATGGCAACCGGCGAAAACGCTGGTACTTGGGGAACAAAAACTAACGCAAATTTAAGTCTTATTGAACAACTTACAGGTGGTGTTTTACAGGTTTCTACTGCAGGCGGTGCAGGATCTACAGATTTAGATATAGATGACGGTGCTTTAACAGGTACTGCTCAACAAAGAGTTATAGAATTAACAGGATCAATAACTGGAAACAGAATTATAACTTGGCCACTTCTTACAGAAAATTTTTACATAGTTAAAAATGGCACATCAGGTGCTTACACAGTACAATTAAAAGCAGCTTCCGGTTCAGGAGCAACGGTTACTTTTTCAGCAACTGACAAAGGATATAAAATTATATATCTTGATGGAGTTGCAACTAACACAGGTGTTTTTGAAGTACCTCTTGGAGATACTAACGAAGTAACTCTTACAGGAACACAGACTTTAACAAACAAAACTTTAACTAGCCCTGCGATCGGAACAAAAATTGCAGATACTAACGGAAATGAATTATTACTTTTAACGGCTACAGGTTCAGCGGTTAATGAATTTACTTTAGCAAATGCTTCAACAGGCAATGGACCAACTCTTTCAGCAACAGGTGAAACTAATGTTGGTATAAATATTAATCCTAAAGGAACAGGGGTTTTTAAATCAGGATCTGGTGCAGTTAAAATTGCAGGAAAAGAAACTATGTGGATTCCATCTTCAGCGATGTATGCCACAACAACTAATCCAGCAGAAGCTAATCAAGTTGAAACAACAGCATTAAGACCAGATATGAAAGTATTTGATTTTGCTGCAGCAGCAGATGATTTTGTACAATTTTCAGTGGCATTTCCTAAATCATGGAATGAAGGCACAATTACTTATCAAACATTTTGGACACCAAGTACTACAAACACAGGTGACTGTATTTGGGGATTACAAGGTGTATCAGTTGGCGATGGTGATACTATCGACGTTGCTTTTGGTACAGCAATAACAGTTACAGATGCAGGTATTGGAACAGTTGAAGATCAACAAGTTGCAGCAGAAAGTTCTGCAGTTACAATTGCCGGTTCTCCTGCAGAAAATCAACAAACTTATTTTCAATTTTTTAGAGATGCAAATGCAGGTGGAGATACTTTTACCGGAGTAGCTAGACTTCTAGGTATCAAAATATTCTTTACTACTAATGCTGCTAACGACGCATAAGGAATTTAGATATGAGAGATTTAAAAAATAAACTTACTTCAAGTAAGAACACAAAAAATATACAAGACAGAAAAGGTAAATCATTTGGTTATCAAGTTTTAGGATTTGGTGCTGGAGGAAGTGTTTCACCTAACCCATTTACAGCAGATTATTTTATGTTAGGTGGTGGTGGCGGTGGAAAAGGTGGAATTGGTGGCGGTGGAGGTGCTGGAGGTTTTATATTCTCTTATTCAAATCCCAATGCTTCTGGATTAGCTTTTGATAACGGAACATATAATATAACAATAGGATCCGGTGGAACCGGTGGTGTAAAAGGCTCAGACTCTACAATTGTAGGTGGAGGAGATGCACCTATTAATAAAACTGTTAATGGTGGTGGTAGAGGTGGACCCGCTCCGGGTGGTGGATCAGCAAGTCCAGACCCTGCTGATGCTACTGGTGGTTCTGGTGGTGGAGGTGGACACTTAGGTCCAAGTAATGCTGGTAATACTCCTCCAATTTCTGCTGCTAATGGTGGTCCTCAAGGAAATCCTGGTGGTGGTGGTGCTGGTGGTTATGCAGCTTCTGGTGGTGGTGGTGCTGGTTCAGCTGGTAATGCTTCTTCAGGTCCTGGTGGTGCTGGTGGTGCTGGTGGAAATGGAAAATCAATTTCAATTACAGGTAGTTCAGCTCCGTATGGTGGCGGTGGTGGTGGTGGAGCATATAACCCGGGTGCTGCTGGTGCTGGTGGTTCAGGTGCTGGTGGAGATGGTATTCCGGGATCAGGTCCAGGTACTGCAGGACCTGGTAATAATGGACCTGCTGGTTCTGGTAGTGGCGGTGGTGGTAATGGAGAAACTGCTCCTCCAACAAGATCAGGTGCTGGTGGATCAGGTCGTATTCAATTAAGATATGCTACTTCAATAGCTCCTGTAGTTACAATAGCTCCAGGAACTAATACAACAGCAACAGATGGTAGTGATACTATTGCAACATTTACAGTTACAGGAACATTTACAGTAGGTTAATATAAATATATGGCACATTTTGCAGAATTAAATGAAAACAACACAGTACTAAGAGTAGTAGTTGTAGGTAATGATATTAATACATCATCAGGTCTTTTAGGGGATAATGATATGCATGTTGATGGTGAAACATGGTGTGCTAAATTTTTTAAAACTGAAACTAATACATGGAAACAAACTTCTTATAATAGTAGTTTTAGAAAATATTTTGCAGGTGAAGGCATGATTTATGATTTAGTTAAAGATAAATTTTTATTACCTCAACCTCACGCTTCATGGTCTTTAGACGCTAATGATGATTGGCAAGCACCAATAGCTTACCCAACGGTTACAACTTACGATCACGCAAGTTACGTTTATTTAGAACCTGAAGTTTATTTAGAAACAGATATTTTACCAGAAGGTAAATCTGTAGGTGATGCTAAGACTGAATTACCAGAAGGTAAATCCGCAGGTGATGCTAAAATTACAAGATACCATTTTATTTCTTGGGATGAAGTGGGACAAAAATGGACTGCAGAAAATGAAAAAGATGAGTCTAATTCTTTTACAGCCAGCATGTTTAATTGGGACGTTTCAACATCTTCTTGGATTGCTCAATAAATACTCTTTACAAAAATTTTAAAATAAATTATACTAAATTCATAAAGACATATTATGAATTTAACGAACTATTATTGGTATTTTAAATCAGCAATTCCAGAACGTATCTGTGATGACATTGTAAAATACGGTCATCAACTACAAGATCAAATGGCAGTTACCGGTGGTTATGGTAATAAAAAATTAAATTCAAAACAAGTTAAAAATTTAAAAAAGAAAAGACATTCAGATGTTGTTTGGATAAATGAACGTTGGTTATTTAATGAAATACAACCTTATATCCATAAAGCAAACGAAAGCGCTGGTTGGGATTTTGAATGGAGTTATTCTGAACCATGTCAATTTACAAAATATAAGAAAGGTCAGTATTATGATTGGCACTGTGATGGTTGGGATAGACCTTATGAAAACCATTCAGACTTGTCTTGTAATGGAAAAGTTAGAAAACTATCTGTAACTGTAACTTTATCAGATCCTAAAGATTATAAAGGTGGGGAACTAGAATTTGATTTTAGAAATGGAGATCCGGATAAAAAACGTCATATTATAAAATGTAAAGAAATATTACCCAAAGGATCTTTAGTTGTATTTCCGTCGTTTGTATGGCACAGAGTTTGTCCAGTTAAAAGTGGAGAACGAAACAGTTTAGTAATATGGAATCTTGGATGGCCATTCAAATAATAGATAATTTTTTAGATAAAAATGAATTTAATAATTTAAATTCAATTATAACAGGAGATAATTTTCCTTGGTACTACAATGATTTTATTACAGATAAAAATGATATTAATGATAAATTATATTTTACTCATACTTTTTACAGAGAACCTGTAATAAAAAGCAATTGGTTTAATTTATGGGAAACATTTTTAGTAAAAATAAAATGCAAAAGTATTATGAGAATTAAAGGTAATTTATATTTAAGTAACAATAATAAAAAAATAAATAAACCACACAAAGATTATGAGTTTAAACACAAAGGGTGTATTTATTATATTAATAGTAATAACGGAGCAACTTATTTTGGTAAAAAGAAAGTAATACCTAAAGCAAACAGAGCAGTATTTTTTGATCCAAGTGAAGAACATTCTAGTAGTTTATGCACAGATCAAAAAAGAAGAATAACTATTAATTTTAATTATTTTTAAAACAAAGGAGTAATAAATGTCATTTAAAAAGAACAAATATACTGTATTAAAAAAAGCTATCTCATCTGATTTAGCAGAATTTGTTTATAGATATTTTTTAAACAAAAGAAAAGTTGCACAATATTTATTTGAGCAAAAATATTTATCTCCATTTAATAAAGACTATGGAACATGGGTGGATTCACAAGTTCCTAATACTTATTCACACTATAGTGATACTGCAATGGAAACTTTATTACAGGAGGTAAAACCTGTAATGGAAAAACACACTGGCTTAAAGCTAAGTCCTACTTATTCCTATGCAAGAATTTATAAAAAAGGAGATATTTTAGCAAGACATAAAGATAGATATTCATGTGAGATATCTACTACGTTAAATCTAGGTGGTGAGCTATGGCCTATATATTTAGATCCAACAGGTAATGAAGGAAGAGATGGAATAGAAATTAATCTTGATCCAGGCGATATGTTAATTTATTCAGGTTGTGACCTTGAACATTGGAGAGAAGAATTTAAAGGTAAAGATTGTGGACAAGTATTTTTACACTACAACAAAGCTAATTCTAAAAATGCTAAAGCTAATCAATTTGATAAAAGACCTTTTATTGGTTTACCTGATTGGTTTAAAGGATTTACTCCACCTAAAAAATGATAATAGATTATAAAAAAATAATTCATAAAGATTGTGGAAAAAAAATAGATATTATAAAAGACATTATTATTACTCCTTTTTATACAGAGGATTTTTGCGATGAACTAGTAAACATTTCAAAATTCTATAGTGAAAAATTTACTCCATACATTACTTATTACGATCATGTTAAAAATAAAGACACGCAAGAACATCCATGGGATACTTTATTTTTTAGTAAAATAAATTATTTTTTATTTGAAGATTTTTGTAAACAATATGAAACATTTATAACTCCAATTATAGAAAAACATTTTAAACCTGAAAATGTAAAGGGTTGGTTTTCTCCTATGATAATTAGATATTCTAGACCAGGACAATTTGTTAAACTACACAATGATACAAGTGAATTTACTTTAAATGTAAAATTAAATGATAATTATAAAGGCAGTTTATTAAAATTTCCAAGACAAAACTTTGATAATAAAGATATTCCAAAAGGCTGGAGTATGGTTTGGCCATCAACAGTAACTCATCCACATGAAACTACTCCTTTAAAAAAAGGAACTAAATATACATTGTCTTCATGGAGTCACCCTCCTTCTTGGAGTCATGAAGAAATGGGTGGTTCAATAAAAAGATAATTAATTTACTCTGCCTACAAAATAGTGTATAATACACACTGGTAAGGAGATGATCCACCACTGATTCTCCTTACTTAAACCTGTTGAATTTATCAACAATCTGATATACTACCTAATAAACAGGTTTTTATATGCTACAAAAATTAGGATTTTTACCAGGATTCAACAAACAAGTTACATCTACAGGAGCCGAGTCTCAATGGACAGGTGGTACTAATGTACGTTTTAGGTATGGTACGCCAGAAAAAATAGGGGGTTGGAACCAACTAGGTGATAGAAAATTAACAGGTGCAGCTAGAGGGTTACATCATATGGTTAATAGAGATGGTATTAAATACTCTCTTATTGGAACCAATAGAATTTTATACGCATACTCAGGAGAAGTGTACTACGACATACACCCTTTAGTTAATCCAACAGGCACAGCTATTACCAGTGCATTTAGCACAACTAATGGTCAACCAATTGTTACAATTACATTTCCAACAACAATTTCTTTTCAAGCAGGAGACATTATTTTATTTGGAAACGCTTCAACTTTTTCTGCAATAACTAATTCTAATTTTGGTGCAGCAGATTTTGCAGATAAAAAATTTATGGTATCAAGTGTGCCTAGTAACAATTCAATTACTATTACAATGCCTGGTAATGAAAGCGGATCTGGTGCTACTACTTCTGGGGGTATTACTTTTTTTCAATACTTTCATGTGGGTCCAGCAGAACAGGTTGGAGTTTTTGGTTATGGTATATCACAATACGGTGGGACAGTAACTGCGCCTCAAACAACAACTTTAAATGGAGCACTATCTGCTAACTCAGCAGGGACAGGTGGAACGGGAACTAGTATTGTTTTAACATCTGTATTAAATTTTCCAACAACGGGAACTAATTTTATACAAGTAGGTACGGAAGAGATTTCTTATACGGGAGTTAACACAGGAACAAATACTTTAACAGGGATAACTAGAAACGTTAGAGGCACAGCTAATGCTCTTCACAACACAGGAGCTACAGTTACAAACCACAGTAGTTTTTCTGGTTGGGGTCAATCATCAGCTGATACGGATACTGTAGCTGAACCGGGTCTATGGTCCTTGGACAATTTAGGTAGTACATTAATTGCTTTAATTTTTAATGGTGAGTGTTTTGAATGGGATTCTGATTTAACTAACGCAACCGCTACAAGAGCTTCAATTATTACAGGAGCACCGACAGCGTCACGTGACATGTTAGTATCGACTCCCGATCGTCACTTAGTATTTTTTGGAACAGAAACAACTATTGGAGATAAGACTACACAAGATGATATGTTTATAAGATTTTCTTCTCAAGAAAATATAAATGACTACACACCTACAGCGATCAATAGTGCTGGTACACAAAGACTAGCCGCTGGATCACGGATCATTGGTGCAACGCTTGGTAGAAATGCAATTTACATTTGGTCAGACACTTCTTTATTTACTATGAGATTTGTTGGAACTCCTTTTACATTTGCTTACGAACAAGTTGGAACCAACTGTGGATTGATTGGTAAGAACGCAGCTGTTGAAGTTGACGGTGCTGCTTACTGGATGTCTGATAATGGTTTCTTTAGATACACCGGTAAACTAGAATCAATGGATTGTTTGGTTGAAGATTTTGTTTATGATAATTTAAATACAACTTCTAATCAATTTATTTATTGTGGTATTAATAACTTGTTTGGTGAAATTACCTGGTTTTATCCTACAGCAGATTCAAACGTTAATACTAGGTCGGTTACTTATAGTTATTTAGATTCAACAGCAAAGCGACCTATATGGTTTACAAATGACAGTACATTATTTACTAGAACAACTTGGCAAGATTCTGCAGTGTTTGGTTTACCACATGCAACACAGTATGATGCGGGCACAGATACATCGTTTGATGTAGTGGGCAACACAGATGGAATTTCATATTACTATGAACACGAAACAGGTTTAAATCAAATAAGACTTGGTGTAACTACAGCTATTCCAGCTAACATTACGTCAGGTGATTATGACATTACTCAAAAAGTTGTAAGAGGTGCGGCTACTAACATGGCTGACCTTAGAGGTGATGGTGAAAATATTATGAGGGTCAGTAGAATTATTCCAGACTTTATTAATCAAAATGGTAACACAATCATACAATTAGATCTAAGAGATTACCCTAGCGAAACTGCGGCAAGTTCTTCACTTGGACCGTTTACAGTAACGTCAAGTACTACAAAAGTAGATACACGTGCAAGAGCTAGATCAATAGCACTAACTATATCTAATACAGCAGTTGATACTAGTTGGAAATTAGGAACTTTTAGGTTAGATATACAAGCTGGAGGAAGAAGATAATGGCAAAAATAGTACAAACATTAACCAGAGCAAGTGAAGAATATGATGAAGATATAGCACAATCTTTAGTTAGAGATTTAGATGCTGTGTTAGAAAAATTAAATTCTACTTTTCAAGAAGAATTAAAACAGGAGATAGAAGCTAGAAGCTTCTTTTTAGATTAATGGCAGTAGTAAACCAATACGACTTTGTAGGAATAGATAACAATACCAGCAATGGAGAACTTAATCCGTTTGGTGCAGGTAATCCTTTAGTAAGTGAAACCTATGTTATCAAATCTATTCTTGTTACATCAGCTGGTACTCCCAGTGTAACCGTTACTAATAATGCTTTTACAGCTATTAAAACAGTAGCCTTAACGGCAAATCAGACGAAAGAATTATTAACCCAACCGCTAATAGTAGTAGGGGGTACGACCCTTACCATTAAAGCAGGTAGCACAGATTCATTTGATTTTGGAGTTAGCTATCTAAACATCAAAAAAGAGGTAACAACATAATGGAAATACTACAAGCAAAAGTGGAAGAAACATATAGACACAAAGAAACTGGCGAAGTTTTTAAGACAAAAAAAGACTGGGAAGCTAAGGGTTACAAAGCAGAAGAGATGGCTCAAGATGTAAAGGTTATTATGCCTCCTCTTGATTTATGGTCAAAAACAAAGTAAACTAATAAACTCAGGAGATATATTATGATGGAAGAAAAAATTTCAATGAATGAATCTATAGACGCAGGAGCACCAAGCATTAACTATAAACAAGGTGATGTTCAAATGGGTGGTGGAGAAGATATGCAAGGCAAAGAAATGGCCGCTCAAATATGGTCACAAATGGAACAAGAACAAAAAGTTCAGTTCGGTAGCTTTGATGCTTTTTTTGAAAGCGGTATATGGAAACAAATTATTCAACAGATGCAAGCAGACGCAAGTGGAGCCGGACCAGGATCTGAGATGATGTCTGAAAATGTTAACATGGCTGAGTCAATGCCAGGTGGTGGAATCGCTGATGTTAATATGCAAGAACGAGTTCAAATGAGAGCCAACGGCGGGCTGATGGGTCTATACAATAGGGGCATGTAGCC
>Ga0208814_1001319_pt1 | contig 11816 bp, 12 predicted proteins | sample MalvirAntarct_55_FD_184253 | JGI IMG/M metagenome (GOLD analysis project Ga0208814, IMG submission 184253) | Marine viral communities from the Global Malaspina Expedition - Malaspina viral metaG Antarct_55 (SPAdes) (version 2) | ecosystem: Environmental > Aquatic > Marine > Oceanic | place...
GACCGGATCAAGGCCGCATACGTGGAGCCGGTCGACGACAAAACACTGTTGGAGAATGCCATCAAGGGCATGCTCAGCAACCTCGACCCCCATTCCGCCTACCTTGAACCCGATGCATTCGCCGATCTTCAGGAGAGCACCAGCGGGGAGTTCGGCGGCCTGGGCGTCGAAGTCGGGATCGAAGATGGCTTCATCAAGGTGGTATCGCCGATCGACGATACCCCGGCGTCCAAGGCCGGCATCGAAGCGGGCGATCTGATCATCAAGATCGACGGCAAGCCGACCAAGGGCATGTCGATGATGGATGCGGTAGGCATGATGCGCGGCAAACCAGGCAGCGACATATCGCTTTCGCTGGTGCGCGAGGGCGGCAAGCCTTTTACGGTCAAGCTCACCCGCGCCGTGATCAAGGTAAACAGCGTCAAGAGTCAGCTGCTTGAGCCGGGATATGGCTACCTGCGCGTCACGCAATTCCAGATCAATACTGGCGAGGAAGTGGGTAAGGCCCTGGCACGCTTGCGCAAAGAAAATGGCAAGAAGCTCAACGGACTGGTGCTCGATCTGCGCAACAATCCCGGAGGGGTGCTCCAAGCGGCAGTGGAGGTATCCGACCATTTCCTGACTGACGGATTGATCGTCTATACCAAGGGCCGTATCGCCAACTCCGAATTGCGCTTCAACGCAGACGCGGCCGACGCCAGCGAAGGCGTTTCGCTGGTCGTGCTGATCAATGGAGGCAGCGCCTCGGCGTCGGAAATCGTGGCCGGCGCCTTGCAGGATCAGAAACGGGGCGTGGTCATGGGGACCGACAGCTTCGGTAAAGGCTCGGTGCAGACGGTACTTCCGCTGAATAACGACCGAGCTCTGAAGCTCACCACTGCGCTTTATTACACGCCTAATGGTCGCTCCATCCAGGCCCAGGGAATCGAGCCGGATATTCGGGTCACCCGCGCCAAACTGACGCGTGAACAATCTGCGGAAGGCATTCGCGAGGCCGATCTGGCCGGACACCTTGGCAATGGCAACGGGGGCGAGGACCGGCCCACAACGGCGCCGATCGTCAGTGAATCTCCACGCCCTCAGGATGAGGACTACCAACTCGGTCAGGCGCTGAATCTGCTCAAGGGGTTGAACCTCACCCGCGGCCAGTAGTTGATGCCCAGGGTTCTAGCTTCGCTGTTGGGGGTATTGGTTCCGCTTGCGGCTGTTGGCGCAACGGATATCGCGCCCCATGCCCATGACAACGGCGATGCCGTCGATCTGGCATCCGTTTCGCGAATGCCAAAACTGGCACTGGTCATGGATGACCTGGGCCAGAACGCGGCGCGCGATGCACGCGTTCTGGCCTTGCCTGGCCCTGTGGGCATGGCGATCCTGCCTGACACTCGGCATGCCACAGAGCTGGCGGAGCGAGCCAACGCGGCAGGCAAGACCGTTATGTTGCACCTGCCCATGGCCCCTGCTGATGGGCCTTACGCTTGGCAACCGCAGTTGCCTGCAGCGGAGCTCGACCGGCGGCTGAACGATGCCCTCGCAAAGGTGCCGCATGCCAGCGGTGTTAACAATCACATGGGCAGCCAGATGACCGACCGCCAAGAGCCCATGGCCTCGCTCATGCGCGAGCTGCAACAACGCCACCTGTTCTTTCTCGACAGTCGTACCAATGCCGCTACCGTTGCAGCTGCGACTGCGCAACGCATCGGCCTGGCGAGTCTTTCTCGTGACATTTTTCTCGATGACGACCCCAGTCCCGAAGCCGTGGCCGCGCAGTTTCACGCCGCCGTACAGCTCGCTCGCAGGCAGGGTTCAGTGGTGGTGATCGGTCACCCACACCCGGCAACGCTCGCCCTGTTGGAGCGGGAGCTGCCGAAGCTGGCTGCTCAGGGTATCGACTGGGTGGACCTCGGCCAAATGATCGCCACCCGAGGCAACCGTGCCATGATCGCCCATGGCGCAAACGGCCTGTATCGGTGACGAAAGGTCAGAGGTAGCGACGCATGATGGCATCGATGGCGCCGTCACTCTTCATCTCATTCAGCGCTTTCTGCAACCGAGAGACGACTTCATCCGGCGTCTCTTTATTCAGGGCAAGAAACAACTGCGCGTCGTTGAAACGCAACACCGTAGTCAGACCGCTCACCCCCTCCTGCTTCGCCAGGTAGGGCCCGACCGGGTCGGTTGTCGCCCAAAGATCTATCTGCCCCTTGAGCAGCTTGCCGATGTTTTCCTGGTCGCGCAGTGAGTTGATCGGCTCGAAACCCTTGCTTTCCAAGTGCTGGCTAACCGCGTCGTTCTTGTAGGCGCCGACCTGGTACTGCTTGGCCTGCTCAAGCGAACTCAGCCGCATCGGGCTGCCTGCCGGGGCCAGCAGCACCCATCCGGTACTGGCCAGCGGGCCGACCCATTTGAACAGCGGCTCACGCTCAGGTGTATAGGTGGTAGAAAACAGTCCCTGATCGGGATGCTCCAGGACCTGGTTGTAGATGCGCTCCCAGGGGAAACGCAGCGTCAGGCTGTAATCAATCTCGGCACGCTTGAACATCTCGCGCACTATCTCGGCATTGATCCCGCTGATGTTGTGGTCTGCTGCATAGTTCTTGCCGTCCGCTGCCATATTGAACGGCGGGAAATTCTCGGTCAGTAGCACCACCTTGTAGTCTTCAGGCAGTGCTGCCCTGGCCGAGACGGCCATTACCAGCAACAGCCCGGCCGCTAGAATTCGTCTCATCGCACCCTCCCCCGTATGCAAAACATCCGCAGGCGACACAACGCTGACAACTGACTAGCAGAGCCCATGCGTGTGTCGCACCTTTAATGTTTAGCAACTTGCGATCCAGGCGTAGCGTGGCTACAGCCGAAATGGGACGAACCGCACAAACTTGAGCATCATATTGCCATCACCCCAGGCCCTTACAGCTGCGCGACGGGCGAAACGGAAGGAGACTCTCCTGTGCTCGCTGAGGAGACTCAGCATAACGTTCCGAAACGGGGCGCTGTGGCGCAACAACGCTACGAATCGGAACAAGCTGAGATGCGGCCGGAAAGACCGCTTACAGATAACGACCTTGGATACTGGCTAGCGTGCCGTCAGCGCGCATCTGCTCCAGCGCGGCCTGCAGCCTGGCTACGGTCTCATCAGGGACACCTTTGTTGAGCGCCAGGTAGAGCTCCGCACTGTCGAACTTGAGCACCCGCTTTAGGCCGTTTACGCCTTGCTGCTTGGCCAGGTAGCGCCCAGCCGGATCACCGGTGGCCCAGAGGTCGATCGTGCCGCCCTGGAGCTTGTCCACGTTGGTTTGGTCGCGCAGGGCCAGCGACGGCTCCAACCCCTGTGCCGCGAGGTGTTCGGCAATCGCATCACCCTTGTAGGCGCCAATGCGGTACTGGCTGGCCTGCTCGAGACTGCTGACTTCGATCGTGCTGTCGCCCCTGGCCAACAGCACCCAGTCGTCCGGACCGATCGGCCCCACCCACTTGAAGAGCTCTTCCCGCTCCGTCAACCGAGCAGTGACGAATACGCCGTACCCTGGCATCTCCAGAGCCATCTTGTAAATCCGCTCCCAGGGGAAACGCAGCGTCAGCGTGTACTCCACACCGGCACGCTTGAACATTTCGCGGACGATGTCGGCGGCGATACCCGTAATGTTTTCGTCGCGCGCAAAATTCTTGCCGTCGACTGCCATGTTGTAGGGCGGGAAATTTTCGGTGAGCAGATTGATTGGTTCCGGCGCGGAGTGCGCAGCAGAAGTGATCAGCGACAGGCTGGCGGCCAGCGACAACAATGTGTTTTTGAACATGGCGGGGTCCCTTGATGCGGCAGCCGCGGTATGTCGCGGCTGTGTCCTTGTATGTTGTAAGTGCAGCTTCGAGCAGTCCGGTACGCGCCGATCAGCGCATCACGATGCCGCAGCTGGCCATATAGGCCTTGGCTTCCGGCACGGTGTACTCGCCGAAATGGAAGATGCTTGCGGCCAGCACCGCATCGGCCTTGCCTTGCAGAACGCCATCGGCCAGATGCTGCAGATTGCCGACGCCACCAGAGGCGATCACCGGAATATGCACCGCTTCGCTGATCGCCCGAGTCACACCCAGGTCGTAGCCACTCTTGACGCCGTCCTGGTCCATGCTGGTCAGGAGGATTTCGCCAGCGCCCAGCGCTTCCATCTTCTGCGCCCACAGCACGGCGTCGAGCCCGGTCGGCTTGCGCCCACCGTGAGTAAAGATCTCCCAACGCGGGGTTTCGCCCGGAGCGGAAACCCGCTTGGCATCAATGGCAACGACAATGCACTGCGAGCCGAACCGATCAGCCGCTTCACCGACGAACTCCGGCGTGAACACCGCAGCGGTGTTGATCGAAACCTTGTCGGCGCCGGCGTTGAGCAGGTTGCGAATATCCTGCACCGAGCGCACACCGCCGCCGACGGTCAGCGGAATGAACACCTGGCTGGCCATGCGCTCGACCGTATGCAGCGTGGTGTCGCGATTGTCGACGCTGGCAGTGATATCGAGAAAGGTGATCTCGTCGGCGCCCTGTTCATCGTAGCGACGGGCGATTTCCACTGGATCACCGGCATCGCGGATGTTTTCAAACTGGACGCCCTTGACCACGCGGCCGTTGTCCACGTCGAGGCAGGGAATGATGCGTTTGGCCAAGGCCATGGTCGATCTCTCTCGTAGGGTGGACAACCGCGCAGCGTTGTCCACCGGGTCACCGGATGCAGGGCGGACAAGCGAAGCGTTGTCCGCCCTACGGCTTATTCGTCCTTGTACTTCAGATCGCAGAGCGCCTGCGCCTCGGCAACATCGAGCGTGCCCTCATAAATCGCACGACCGGTAATTGCGCCGACAATCCCGCGCGTGTTGGTGTCGAGCAGCTTCTGGATGTCACCGATGTTGTGAATGCCGCCAGAGGCGATCACCGGGATGCGACTGGCATTGGCCAGCGCCACAGTGGCTTCGACGTTGCAGCCCTGCATCATGCCGTCCTTGGCGATGTCCGTGTAGACGATTGCCGAGACGCCATCAGCCTCGAAGCGTCGCGCCAGATCGACAGCCTGAACACTGCTGACCTCAGCCCAGCCGTCGGTGGCGACAAAGCCGTCTTTCGCATCCAGGCCGACGATCACCTTGCCCGGGAAGGCGCGGCAGGCTTCGCCGACGAATTCCGGCTGCTTGACCGCCTTGGTGCCGATGATCACGTAGCTGACGCCAGCGCGAACGTAGTGCTCGATGGTTTCCAGGGAGCGGATGCCGCCACCGATCTGGATCGGTAGGTCGGGATAGCGCTTAGCGATTGCGGTGACCACTTCACCATTGACCGGCTGGCCTTCGAAGGCGCCGTTGAGATCGACCAGGTGCAGGCGACGGCAGCCGGCCTCGACCCATTTGGCGGCCATGGCCACCGGGTCGTCGGAGAACACCGTGGCGTCGTCCATCAGGCCCTGACGCAGACGCACACAGGCGCCGTCCTTGAGATCGATGGCGGGAATGATCAGCATGCTTTTTCCTTCGTCAAACGAGCGGCAAGCTGCAAGCCGATAGCGGCGAGCATGCCTGCGTATCTATTTCTGGCAACGTCAGCAGAAGCCTGCCGCTGCCGCTAGTTTTTCTCGAGCGCCCACAGGTCGCTTTCGATGCTTTCGAAGCGCTCTTTCAGGTGCGTCTGCACGTCGAAGATCGCCTTGTTGTAGTACAGCGGAGCGATCTCGCGAGCGAACAGATCGAGCACTTCTTGCGCCTCGAATGAACCCAGTTCCAACTCGAAGCGGTCTTCCAGAAAGCGCTTGATGATCTGCTGTGCGGCCTGCTCCTGAGCTGAATCCAGTGCCAAGACCGGCGCCTTGAGCTTCGCCCGGCTCATTACCAGCGGCCATCCCAGGCAGCGAAGTTCTGCAGCAGCTGCAAGCCGTGGGTATGGCTCTTTTCGGGATGGAACTGCACGGCAAAGCGCGAACCGTCGGCCAGCGCGGCGGCGAAATCCTTGCCGTAATGGCCACGGCCAACCACCTGGCGCGGATTACCGGCCTCGATGTAGTAGCTGTGTACGAAATAGAAGCGGCCATCGGCGGGAATGTTGTGCCAGAGCGGATGGCTGACAGCCTGCTCGACCTGGTTCCAGCCCATGTGCGGCACCTTGAGGCGCTCGCCGTCTTCTTCCAGATCCTTGCCGAAGAAACGCACCTGACCGGGAAACAGGCCAATGCAATCGACGCCGCCGTTCTCTTCGCTGCGCTCCATCAGTGCCTGCATACCCACGCAGATGCCGAGGAACGGCCGATCGACGCTGACTTCACGGACCAGCTCGTCAAAGCCCAGCCGGCGGATTTCAGCCATGCAATCGCGAATCGCGCCGACGCCGGGAAACACCACGCGATCGGCTTCGCGAATGACTTGGGCATCGCTGGTAATCAGCACCCGACCGGCACCCACATGCTCGAGCGCCTTGGCGACCGAATGCAGGTTGCCCATGCCGTAATCGATGACTGCGACGGTCTGCATTACAGGCAACCTTTGGTCGACGGCATCTGCCCGGCCATGCGCTCATCCAGCGTCACCGCCATGCGCAGCGCGCGGCCGAACGCCTTGAACACGGTCTCGATCTGGTGGTGGGTGTTGTGCCCGCGCAGGTTGTCGATGTGCAGGGTCATCAAGGCGTGGTTAACGAAGCCCTGGAAGAATTCCTGAAACAGATCGACATCGAAGCCGCCCACGCTGGCACGGGTGTAGGGGACATGCATCTGCAGACCCGGACGCCCGGAAAAGTCGATCACCACGCGCGACAGCGCTTCATCCAATGGCACGTAGGAATGTCCGTAACGGGTCATGCCTTTCTTGTCGCCAACAGCTTTGGCGAATGCCTGGCCGAGGGTGATGCCAACGTCTTCGACGGTGTGGTGGTCATCAATGTGCAAATCGCCCTGGCATTCGATGTCCAGATCGATCAAGCCGTGGCGGGCGATCTGGTCGAGCATGTGCTCGAGAAACGGCACGCCGATGGCAAAGCGGCTCTTGCCGGTGCCGTCCAGGTTGATGGTGGCCTTGACCTGGGTTTCCAGGGTGTTGCGCTCTACGCAAGCCGTACGTTCGGACATCAACAGCTCCGCTGATCGTGGGGCGAAAAATGAGCCGCATTATAGGCCCAAACCTACCCTCGTCGATACGCGCCCTGCGGCTCGGCTGCTGCAAACTGCCGGCTGGCTGATCGAGCAGCACGGAGGCTGACCGCTCAACGACTCACCGGCCGGCCTATCGGCTGCGCTGTCGTGCGTCGCAGAGCCGGCACGGTTATCCTTTCCGTCACTCACCACAACAGCCAGGTCAACATGCCCGTTTTCGTTGAAGTCGTAACCGAGCCCAGCCAGCAGGACCGTATCGATCTGGCGAAAATCTTCGCCGACGCCCCTGCCTGGCTCCTGACGCCTTACGCAGATGCAGCAGCCCTTATCGAGGCCGGGTTGGCCGACCACAGCCTGATCGGGGGTCGTTTCAATGACCGGCTGCTCGGTGCCGCCCTGTTGCAACGAGGCTCGTCCAACTGGCGTCTGTCGCACCTGTGCGTACGTAAGCTCACTCGCCGTCGGGGCGTAGGTGCACGCATCCTCGAAGAAAGTCGGCGTCTGGCCAGTGAAGCCGGGCAGGATCTGCACCTGGCGGCACCGGCAGACCAGCTGGAGGCTCAAGCTTTGGCCGCACGGGCACATCTCCCACTGGACGCGATATAAGCCCTGCCAACGTTTCTCCCCCGACTGTCATAGCGTCTGGCAGCACCGCCATCGCACACAGGAACCCAGGCGCAGGTAACCACTCCAACGCCAGCCACGGCAAAAGCCGTGGTTCGTAACGCTATACTCGCTGCTTTTGAAATGCCAAACACAAAGGACCTGTCCATGAAAGCGCTCGGCAAGATCCTGGGCCTGGTAATCCTCGGGTTGCTGCTCCTCATCGTCGCATTGGGCTTCGCCCTGACCCACCTGTTCGACCCTAACGACTACAAAGACGAGATCCGCACACTCGCTCGCGACAAGGCCGGACTCGAACTGAACATCGCCGGCGACATCGGCTGGAGCCTGTTTCCCTGGCTCGGCCTGGAACTGCACGACACCACTCTGGCCAGCGTACAGACACCAGAACAGCCCTTCGCCGACCTGCGCATGCTGGGGCTGTCGGTCCGGGTACTGCCGTTGCTAAGTCGCGAAGTGGAGATGAGCGACATCACCCTTAATGGGCTGAACCTGACACTTAACCGCGACGAGCAGGGACGTGGTAACTGGGAAGGCGTGGGCCGCCCGGCCACTAGCGAAACACCGCCAGACGCAACGCCACCCGCAAAAGCGGCCGAGCCTGGGGATGACGAGCAGACGGCCGATAACGCCAAGCGCCCGTTGCAACTGGACATCGACAGCCTGACCATCAGCGACGCACGAGTGACCTACCATGATGCACAGACCGGACAGCAGTTCAGCGCTGAAGGCATCGAACTGACCACGGGCGCCATTCGCGAAGCCACTTCTATTCCAATCAAGCTCAACGCCTTCTTCGGCAGCAACAAGCCGGTCATGCGCGCGCGTACCGAATTGCAGGGGGCGTTGCGCTTCGATACCAAGCTGCAGCGCTATCAGCTCGAGGATCTGCGCTTGAGCGGCGAGGCCTCTGGCGAACCCTTGCATGGCAAGACGCTGTCGTTCAGCGCCCAGGGCCAGCTTTTGGCCGACCTGGCTGCCGATATCGCCGAGTGGACCAGCCTCAAGTTCACAGCCAATCAATTGCGTGGTCTTGGCGAACTCAAGGCCCGTGATCTGCAGGACCAGCCAAAAATCACCGGCGCATTGTCGATCGCTGAATTCAACCTGCGTGAATTCCTCGAGAGCATCGGCCAACAGCTCCCGGCCATGGCCGACAACACCGCGCTGGGCAAGGCCGAGCTGGTCACCCGCCTTGCCGGCACCCCGACCAGCCTGACCTTCGAAGAGATCAATCTGAAGCTGGACGGCAGCACCTTTACCGGCCAAATCGCGCTCAGTGATTTTGCCAAGCAAGCATTGCGAGTCGACCTGAGCGGGGACCAGCTGAATCTCGACCGCTATTTGCCGCCGCCAGCAAAGGAAGACTCTGCCGGTGCTGCGCGTCAAAGCGAGGTCAAAGTTACCCAAGCGGCAGTTATCGGCAGTGGCACCACGCCGCTGCCAGACAAACCAACCCAGCAGGCATGGAGCAGCACCACTGCTCTGCCGGTCAGCGCCCTGCGCAATCTGGACACGCGCATCAATCTGAGCATCGACAACCTCACTGCAATGAAGCTGCCAGTAGACAACTTTGCCGTTAAAGCGCGCACTGCGGGCGGACTGCTGACGCTGGAGCAGTTGCGTGGCGGCCTCTACAACGGTCGAGTTGAAGCTTCCGCCAGTCTCGATGTCCGACCGCAGGTGCCCCTGATTACCGCCCAGACCCGCCTGGCCCGCGTCCCCATCGAAGGCCTGCTGCAAAGCCAGGGCGAAGAGGTGGTGATCAAAGGCCTGCTCAACCTGGACAGCGACATCCGCACCCAGGGCAACAGCCAGCAAGCCTGGATCGACAACCTCAACGGCAAGATCGGCTTCATCATCGACAACGGCATCCTTGTCGACGCCAACCTCGAGCAGCAGCTTTGTCGCGCCATTGCCACCCTCAACCGCAAGCCATTGAGCAGCGAGCCGCGCGGCAAGGACACGCCATTCCGCGAACTGAAAGGCAGCCTCACCCTGCGCAATGGCGTCGCCAGCAACCCCGACCTGAAGGTCAGCATTCCCGGCCTCACGGTGAACGGCGAGGGTGATGTTGACCTGCGCGTGCTCGGCATGGACTACCGCATCGGCCTCGTGATCGAGGGTGACAAGGGCGACATGCCCGACCCGGCCTGTGCAGTCAATGAACGGTATGTCGGTATCGAGTGGCCGTTGCGCTGCCGCGGTCCGCTCGAACTGGGTGCCAAGGCCTGTCGCTTCGACAATGACCGCCTCGGCAAAATCGCCGCCCGGCTCGCCGGAGACAAGCTCAACGAGACCATCGAAGAGAAGCTGGGCGACAAGGTCAGTCCTGAATTGAAAGACGCACTGAAAGGCCTGTTCAACCGATGACCCAGCAAGCGTTAAGCGACGCGCAGTTCAGCGTCGCCGTTCTCGACTGGTACGACCGCCACGGGCGCAAGGATCTGCCCTGGCAGCAAGGCATCACGCCCTACCGTGTGTGGGTATCGGAGATCATGCTGCAACAGACGCAGGTCAGCACCGTGCTCGGCTACTTCGACCGCTTCATGGCAGCGCTTCCCACCGTCGAAGCGCTGGCCAGCGCGCCAGAGGACGAAGTTCTGCATCTATGGACCGGGCTGGGTTACTACAGCCGTGCACGAAACCTGCACAAGACCGCCAAACTGGTTGTTGCCGAGCATGGCGGTGAATTTCCGCAGGACGTGGAACAGCTGGCCGAGCTGCCCGGCATTGGACGGTCCACTGCCGGCGCCATTGCCAGCCTGAGCATGGGCCTGCGGGCACCAATTCTTGACGGCAACGTCAAGCGCGTACTGGCCCGCTTTGCCGCACTGGAGGGCTATCCAGGCGAGCCAAAGGTAGCCCGGCAGCTGTGGGACGTGGCCGAGCGGCTGACCCCACAAACACGAGTCAACCATTACACCCAGGCAATGATGGACCTGGGTGCGACACTCTGCACGCGCAGCAAACCCAGCTGCCTGCTCTGCCCACTGAGGACTGGCTGCCGCGCCCACCTGCTGGGCCGCGAAACCGATTTTCCGACGCCCAAGCCGCGCAAGACATTACCGCGTAAACGCACCCTGATGCCGCTGCTCGCCAACCATGAGGGCGCCATACTGCTCTATCGCCGCCCACCTACGGGACTGTGGGGCGGACTCTGGAGCCTGCCGGAGCTGGACGATCTAGCTGCGCTCGACCCACTCGCTGCACGTCACGCCTTGCAATTGCAGCAGCGCCGCGAGCTCCCCACCCTGACCCATACTTTCAGTCATTTCCAGTTGGCCATCGAGCCCTGGCTGATCAGAGTCACGTCAGAAGTCGGCGCCGTGGCCGAGCCGGACTGGCTCTGGTATAACCTCGCCACCCCGCCGCGACTGGGGCTTGCCGCCCCGGTGAAGACGCTGCTCAAGCGCGCCGCCGCCGAATTGAACGCAGGAGAGATGTCATGACCCGCACAGTGAACTGCCGCAAGTACAAAGAAGAACTGCCCGGCCTGGAGCGCCCGCCTTATCCTGGCGCCAAGGGCGAAGACATCTACAACAACGTCTCGAAGAAGGCCTGGGACGATTGGCAGAAACACCAGACCATGCTGATCAATGAGCGCAGGCTGAACATGATGAACGCCGAGGACCGCAAATTCCTGCAGACCGAGATGGACAAATATCTCTCCGGCGAAGAATACGCCCAGGCCGAAGGCTACGTGCCGCCGAGCGAATAAGGTATTCGCAACCTTGGCGCAGCAAGAGCCAGCGCCAAGGTTTGCTGTCGCGCCTAGAGACCAAAGCGCCTGCATATATCGCTAAATGCCCGTTCTAACTAAATATTTTCAAAGCCACGCTTGACAGGCAAACGGCAAATCCGTCTAATAGCGCCCCGTTGCCCAGGTAGCTCAGTCGGTAGAGCAGGGGATTGAAAATCCCCGTGTCGGCGGTTCGATTCCGTCCCTGGGCACCACTAATCCGAACAAAAAGGCTCACCCATGCGGTGGGCCTTTTTGCTTTCTGCCGCTTATTTTCTGCTACGAACTCTTCGTCTGCGGCCCAGCAGCCTCCCTCCGCAACACCGAGCGCATCA
>Ga0208814_1001321_pt1 | contig 11808 bp, 4 predicted proteins | sample MalvirAntarct_55_FD_184253 | JGI IMG/M metagenome (GOLD analysis project Ga0208814, IMG submission 184253) | Marine viral communities from the Global Malaspina Expedition - Malaspina viral metaG Antarct_55 (SPAdes) (version 2) | ecosystem: Environmental > Aquatic > Marine > Oceanic | place: South...
TTTTAGTCATACTGCAAACTACTAGCAGAAAACAATGGAACTTAGTAGTATTAAATATTAATGGGCTATTAGCCTGGATAAATCATTTATTATAAATGTGGAATGAAAACTGGATCAAAGGAGAAGACTACCCTACGTGGGGTGATAACGACATATACAAGAAGACTATATCCGGGGGATATTTATATCACGACGAAACGCCTAGAGAAGCATACCAAAGAGTCTCTAAAACAGTTGCTCGCAGATTATATAAACCTGAAATGGCTGATACCTTTTTTGAATACATCTGGAATGGTTGGCTTTGCCTTGCTAGCCCTGTACTTAGCAACACCGGTACCGATCGCGGTTTACCTATTAGTTGTTTCGGTATTGATGTAGCAGATTCGATCCAAGACATAGGTCAAAAGAACTTGGAAATGATGCTGTTAGCTAAACATGGCGGTGGTGTTGGTATTGGTATTAACCAGATAAGACCAGCTGGAACTAAAATAACAGGTAATGGAACAAGTGACGGCGTTGTGCCTTTTTGTAAGATATACGATTCAACTATACTTGCCACTAATCAAGGCTCTGTCAGACGAGGAGCTGCGTCGGTTAATCTTAATATTAATCACCCCGATTTCGAAGATTGGCTTGACATACGTGAACCAAAGGGAGATGTCAACAGACAGTCACTTAATTTGCATCAATGCGTTATTATCGGCGATAAGTTTATGCGAAAGCTTGAGTCAGGAGATGCAGAGGCTAGGAAAAAGTGGGGAAAGTTACTACAGAAGCGAAAAGCTACTGGAGAGCCTTATATCCTTTTTAAAGGGAACACAAATAAGTCTAATCCACCAGCCTATAAAGAAAATGGGTTAAAAGTTCATATGACTAACATCTGTAGTGAGATCACATTACACACGGATGAGAATCATAGTTTTGTTTGTTGTTTATCATCTTTAAATCTAGCCAAATATGAAGAATGGAAGGATACTAACCTTATATATGACGCCATATTTTTTCTTGACGGCGTTATGGAAGAATTTATTCAAAGGGCCAAAGGTCTACGTGGATTCGAAAACGCTATTCGATCTGCACAAAAAGGGAGAGCACTGGGCTTGGGAGTCCTTGGATGGCATACATATATCCAAGAAAAAGGTATTCCTTTCGAAGGTTTACTATCTCAGTATGAGACTAGGAAAATATTCTCACAAATTAAAATCGAAAGTGAAAGGGCTTCGATGGACTTGGCAGAGATTTATGGTGAACCTTTATGGTGTACTGGTACGGGTGTTCGTAATACTCATCTTCGTGCTGTTGCTCCTACCGTTAGTAATAGTAAACTATCGGGTAATGTTTCGCCGGGTATAGAACCTTGGGCCGCTAATGTATTTACAGAGCAGTCTGCCAAAGGAACTTTCATTAGAAAAAACCCTACGTTACAAAAAGTGTTGGAAGACAACGGCTTAAACAACGAGTATATATGGGGTAAGATATTAAGTGATGGAGGTTCTGTTCAAGACATTGAAGAACTCAATGACGTATTAATGGGTGATCATGATACACTTGTAAAAGATGTATTTAAAACATTCAAAGAAATAAACCAGCTTGAACTAGTTAATCAAGCAGGGATACGGCAACAGTATATAGATCAATCAGTTAGCCTTAATCTAGCTTTTCCTAGTGAAGCCACACCTAAGTGGATTAATAAAGTACATATGGATGCTTGGAAAAAAGGTGTTAAGACTTTGTATTATACTAGAACTGAAAGCGTATTACGCGGTGATATAGCTGCAAGTGCAATGAATGAAGATTGTTTGTCATGCGACGGTTAAAAACATACGTTAGTTATTTTATGTGTTTAACTATGCTATACACATGTATATATATGATATCATGTTTATTCTAGGCATATTATGCGGTATGATAATATCTTCAATTATATTTTTTCTTATATTATATAATACAAAAAATTTTTAATAAAAAAAGGGGGCCACGTAATGTGATCCCCTTTTTGGTTACAGGAACTTTAGGTATGGTACGCCTATTTTAAATTGTTCCTTATCGTCTTCTTTGATTAAAGAGTCTATCTTCCATTTTATCAATAGATGCTTTTATTTCGCTTATGTCTTCTTTAGTTTCCATAATAGCTTTGTCCATTATTTTAGTTTGTAATTGATATTCTGTTTTAGTTACAGGGGGTTCAGGTTCTTTCATGGCCACTTGTATATCTGCTTGAAGCGTCATATACATAGATACCATTGTTGCAACCGTTAGTCCTGCAGCTACTAAACTTTTTATGGAAAGACCTACTACTGTGCCTTCTCCAAATTCGTCTAATTTATCTATTGCAGATCTTTTTTTAGTCATTTCTATTTATACGTTTTTAAACATTAAAAATTTAATCATTGAATTCCATTTTCTTTTTAAGAAATTATTGATCTCAATAATCTTCTTACCTATTTTTACTAATAATTTCCCCATAATTTTTATTTTACCAAGCGTTAGTTATTTCTTTATATTCTTCTTTAGCATCAAAGCTAGGACAGGCTTTATTAGAGAAGTCTCTATGGCCATATATTTCTAGATCACAGTATAAATGTTTAAATTCCTTAAGTAGTTCAATTAATGACTCTTTTTGTGCTTTTGTTCTAGTATCTTTTGGTTTTAAGTGTTTTTTATCTATGCCTCCAACATATGCAATACCAATTGATCCTTTGTTTTGTCCTCTACAATGTGCGCCCATACGTTCTACTGGTCTGCCTTCATGTACTGAACCATCTAAATAAATAACGTAGTGATAACCAATATCACTCCAACCTCTAGCTTTATGCCATGATCGAATATCTTCGACTGTAGTCGGTCTCCCTTCTGGAGTTGCCGTGCAATGTACAATTGCTTTACTTATCTGTCTCATTTTACAATTCTTGTTTTAACTTTTCTTGTTTTAACATTTCTTGTTGTTTTCTTTTTCTTTTTCTTTTTTTCTTTTTCATCCTGTATACCTAAATCCCATTTGTTCCAACCTCCAAGTAAAGCTAATTTTTGATATAACTCTAAGTCTTCTGTTATTATTGAATTTACATTTTGAACTTTTTTAACAGCTCTATCTACAGGTAAATTTGTTAAAGCACTTATTGTTTGACCAGCAGCTAAAATAGCTGGGTTGTTTATGTCTAAACCAGCTTTTTTAATTTCTTCTTTTTCAAAATCTAATATAGAACCAGCTTGTTGAAGTCTTGAAATTTTAGAAGATATAGGTGGTGATATTTTAAGAATAGTTACTGCTGTATTCCTATATTTAGGATTTTTCTTTTGAGATTCTTTATATATTTTAAGCGCAAAGTTTTTAAGTGTTGCAAAAACGGCTCCATATAATCCAAGACCTCTTAATATAGAATCAGCCATACCATTTGCAACATTAGCATATTTACTTCTTGCTATTTCATCATCGTCATCATCATTAAAAGCTAATGCAAAAACAGCTTGTTGTAAAGCGTTAAATATAATATTTTGAAGGACCATGTAGTAAATTATCTTAGATACATTTTCTTTATCGCTCCCTCGGCGATTCTTAAGGTCTAAGGCTGACTTTTTTATTATTCTTGCATATTGAGATGGTGTATTAGCAAAAGCCAATATAAACCGACCTATTGGACCTGCTTGTTGTTGGCTAATTTTGTCAGGCCTACTAGACTGTTGAGACTCTTCTGCTTTTTCTCTAAAATCTTGAAATGCTTGTTTTTCTGCTCCAGCTTTACCAATGCCATCTTTTATTAAAGAATTAACTCTATTTCTGTAAAAAGTAGAACCACCAGCAGCTATAGCAAAACTATCTGCCATTTGAGTAGGTAAAAAACCAGCTTTAAGTATTCTGTTAATAACACCCATAGGCCCGTTTTTCTTTGCTTCTTCAGCCAAGTCAGCTTCGTTAACATTCATTTTTAAACCTTGTCTTCTATTAACTAAAAAGTCTGAATTAAATAACATTTTAAAATCAGACCAATATTGTTTTTGATCTGCAAAGGCTTTACCTGCAGCAAAAACGTTATTGTCAGACCAGTTAATAAAATTAACAGTAGATAAAAGCTGTAAAACAGCTGTCCTTGTATTAAAGAACATTATAGCACCGATAGATCCATTTACCCAGTTCATTAATTTAGCTGTATTAGTATCTGGACCAAATTGTTTATTCTTGCCACTCTTCATTCTTTCTAAAGAGTTTTCTAAAGCTACTCTATATTCTCTACCATAAGCTGCTTCTAACTTATTTAAGTTTTCTTTACTAAAAATTATATCAACATTTTTTTGCCAAGCTTGCAAGTAAGCTTCTCTTTTAGTTGTGTTTAAAGATTCTAAAAGATCTGTTGTTATACTACCAGTAACCCAAGCTTCACCAGGCTTAGCATAACCAAAACCAAAACTTACACTTTTAACTTTATCAGCAAAACTTTTTAAATCTTTATTTGAGTTTACATAATCAACTAAAAATTTTTGTTCTGAAGCAGACAATCCTGGTATTTTTTGTTTTGTCGCGTCCCATATATATACTCTTACAGCTTGTTCTTTTGTAAACTCACTGTCTTTTATATTATTTCTAAGGTTTTTTGGTATTATTTTAAACTGCTTTTTAATAGCTTCGTATGTTTTTGTAATTTTAGCTCTCTCTGTAGTTATTCTAGCTTCAGCTTTAGCATATGGATCAAATAAATTTGTTTGCATCCATTTCATTTGTTTATTTCCAACTTCACCTTTACCTAGCATGTAGTAAATAAGACCTGCAAAGTCATCTGCAGATGGTGGTATGAAAAATCTAAACTTTTTATTTTTTTGTCCACGTATTCTAGCTGTAGCGTCGCTTATTGTTTCAGAAGCTGCTATACTAGTTTTGTTTTCAATTATTTTATTAATTTCTTTATTTAAAGGAGAATCTTTTTCAGAAGTAACACTTAGTTTTCTACCTCTTGAATCTATTTTAAAGTCAGTTGCTATAGTTTCAGTTTCAGGATTTATTACAGAAACTAAATTATTAGGATTAATTCCTCCATTTTTACCAAAAACTACTTCATTAAAATATCTTACAACCCAAGAACCTGGATCTTCGATGTTAAAGACATCAGGCATTTTATCTTTTAAATTACTTTCATTTAATTTTTTATTATCAATACTACTAATACCTATAATTTTGTAGTTGTCTTTTAAAAGTTGTTTGAATTTTATAAAATCTTCTAATCCTTTTTCTCTGCCTTCTTTATTATTAGGATATTTTTCAGAAATATCTTTAGCAGCTTTCATTAAAAATTGATAAGATAAAGCATTTTGTAAAGCATGTTCAAAATATAATTTTTCACCTTTTTCTAAAACTGTTTTATCAAAATATAAAAATTCTGCTCCTAGTCTTTGAATATGTGAAGGTTCATTTTGAGAAGCTTCTAAAATGTGAAGTATTGGAGTAATATTTGAAGAATCTTCAGCTATCATATCAAAAAGCTCTTCCCAGAATAAATCAAAATTATTACTATTTCTTTTATTATAAAACATAAAAGAGTCTATTGATAAATTTTTTACATCACTATTAGTAAATCTGTGTTTTGCATATTCAAAACCTTTACTTCTAACAGTTAAAGCATCTATCTCTTTAAATCTATCTATAAGCACTTGCTCAATTGGACCTATTTTTTTACCTCCTTTTAGAATATCTATTTTTCTATTTATTAATTGACTTCTGTTTAATAAACCAGGATATTTTTTTTCAAATCTAGGTATTAATTCGTCTCTTACCCAGTCTGCATATTTATTAGCTTTTTCTACAGTATCTATTTTATAAAAATTATTTTCTTGACCAAGAGCTATAGCTAATTCAGTTATAGAAAACTTTCTATTCATATTTAAATCTAAAACTCTAGCAACTTCTTTAGTTGTTTGAGTTGAATCTATAAACTCTCTTTTTTTAGCAACTTCAGGCTCTTGTATAGTTTCCATTACAGCGTCAAAACCAAGTTCTTGAGCCAACATTCTAACTATTGCATCTTTTCTAGTACCTCTTGTAGAACCTCCAATGTTTGGATTAAAGAAATAATCTAAAAACTCTTCTCTATTTATGTTCTTTTTTCTAAATATACGCTCACCTTCAGGTGTTTGTTCTCTTTTTTGTTTACCGTCTTTGTCTAAAACAGCCTGTCTAAAAGTAGCAAAACTTTGATTTAAAGTTTGTTGAGGTATTGCATCATATAGTGCTTTCCAGTTTTCTCTTAAGAAAGCTCTGTATTCATCTCTAGTTTTAAAAACATTTGTTTTTAATTCTTTAAATAATTCAACGTCAAAAGCTTTTCTAAGAGCTTTTTTGAATTCAGGCGATTTAAGTGAAGGTAGTTTTGTTCCAAATGTTTTTCTAACCGCTTGTCTAACTTTTTCAACTTGCTCATCCGGTAATTTTATTTGTCTTCTTAATTTTGATTTTTCTTCTACTGTAGGTTTAAATGATTGATCTATAGCATCTTCTATGGATAAGTCATCTTCTTGAGCAGCCACACCTTTTTCTTCGGTTACATCTGATTCAAATACTGGTTTTAAAATACGCTTAGAACTTTCTTGTGCTCTGAAACTTAAAAATGTGTTTATATAAGCAGCTAAAGAATCATTTTTACTAGGATCATAACTTCTTATTAAATCAAAAACACCTCTTTCTCCTACTTCAAAATCTCTTAATAATTCTTCTCTATTAAAACCAGTCACATCTCTTCTTCTTTCTACAAGCTTAGCTGTTATAGGTCTCATTTGCTCTATGACTAAGTTTTCCCAATCTCTAGGTTTTTCGTTAAATAATCTTTGAACTTCAGCAGAGGCTTTTTCGTTTTTAGAAAACTTTTTTATTTCTTTTTCTTCTTCTTTGTTTATTAAATCTAAAAGTTCTTTTTTTCTATTTTTAGAAAATTCAGTTGGATTAAAGTCAGCTTCAAATTCATCTATTTGACGTAGCTCTTCATATGCGTTTTCATCTTGAACTATTTTCAATAATTCTTGTTTTCTTATTTTAGATTGTTCTGTTGGCATAAAATCTGCCTCAAACTCGTCTATTTTTTGTAGTTCTGCATAAACATTAGTTATAGAATTTTTATTTTTAGATACTACATTTTCAAAAGCTTTTTTTGCTTTTTGTGATTGTTCTGCAAGAGATTTTGCTTTTTTACTTACTTGACCTTTTTTAAATTTTATTTTATAATCTACTAAAAAGTCATATACATCTTTACCGCTAGAATCTGCAAAGTTAGCATTAGTAAAACCTGTTTGTTTTAAAGGTAAAAACTTAAGTATATCTTTTCCAAAATTTACTAAAGACTCTCCAAGACTAGGTGTATATGCTACATCATTGAAAGCGTTAAAATACTCTTCTGCATATTCTAAGAAATCTTTCCTCGAACCATCTTCATTAAACCTATAGTTTCTTTCAATCCTTGCTTCAACTTTTTCATAAACCTCAGGATTTTTTTCTTTTAAAACATCTATAAACTTATTTACAAGAGCTGCTCCTTTAATTTTATCAGAAAATGTGTTTTTCATTATTCTATGAAGAAGTTCGTGTGAACCTACTGTTATCGCATTTACCTCTGCGGCTCTTTGTTTGTTTATATATATTTTATTGTCATCAGGATCATAATATCCATCAACATTTTCCGGACTTTTAGTTTCTTTAACAAACTCTTCAACTGTATCAAAAACAACAACATTATCTTCTCCTATAAAATCTTTGACAACTTCAAGTTCAGATTCTATTTTTCTAAGATTTAAAGCAACTCTGTTTTTAAAATCTTCAGGGTTTTCTTTTCTTTGTTTTTTTATTTCTTCTTCTATATAAGGAGCAAGTATTTTAAGTCTTTCTATTTCTAAAGCTTGTTTTTTTACTTTAAGAGATTTAAGTAAATCTTCTTTACCTTCTAGTAATCCTTCATCATCTCTTATTTTTTGAGCTTGTTTTCTTAATTTATATGTTTCAAGTTCTATCTTACCTAGTCTATTTATTTCTTTTCGACTCATACGACCAAACCTGTTCAAGGTTTTATTTATCTCATCGCTAGATTCTTGCATTAAACTTTTATGTTCTTCTTCTAATATTTTTCTATTTTCAGGAGACATTGTAGAATTCTGATCAGATTGTAATATTTTACCAATCTCAATCATTCTTATTCTTGCTTCAGCTATTTTTTGATTACTATCTTTTCCTTGAACAAGTTGAGATATAGAATTAAAAAGTGAAGGAGCTTTATAAACTCCATTTGCCATTATAAAACCACTAAAAGCTGCATCAGCAACGCCATCAAATAAATTTACATCTTTTCCTAAAACACTTCTATCGAACATGTTAGAACCAAGTTCTACAAATGCCTCAGCTCCAGCTTCAGAAGCTCCATCATAAGCAAATAAAAGAGAGTTTTTAGCTAAACCCTTAGTAGTTGTTCTTTTAACAATGTCTCCTACTCCTTTAGCAAAACCTTTTCTTAAATCAGGTAAACCTATAGCTGCTTTTTTAGCCCTATTTATTATACCTAAACTTATTTTTTCTGAAAAATACTCTAAGGCGCCATTGCCTATTCCGGTAGCATATCTTTGCAAAGGAGTGTACTGTAATAATTCAGGTCTTTCTCCCCTTTTATCTTCATCAGAATTTAACCATGTTTCATAATTTATTCTGCTTTGTCTTTCGTCTTCAGCCATTTGCTCAAAACTTCCACCAGTTGCTTGAGCTGCTAATATTGGTAAAGCATAACCACCTGTAGTGAATAATATAGCAGTGTTTATTGTTTGACTACCTAAGAGAGTAGCAAAATACCTACCCCAGTCATCACCATCTTTTAAATCTTTTAATTCTTTAGGTTTAGCTATACCTGCTCTTATCTGCTCTTTAATACTAGTGCTAGCTTCTCTGAAGTCATCCATTGCTTCATTTTTCTTAGCATAAGCTACCATATAACCTAACGACATATTAGCTAGTGGAGTTGTAACATAATCACTACCTAACAAAGGTGTACTTAAAACATCAATAGCTGAATTAGCTAATTCTACAGCTTGCGTTCCAATGCCTATAGCGCTCAATCTTAATTCTGTAGCATATATAGGTAGCAAATTATAATTTCTTTCTATTGCATCAAGATTTATAGCGGCACTATTAGAATCTTCTAATATAGTATTTAACTCTTCATATCTAGATTTTTGAGTGCTAAATATATCTTTGCTTGTTTCTCTTAATTTTTTTAACTCAACATTTGCTTTATCAACTTCACCTTGACTAGTGTAGTTTGTATTCATTATTTCTTGCTCTCTTTTAGATATATTACTTCTAATATTTTGAGAATTATCTAAATATCTAATAGCATCTTCTTGAGCTATATTTAAATTATCAAGTAATTTTTTGTCTATTCTTTCTATTTCAATCTGCTTTTCTGTTTGACCTACAAAATCGCTACCATAAATAAACTTACCTATATTTATTCCTAAATCTTTAGCTTTTTTACTAAAAGTTTCTTTGTCTTCTAAATTTTCAACTATAGCTTCTGTTTTTTCATCAATTACATTTGACTCTAATTGTTTAGAATGTATTTTAATCATTTCATCTTTGACTTTAAAGTCAAATTGTGGATTATCTTCTATAGATTTATAATCTACATTATCACCAATAGTATTGTCATTTTCTAAAATGTTTTTTATTGCTTGATCTTTAGTTCTTAACCAGTCTTGATTTGGAATTGCTTCTTCTACAAACTGACTTACACCACTATCTTTTCCAGAATATAAAGGATTTTTAATTCTTCTTTTTTTGCTTTCTTCTTTTTCAACCCATTTAGCTGATTCCATATTAATTCTGGCAAAGTCTTCGGCATTGAGTTCTCTTTGTGAATTAGTTTCTGCTAATGAAACTCTTTCTTTGAAAGTAAGATTTTCTCTTGATAATTTTCTTTTTATATTATCTGGTAAATCAAGAGGTTCTAATAATTCCGAAGAAATATTTTCCGATTTTAATTCCATATTCTCGGATGCTTCCGGTTCTGGTGTTACAGTCGCATCCATTGCTACAACACCGTTTGACTTTCCCACACCTGCTGAATCAAAAAACTGCTTTTCAGTACCTAAAAAACCTTGTGCTACAAGAATATCAAATGATTTTTTTCTTTCGTCTTCACTTTCTTCAAATGCTTTAAAAAATTCAATTTCATTTTTAAAATCATTTTTCCTAAGTAAAAAAACTTGTTTTAACAATTTTTCATTCATAATTTTTTATTATTTTTTTGAGCATTTTATAATTCACTTTCTTCTTTGCCAATAGCATCTTCGTACATAGGGTTTTGATCGGCATTAGCATAAGGACTGTTAGGTCCTAAAACTTGTGAATTTATATTACTCATAATTGAGTTATCTAATTCATTAAAGCTTTTATTACCAACCATATCTATTGCTAATTTAGAAGGCTTATCGTTTCCATATCTACCCGTTAATAAATTTCCTTGAAAAATGTCACGTTGCGAATCATCTAATAAGTCAACAACTAGACCTTGTTCTAAATTAATTACTCCACTAGATTTTGTTTTTAATTTGTACCTTAATTTATTATTTATAATTTCAGCATCAACAATTGTTCCATCAATTGTTTTCATACCATTAAATTTAGATCCACTTCTTGAACTAATAGCTGATTCCACAAAATTATTTATTTCTGAAACTCTTCTTTCTGCTTCAAAAAAGTCTTTTTGCATTGGAGTTAAGTTTGCATTATCACCAGCTAGTGTTTTTCCTACAGGTTTATTTAAATCACCAGATTCTATAAATGTTGCTCTTTTAATTAAAGAAGTTAATTGAGACCTATCTTTTAAATTTGACTTATTATCAATTGGTTGCATTTTTTGAAACTCACCAGGGTATTGCTCTGGATTATTTTTTGCTACTTTAACCCAATAATTATGAGCGCTTATATAACCCTGAGGACCATATGCACCAACTGTTTCTATAACGTTGTTATTTATTGCTTGATTAAATAGCTTTTTGCTAGCATCTTTAGAAAACTGAGTCATAATTAAATTACCAGATTCATCTCTTACCATTGTACTCGTAACAGATTTATTGTCGTAAATTTTAGCGTTTTTTGCTATTTTAACACCTGTGCTTAGAACAGAAGTAAAGTCAGGTATTACATCATACATGTTTGCGCCAGGTGTGTTTTCTATTGTTCTTAACTCTTTAGAGTCTATTGAATATTCTTTTTGAGTTTCTGGATGTGTAAATTTATATACATTAACAGGTCCTCCAGGTCTGGAAAGATCTGTTTCAACTTTTATTTTAGCTCCAGGTATTAAACCTGCAAAACCTCTTGCTCTTATTAATTTTTCAGGATCTTGAGATTCAGAAACACCACCTTGTTTTGTTCCTCTAGCTAAATCATTTTCTAAATTACTTAATAAAGCACCAAGTTGAGTTATATCTTTGGTAGTGGTGCTAGCTGCTCCCATAAAGTTAGAAATACGTTGCATTTCTTCTGTTGTTTTAACACTTTTTTGCATTAACAAAGAAACTTTATTAGCTTCTTCACTTAGTCTAGCTTTATTTTCTTGATCAAACCAAGTACCGCCACCTTCGTAAGCTTTATTCAAAGTAGTATCAAATAAAACTTTTTGATCTTGCGCTTGTTTTACCATTACGCCTATTTCGTCTTGATTTTTCTTTATAGCTTGTTGATCAGCTTTATACGCTTGATTAAAACTACTCATACCTTTGGAAATACTTTTAGATATATCACCGTATAATTTTGCAGTGCTAGTATTTAATACTTGTTTTGGGTTT
>Ga0208814_1001322_pt1 | contig 11805 bp, 8 predicted proteins | sample MalvirAntarct_55_FD_184253 | JGI IMG/M metagenome (GOLD analysis project Ga0208814, IMG submission 184253) | Marine viral communities from the Global Malaspina Expedition - Malaspina viral metaG Antarct_55 (SPAdes) (version 2) | ecosystem: Environmental > Aquatic > Marine > Oceanic | place: South...
TTTATTTAAAGCATCTTCAATAGGATTAATGTCATACTTTAGCGTTGCATCTGAAATAGTAGTTGAAAAAGCAATTACGTCACCATCAACGTGTAATGCACCAGCATCTGTAAGCCTCATATCTTCTGCGTTAGCCGAATAAAAACGTAAACCTACATCACCATCATAATGAATATAATCGTGTTGATTACCATCATATACATCTTGTGCTGAACCACCATTACGTCTGTCCGTAGCTAACTTAGCACCTGTAACTTGATTATCACCTATGTGTGCTGTGTCAATACTTCCATCAACGTAAGCCTGAGAGTCCACAGAGTTTGCCGCCATCTTAGCTTCGGTCACAGAATCTGAGGCTAGGTGTTCTGCATCAATACTACCCGCCGCATAGTGTTCGCTATTTAAAACGTTATCAGCAATGTTATCTCCATCAACACAATCCGCCGCTAACTTAACATGTGAAATTTGTCCTGTTCCAACATGTTCCGCACGAATAATGTCGTTCGATAAATGCTCAATTCGTATGGCATTATCACCAATCTTAGCCTCAGTTACACAATCCGCACTTAGGTGCGAAGTGTCCACACTGCCATCAATTAACTCAGCAGAATCTACAGAGTTTGTGGCTAGAGCTGTAGCATCAACTGATCCTGCAGCATAGTGTTCAGCATCAATAGAGTCAGCTGCAATATGCTCACTATTTATCGAATCATTAATAATGTTATCACCATCGACTATATCCGCCGCTAGGTGAACGTGATCTATACTTCCATTAGTAATATGTTCTGAGTCAATTGCATCATCAGCTATCTTAGCGCCAGTCACCGCATCTGCAGCAATCTCTGCTGTGTTTACTGCATTATCAGCTAAGTGTTCATTGTCGATACTAGCCGCTGCGTAGTGTTCACTATTTAAAACGTTGTCACCGATTTTAGCGGCAGTTACTGAGTCTGCTCCGAGTTTATCAGCAGTTACAGCGCCATTATTAATTTTTGCAGTTTCAACCGCAGAAGCGGCTATTTCTGCTGTATCAATAGCATTGTCTGCCATACGAGCATTAGTAACAAAATTGTTTGCTGTAATAGCATTTAACTGTGTCTGAATAGCACTTGTTACACCATCAGTATAGTTAAGTTCTGCGCCTGTTGATGTTATTGCTGTGCCACCAACCTTCCATTGGTTAGCAGTTAAATTAGGCTTTATAGCTGTTGTGCCATCAAGTAGGTTGTCAACATTATCTAAATTTGTATTTATCTTCCCACCCCAAGTATCCGCAGAAGCACCAACTTCAGGTTTTACAAGGGAGAAAGTAGTAGTAGTTGTATCTGCCATGCGTTTACTCCGTTAAAATTAAAATGTTCCTTTCCATACTCTTAGCTTATCAAAATCGCCACTAAGAATTTTTTTTCTTACAATCTCTTTACGAGCCTCTATGTCATCCCATCTTATACCAGCATCTTTACACCATTGTGTAATAACGTGCATTGGTATAGTACCAACAAGACGATTCTCACCTGTCATGCCATGCTTACCTTGTCGTAAGTCATTAGCACGATCTAAGACACCTTGATTATCATAAGTCTTTTCAACTATGATTTTATTCTCTTTTTTATCAAAATGTACTTGTTCTTTAATCTGCATCCTTATCTCCTGTAGTAGTGTGGGTAGTTAAGGAGGACTCCCCACACCATTAGTTTACCTCAATATTATGAAGTAGAACAATCAGCCACTAATCCTGAAGCCTTCTCGTTTTTAGAAACAAGAGTCAATTCAGTCAGCACCTGACGTGTTGTATTATCACCAGTCTTCGCAAGTTCGGTGTTCTTAGTAGGTCTAAGAATAGCCGCACAAAACATATCGTCTTGTAAAATCCAAACATCACGTGATTGGTTTTCTCTTGAAGGTGTGAACTCTACAGTTCCCCATGGAGTAACGTATACATCCATGTGCCTAATTACTTTTTGAGTTTCTGATTTAACCGTTGATCTTTGGTTGTTATTACCAGTAAAGCCTAAAGCAATGTTCATTTGGAAAGCTGACAAGTAAACTGAAGAAGCCTTACCACCGTTAGTCCAAATAGACTGCATAGTTGCATCAAAGTCAGCTTGTGTAAACGCTGTCTGAGTACCGTTAGTTCTCGGAGTGTTTCCCGGAACCGAACCAGTAGGGTTAGCACCACCTGATCCACCAATGTTTGATACATTAGTTTTCATGTATGCGCCTAGACCAGCTAGTTCACGTGCCGCAGAAGCTGAACCAGCTTCATACTTATTGTTAGCAAACAAAGCCTTCTCAATGTCTAGCTTTTGCTCTTTAGCAATTTTAAGCACTTGGTATGCCATTTCAGCAGAACGACCAGCTTTATCAAGACCTTCGTCAGTATCGGGGATAACGACGGCGTTCTTAAATATTTGAGAATAGTTCCCAAGTCTAGTAGTTACACCTCTTGCTTCCGCAGTAGTTGCATCACCCTCAATATGAGCGTTAGTTGCTGAGGCACGTAGTGCATCTGTCTGCCACTCATGGTAAGTGTTAGTTGCTTTTGTTTTTTGTAGTGATGAGTAAAAAGGAGTCTCTTCTGGAGACACATCATAGATAACATTTGATAAGTCCTCTCTGATTCCTTTTACGTCATAACTGTCTAGCGTATTCGATGGCTGCGCCATAATATTTCTCCATAGTTATGTATTAAGTATAAGATTGAGTGCATCTTTCATGTCACCCGATCCCTTGAGTTTTGCCTGTTGGCGTGAACGAATTTTAGCATTAGGAGTTGCCTGTCTTTTAGCACCTGGCTTTATCACAGATTTCGCAGACTTAGTTTTTACTTGAGCCTTTGTCTTGCCTGAGATAATGTCTTGGTATTTTTGGGCATCATGCAAAACTGAGATAGCTCTTGCATCTGTTATTTGAGAAATTTCATCAGTCGTGTAACCATAATGACTTGTTCCTGTAGCAACCAATTTTTCTCTGAGTATTGCTGACTTTTTAGTGTCTGCAAAATCAGGTATTTTACTTTGGAGTATTTGCATTTGCTCTTGCATATAAGCCTGTTTAGCATTTTCTTGAGCCTGACTATTACTTTGTGTGACTTGTTGAAGTTGTGCCATTTGTTGATTATATGCACCCATCTCTTCTTCAAAAGCAATGTTTTTTTGCATGTATCCTATTGGATCAGCATCAAACAGTTCTTTAGTTGGCTTGACAGGTTGAGGTGTAATACCACCTTGTTGTATTGATTGATATAACTCTGCTATTACTTGTCGTTCATTGTTTAAGGCTTCATAAACAGAAGTCACTTCTTTCTTCATGTCTGCTGTTTCTTGCATACCTTTTTGGACATACTTTTGTCCGCTATAGCCTTGCTTTAAGTCCTCTAAAGTTACTTCTGTCTCCTGTCCATCTACCTTGACAGCATACATTGAAGGCTCACTAGGACTGGCATCCTCTACTTGGTCATCGTAATCCTCATCAGAGTCGGAGGCTTCTGCCTCTTCATCTTCAGTTACATCTTCTTCCGAGTCAATTTCCTCTACCTCAGACTCAGCAGAAATTTCTTCTGTTTCCTGAGTTTCTTCTTCAATAGTATCTTCAATGATCTCTTCAGGAGCAATTAAGCTCGATATAGCACTTTCTATAGTGCCATCCATTTGGTCAGTCGTTGATTCACTCACGGTGCTGATTCTCCTTTGGTTTGTTTGTGATTGTACATTACCTCATCCGATTGTACGGAGTCGAAATAATCATCAATCTTTCCAAGCGCACATATAATATCGTGTGCTTCCTCTCGCTGTTCTGAACTAGAACTAGCATCTACAAAAACAGCAACTTGCTGTTCAGTAATCTCTTTAACAGCTAATTTAAATGTGTCATCAGCTTGTAATGTACGCATCTTAGCACCTTTTTCCACAATATGCACTAGAATCGACCTCCACTAACTGCTTGTGCTGGTGGTGTATCAGGGTATCTAGACTTATCTTGCTCTAATTTAATGTTTGCAGTATCTACAGCAGTTCCGTATTTACCTAATATCTCTGCGGCTTTAATTAACAGGTCTTGATCCATCTTATCTCGATCTCTATCATCTAGTGCAACCGCCTTTTGAGCTTCAATTTGAAGTTTAAGCTGTTGCATTTCCATTTGCTTATCAGCATTGTATTGCTCAGATTGTACTAGAGCCTCTGCATCAGTCATTGCACCCTCTTGTTCTTGTGCTGCTTTTTCTTCTTGTTGTTGTACTAACTGAGCTTCAGTCTCTGAAGTCATTGGACTAAAGTACCTATCAACGTTTTTAATACCTGATAATGCTAACATATCTCCAAGTGTATTCCTTATGCCTGTCATAGTCACTAATCCATTACCAGCTCCGTATGATTGCCATATCTGCATCTGCATAGTAAGTGCTTGGTTCAAAGCCATGGCTCTTGCTTCTTCTGCGCCAGTACCTAATCCAACATTAATTGACACATCCATCTCTGTATTCCATGAGCGTGGATCAACTGGTACAAACTCGCCACTTAAACGCATTAATACTTCCTCACAGCTATGTTCTACTAAAAGATGTAGCATTAGCTTAAATAAACGTTTCATACCGCCCTCGGCAAGATTTCGAGCCATTACTTCAATCTGAGCTGATCCTTGTTGAGCTTGTAAACGTGCTGCGGTTGCAGAAGTATTCTGTAAGGCATCAGGATCAAGACCTTGTGAGGCTTTTGATACACCTGTCTTACCTTCGACAGTATTGTCAAGATACTGCATTGCTGTTAATACTTGACCAGCTACAAATGGAGTAGCTATGTCTACTAGAGCTGCTGGTGACTTCATTCTTACTAATCCACCAATTTCATTGTTCATTAAATCGTCTACGTTAACCTGTCCTTGGACATAACCCTGTCTTGGACTGTTTGTTAACGCTACGTTATCCATTATCCCTCTTAGCATTGCTGTAGAAGAGTCTTGGTCGTTCATAATTAGGTCTGCTACACTTCTACCAAAGAATGTGTGTGGTTCAGGATCAATTTCAAAGACTGCAAACGGTACTTCACCCCAAGGTTCACACTCAAGAAGCTCATTGTCACCACCAGCCATTAAGATACGATACATAATTGCTTTACCAGTACCTTCCTTGTCCATCTTCATATAGGCTTCAGTTACTGAAACTTTTTTCATGCTTATGTCATCAGTATTCTCTTCATCGTCTTGCTCATAGCCTTTGCGCTCAAATGCCTCTGTATCTGTAAAGGTATCATCTGAGCTTAGACCTGAAAGATGTGACATTTTGTGAAAATCATAGCCCATCTGCACTAAGTCTGTAACACGCATCTCAGTCCTGTGAGCTACTAAGTATGCATCGTCTACGCTCTTAGCATTACGATCTACTAGAAATTCTTCAGGTGGTAGAGCTTCAATTTGGAGTTTGCCTTTCTTTTTAGTATAAGCAACTTTTAAAGAATGCTGTGGCATCTCTGTTTGTACACCATTAACGTCAGCTTCCATTGAAGAGTCTTGGCTATGTTCAATAACCTCTACGTCAGGATCATTAACAATGGCTGTCATCTCTTCATCAGTCACATTAGAGTACGTGAACATCTCTTGTTCTGTGTTGTCTTCCCACCAAACTTTAAGGACACCAGTTTTCTTTACTAGAGCATCATGGATAACGTCATTAAGCATTGTGTAGCCATTCAGCTCTGCAAAGCGGTAATTAACATATTTAGTAGCCTGTTCAGCTCCTTTAACATCGTCTTGGCTAGTTGGAACATACTCAACTGGCGATTCAGAGGTTAAAAACACACGCATTAGGCTAGGCTTGATAGCACGTATAGTATCTCTTACTTTAGTTGATACAATCTTAGAGCGACCATCTTCTTGACCAATATCGACTTCACCTTCAAAATAACGCTGTGACTTGATCCTTTCTAGAGCTATCTCACTTTCAACAAAGCTAATAGCACTTTGAACTGCATCACTTGCGATGTTTTGTATATCATCATCTGTCATTTTTTCAGCTTTCATATTACATTCCCATTCGTCTAGTAACCATACCCATTAAACCCTGAATACCTGAAGACTCTGCTGCATTGAAATTAGTATTAAGTTCACCTGCACCTTCTTTAGCAACTACATCACCAATTACTTGTGATCCGCCAGTTATCATTGAATCTAATAATTTATTAAATAAGTTCATTGAACTATCATCTATTAAAGCCTTTTCTAACACCTTGTAATTTTCAGGACTTGTTGTAATAAGCCTAGCATATTCTTCAGCTTGTTGATTACTCATTCCTCCATTTTTCTTAAAATAATTTACTGCTGCACCTAGTATAGCTGTAGGATTTAATTGCATATTACCTTCAGTATTTCTACCAGCTATACTTGCAGCTTGTATTTTATCAGCAGTCTGTGAATTATAATTTGCACCCATTTGTGGTGAAATTTTAGCTGCATCTGAAGCTGTCTCTATTAAGCCCATAGTCTCATCTACTTTATCTTCAGGTAATATCTGTTTCATTATTTGGTGCATTCTACTATCTAAATTAGCTGCATCTTTTAATCCAGCTGAGTCTTTTTGATTTTTAAGTGCTTGTGTTACACCAATCCTTAAAGCGTTCATTACGCCAGGAACATCTCTGTTTGCAACGCCCATTGTTTCTTTATTTAACCAAGCCTCTACAACTTCAGAAGAGTTCATTTCTTTACCAGTAAGTATTCCCTTACCATAGTCGTAAGCCTCTCTACCTCTCCTCACATCACTAGCTTGTTGTCTTACAGCTTTTAGACTTGCACCAACTTCACCAAAATTATCTAATTTAGTCCTAAGAGATTCTGCTCTTGATTTTAGAAGACCAGCAATCTTACCATCAACTTCTAAAAACGCTTGACCAGCTAAAGTTCTTCTAACAATTTCGACATCTTCTAATTTAGGTTGTCTTAGCATTCTTACTACACCAGCTTTATTTTTAGTAAACAAAGGAACTAGGTTATCTAAATCATAGATTGTTTCTAATTTGTCAAATACTCCTGTGTTTTTCGACTGTGCGGCTTCTAACATATCCATTAGCATTCCGTTGTCATTACCTTTCACTAGATTAGGATTACCACCTTTTGACTTAAAGACTAAGTTGTACAAATCAGTTTCTTTCTTTTTAATTACGTCTTGCGTTGCACCCCAAACTTCAATTAAGTTTTTGTCCGCAGCAGTTCCAGTTGCATCACCTTGCATAGCATCTAAGACATCTCTTCTAGTTTTTGCTGGTCTACTTACAATAGCATCCATGTCACCAGTAGCTTTTTTGCCTTGATGAATATCTTTTAAAATATCAGGAGCTTTACCTTTACCCTTAATTGTTTCTTTTATTAAATTGATCATAGTTTGATTTTCAGTCATTAATTTACCATTCATCAAATCTACAACTATTTCATCTTCAGTCTTACCTGTTTGTGTCATTAATTTATTAAGCTCTCTACGGACAGCTATTTCTGTTGTAGTTCCACCTAATCGTTTTGCACCATGCATTAAGTAAGTGCTAATTCCTGAAAGAACATTACCACCTAATACAAAACTTCCAGCGATTGGTGCGCCTATCATAAATCCTACACCAAAATCCATAGCTAAACTTGCTGCATCTGTATTTTCGCTTTCACCTACAGCATAAACACCAGCGCCACCACCTGACTTTGCCATAGTAGCAGCAGTTGATGTTTTACTAAATGTATTTCCTGACTGGAATACAGTTCTTCCAAGTCTAAATATGTTTGCTACAGAAGCTCCCCATGCTCCTGGGCCGCCAAAGAGGCTTATAACTGTTGGAACAACAGCACCACCTAACTCAAAAGCAATTGCTTCTTTTGGGTTTTGTTTTGCGTAATCTGCTACCTTTTTGTTAATCTCTGCTTTTACTGTACGATAATCAACATCATCATCTACTAGAGACCTTGCATATGCTTCTAGTTCATCAGCGAATTGAAATGTAAGACCACCTAACGTTGATCTAATTTTTTGTGAAGGAACATCTACTGCACCATTACCAGGTTCAGATACAGTTGCACCACTATTTGCAAATAATTCATTGTTTCTATCGTCATTTAATCTACTATTAGCATACTCTTGATCAACAACAACTTCTGTTTGGCTATTTCTATCAGCTTCTGCGAATAGGCTATCGGTACTTTTTAATCCTGACATTAATCTGCTCCTACGTTGTTTGCCCACCAAGTTGCTGCAAATTCTGTGTTGCCCATTATCTTATTAAACCTTTCGGAAGTCATACCATCCATATTGGCAATTAATGTTGACCTACTTTGAAAGTTAAATGTATTCCAAATATCGTAGCCTGATTTTTTATTTACAGACTCCCATTGATCATAAGACATATCAGGGTTATCTTTAGTATCGTAATTGTACTTACCAATCATAATTTCTTGACGGACATCGTCATCCATTTTGTTGTATCTTGACATCAAGTGTCCTTTCCTTTCTATTATCTGCTCTTTTTTGTATGCTTTATATGAACCTAACTCACTAATCCTTTGAGATCGATTCATTAATGCAGTAGCTAGTTTTTGTCTTGCTTCAACCATCTCAACAATTTGTTCATACAATTCTTTTTGTGATAATTTAGTATCAAGATTAGTTGCCATAGCCATTTTCATTTCACGCTCAGATAATGCACCAAACGTAGCCATGTTGATAACATCAATACCCATTAAGTTAGCTGTACTTCTGATAATTGCCTGTTCGTTCTTAAAAGATGGGAACATATCTGCTATCCAACCTGTAATAGCATCCTCATTATACGTGCCATCAGGGTTTTTCAATACACCTTGTATATTTTGATATTTTTGTACTGAATCAACTGCACTCATACCTGAAATGTAAGCCTCATTAGACCTTGTTACAGCTAGTTCTTGATCAGCAGCATCTAATCCTTGCTCTGTTTCTCTTTCAAATTGTTGTCTTGAAGACTCACCAAACGCACCATCAATAACATTTATTTTTTGTTTTCCAAATTCATCCGTAACGACTGTGTACTTCTGACCTTCTTTCATTTCTTTGCCCATCACAGTACCATCTTGTTGCTGTATCTGTATGACACTTGTAGTGTCTTTAAGGTCTTTTGTTCCTATATTAAAGTCATTACTAAACATATCCACATACTTGCGTATTGCAGTTGGATCACCTTTAGCACTTGCCATTAATGCCATGTATGAATCAATTAGTGTATCTTGTTCGGCAGTACCTTTACCTTTATAACCTTCCATCCAAGTTATAGTTCCTGTTGTATCACCTTTGCCTTCTTTAAATGCTAGTGTCATAGCAGTATCTAATGGCATTGCACCTGATCTAACTAAAGCTGCTAGATTAGGCTTACCCATTTTAATTAATGCATCAACGGAAGCATTTTTTTGAGTGTTAAGTGTAGCGTTATCAATTGTACTTTGAAAAGATTTAGCTAAATTAGCATCAGGCTCTAATCTCATAGAGTTAAAACCCATACCCATACGAGCCATTTTTTCAGGACTAATGTTGTTGATCATATCCATAAACCCACCACCTTGAGGTGCTTGTGGTGCTTGTGCATAATCACCTTCAGGATGTGTAGCTCCAGGCATTGTTGATCCATCAGGCATTGTGTGTGTTGGCATTTCAGCTTTGTTTTCTTCACCTCCTCCGCCACCCATACTACCTAACAAGCCACTAAGACCACCATTTTTTCCAATCTCATTTCCTAAGAGACCACCTATAAGCATTTGCCCTAGTCCGATTGCCATTTTATTTCCCCATCATTTGTGCGCCAAGTGTCAAATAATCAAAAAGACCATTTTCTTTGGTAGTTGTTTTATTATTTATTCCTGCTGGTACAACTCCTAAAGCTCCGCCCATGTAACCTAATCCAGTAGAACCATAACCTGTGTATTGATTAAATTTGTTTTGAGCGTTCTGCATAATAGCTTGTTGTAGTGCTTGTTGCATTGCACCTTGATTCATCATGTTATTATTGACAGTCTGCCCCATGTTAAATCCAAGATTAGCTAGATTACCCATTTGATTAGCTGCACCCATTCTTTGTGAGTTAGCTGAAAGTCCAGCTCCTTGGTTTGCTAAAGCAGCTTGTAATCTATTTGATATGTCTTGTTGACCAGCTTGTTGGTTTGCACGTTGCCCTTGGAAGTTATAATTTTGATTAGCCAATCCAGTATTTAAAGCATTAGATTGATTAGCTAGACCTGACTGCATACCAGCAGATTGATTAGCTAGTGCAGCTTGTAAGGCATTACCTTGGTTAGCTAGTTGTCCTTGCATACCGTATTGCTGATTCATGCCTTGTGATTGTAAAGAGTTACCTTGATTAGCAAGTTGTCCTTGCATACCAGCACTTTGGTTAGCTAGTCTAGCTTGTAAGGCATTTTGTTGATTCATACCTTGAGCTTGTAAAGCATTTTGTTGGTTCTGTTGCGAGGCTTGTAATGAAGCGCCTTGGTTAGCTAACTGACCTTGCATGTTAGTATTCACATCAAACTGACCACCCTGTTGGTTTGCCATTTGAGACTGAAAATTATTTGAAATATCTTGACCAGCCATTTGCTGTGCATTTTGAAATCCAGCTTGTCTAAGTCCAGCAGACTGTCTACCTAACGTATCCGTTAATCCTCTACCAATCTCACCCATTGCAATGCCATGTCGTGATCCACCAAAGCCACCTGCAGCTTGTGCTTGTGCGCCTAACATATCTAATCCCATGTTAGCTGCTCTACGAGTATCCGTTTCATTTGCTGCGATAACTTGATCTGTGTAAGGATTCATATATTGCGACATATCTGTGTTTGCTAATCTTTCAGCCATCACTGTAGGACTTGAAGCCTGTGCGCCTACTTGTTGTGCTGCAATGTTTGAACCAGTTACATTAGTACCTGAAACATCATTAAGGGAAGCATCTACATTACTACCTGTCACAGCATTAAGTGTTGGATTAACATTTGATCCGACTACATTAGCGTTAACTACATCCGATCCGACCACATTAGTTGGTGTGACTGTTGCACTATTACCAGCGACTGCTACTTGTTGTGGTGTAAACGATAGTCCTTGTCCTGTTGTTGCTCCTGCAGCCTTTAAGCCATCAACAGCCATTTGATTTATATTAGGTTGTGGTGCTTGTGGTGTAGGTGATGTAGTAGGATTTTGATTTGGTATTCCAGCTTGTTCTTTTGGTGTATACGTGCCACCATTTAATAAGTCTCCTTGTCCAATTGACTCTAAGTGTCTTGATAATGCACCAATGTAGGAGCTTGAACCAGTCATTTGTTCACCGTTTAAAGTATACATTCGTCTGTCCATCGTATTCATTCTCGGAGGTATAAAACCTGACATATACTCAGGAGGAGGAGCGATTTTGTTACCATTTTTATCAAAACCCTCTTTATCACGAAATTGCATTGAACCACCACCCAATCCTAAATCACTACCTCCACCCGGAATCATTCGAGGTGGCATACCACCACCCATACTTTCATATTGCGATTTAAGGTCAGGATTAAAGTCAGGACTTTTTGGATCAATTAAATTTTGTGGTGGTCGAGCAAAAGTGAAACTACCACCGCCCATTTGAGAACCATCAGGATTACGCATTGCTGTATTTTGAATGTTACTGTGATTTGGATTGCCTACATACCTACCTTGATCCATTGGATTAGTAGGTCGTACTGTTTGTCCTGGTTGTCCTGGTTGTCCAGCCATTATCTGATCTCCTGATTATATTCTATCATTATCTGCCACCTGTTCTACGTTTTTTAGCTACATTACCT
>Ga0208814_1001323_pt1 | contig 11784 bp, 8 predicted proteins | sample MalvirAntarct_55_FD_184253 | JGI IMG/M metagenome (GOLD analysis project Ga0208814, IMG submission 184253) | Marine viral communities from the Global Malaspina Expedition - Malaspina viral metaG Antarct_55 (SPAdes) (version 2) | ecosystem: Environmental > Aquatic > Marine > Oceanic | place: South...
CCACGACCCCACATTCGCGCAACAGGTTACCGAACGCGAACATCCCCACCAGCGGCGCGGCATCCGGCAATAGCAAACCAACCATAAGAGCAAGCATGAGCGGAAAGACGATCTTTTCTGTCTGACCGACATGGCGCAGCTGCGTCATGACAATGGCGCGCTCCTCCTTCGTCGTCAGTGCTCGCATGATGGGCGGCTGAATCAACGGAACCAGCGCCATGTAAGAGTAGGCTGCGACAGCGATCGGCCCCAGCAGATGCGGCGCGAGCTTTGCCGTTACGAAAATCGAGGTCGGGCCGTCCGCACCGCCGATAATTGCAATCGAAGCAGCCTCGCGCAGGGTGAACTCCATACCTGGAACCCCCATTGCGGCCAGCGACAAAGCGCCAAGCAAGGTGGCGAAAATACCGAACTGCGCCGCTGCGCCAAGAAGCAACGTCTTCGGATTGGCCAGCATTGGCCCGAAGTCGGTCATCGCACCGACGCCCATGAAGATCAATAGCGGGAACACACTGGTAGGCAAACCAACTTCGTAAAAAAGATGGAGGATCCCTGCCCCCTCGGCCATGTTGGCGACGGGAATATTGGCTAGCACCCCTCCAAATCCGATAGGGATCAGCAGCAAGGGCTCGAACCCCTTGCGAATCGCCAGATAGATCAGTCCCAGGCACACCACGATCATCAGCAGCTGACCAGGCTCAATGTGATAGAGACCTGTGCTGTGCCAAAGCTTGAGCAACTTATCCATGCAGTGCTCCTTAAGCGATGGTCAGCAGGCTATCGCCCACCGACACCGCGTCGCCGACCTTAACGTTCACACCTGAGACGGTGCCGGCTTTGAACGCACGGATTTCAGTCTCCATTTTCATGGCCTCGAGGATGATCACCAGATCCCCCTCCTGAACCAGCTGACCGGGCTGCACGAGGACCTTGAAGATGTTGCCAGCCAACGGAGCCGGCTGAGGCTCGCCTGCACCGGAGACCGGTGCGCTAGTAGCTGTTTGTGGGACGCCTGCCCCACCGCCGACCGCCTTGATCCCCTCGATATCGCCACCCTCGTTGACCTGGACGACGAACGACTTACCGTTAACTTCGACCGTGTAAGTTTCAGGCACGCCTGCTGCGCGCGGCGCCTGTTCCTTGCCAGTCGGCACCGGCTCGAAAGCAGAGGCGTTGCCCCGATTTTCAAGGAACTTGAGGCCTATCTGAGGAAACAATGCATAAGTGAGGACGTCATCAATCTCGTTCGAAGCAAGCTTGATGCCTTTCTCCTGGGCCAGTCCTTTCAGCTCCGCCGTCAGCTTTTCCATTTCCGGCTGTAGAAGATCAGCAGGGCGGCAGGTGATCACGTCAGCACCATCAAGAACGCGCTGCTGCAGTTCAGCATTGAAAGGGGCTGGTGCGGCACCGTATTCACCTTTAAGGATGCCCGCGGTTTCCTTGGTGATGGACTTGAAGCGCTCACCGGTGAGCACGTTGATGACTGCCTGAGTGCCGACGATCTGAGAAGTCGGCGTTACCAACGGAATGAACCCGAGATCTTCACGGACGCGAGGAATCTCAGCGAGCACCTCATCAAACTTGTCGAGAGCTCCCTGCTCCTTCAATTGGCCTTCCATGTTGGTCAGCATGCCGCCTGGCACCTGCGCCACGAGAATGCGCGAGTCGACGCCCTTGAGCGTGCCTTCGAACTTTGCGTACTTCTTGCGCACCTCACGGAAGTACGCAGCGATTTCCTCCAGCAGCAAAAGATCAAGCCCGGTGTCACGCTCGGTGCCCTGAAAAATGGCCACCACCGACTCGGTTGGCGAATGCCCATAGGTCATCGAGAGCGAGGAAATGGCCGTATCGACGTTATCAATGCCTGCTTCGACAGCTTTCAGAATAGCCGCCGTAGACAGGCCCGCCGTGGCGTGACACTGCATATGGATCGGAATAGACAGACTTGCCTTCAACCGCGACACCAGCTCGTAGGCCATATATGGCGTAAGAATGCCGGCCATGTCCTTGATCGCCACCGAGTCGGCGCCCATGTCCTCGATCTGCTTTGCCAGGTCGACCCACATTCCCAGGGTATGCACCGGGCTGGTGGTGTAGGAAATGGTGCCTTGTGCGTGCTTGCCCTGCAGCTTGACCGCTCGCAGAGCGGTTTCCAAGTTGCGCGGATCGTTCATAGCATCGAACACACGAAACACGTCAACGCCATTGATCGCCGCGCGCTCAACAAACTTTTCGACCACGTCATCGGCGTAATGCCGATAGCCCAACAGGTTCTGGCCACGCAGCAGCATTTGCTGTCGGGTATTAGGCATCGCTTTCTTCAGTTCGCGAATGCGCTCCCAAGGGTCTTCACCAAGATAGCGAATACAGGAATCGAAGGTCGCCCCACCCCAAGATTCGACGGACCAGAAGCCAACCTGATCAAGCTTGGCGGCAATCGGCAGCATGTCCTCAAGACGAACGCGGGTGGCTAGAATGGATTGATGCGCATCACGAAGCACCACATCGGTAATGCCGAGCGGTTGTTTGACAGATGTCATGAAGGGAACTCCCTGTTCTGAATCAACCACGACGAGCGCGGTGCTGATGGATAGCGGTCTGGATTGCCGTAATGACATCGGCATCCACTTCAGCCACAGCGGGTTCGCTGGAAGCCAACTGAGCTGTGGGCGCACTGTCGAAGCGGGCGATCACAACAGACATCAGGCGAATGCAGGCAATCAACAAAACGAGGAAGACAAAAACGGAACCTAAGCCGAACAGCATAAGTTCGATGCCTTCAAGGAGGAGTTCGCTGGGGGTCATCGGGATTCCCTTTCTATCAGCGGCTCGAGCCGCCTGTTATTCGCTTCAAGTTGGGGCCTTCGCTAGTGCGAAACCTCAGAACAGTAGCCTGAACAACAGGCGCAAGGCAAACGCCAAGTCGACGCAGGAGGGGCGGGTCAGAGAAGAAAAATCGTTGCGAGCCCGAGAAATATAAAGAAACCACCACTGTCGGTTACGGCAGTAATCATGACACTGGCACCCAGCGCTGGGTCTCGCCCCATTCGGGCTAAAGTCACCGGGATCAGCACGCCCATCAAGGCCGCCAGTAGAAGATTGAGCGTCATTGCTGCAGTCATGACTACCCCCAGCGACCAGCTTCCGTACAGCCAGTAGACCACGACGCCGATAACTCCACCCCATATCAAGCCATTCAGCATCCCGACACCTGCTTCCTTACGCAGTAAGCGAGCGCTGTTACCAGTACCCATCTGATCAAGAGCCATTGCCCTCACGATCATGGTGATAGTCTGATTGCCTGAATTACCGCCTATGCCTGCGACTATCGGCATCAGCGCCGCCAATGCAACCAGCTTCTCGATTGAACCATCGAATAGACCGATGACGCGTGAAGCAACAAAGGCGGTAACGAGATTGACTGCCAGCCAGGCCCAACGGTTGCGCAGCGATTTCCACACAGAGGCGAAGATATCTTCTTCTTCGCGCAGACCCGCCATGTTGAGCACTTCGCTTTCGCTCTCCTCGCGGATCAGGTCCACCATCTCATCGATGGTCAGACGCCCGATCAGCTTGCCGCTCTTGTCCACGACAGGCGTCGATACCAAGTCGTAGCGCTCGAATGCCTGGGCCGCCTCATACGCATCCTCATCCGGATGAAAGGTCACCGGATCACTGGCCATCACCTCAGCCACGTGCCGCTCCGGATCATTGACCAGCAATCGCTTGATCGGCAGCACACCCTTGAGCACGCCGTCGTAATCGACAACGAACAACTTGTCGGTATGACCGGGCAGCTCTTTGAGCCGCCGCAGATACCGCAGCACGACTTCCAGGCTCACATCCTCTCGAATGGTGACCATCTCGAAGTCCATCAGCGCGCCGACCTGATCCTCCTCATAGGACAGCGCCGAGCGGACACGCTCACGCTGTTGCGCATCGAGCGTTTCCATCAGCTCGTGAACAACGTCTCGGGGCAATTCGGCCGCCAGGTCGGCCAGCTCGTCAGCGTCCATTTCCTTGGCAGCCGCAAGAAGCTCGTAGTCATCCATGTCGGCGATCAGCGTCTCGCGAACCGCGTCGGAGACTTCGAGCAGAATGTCGCCGTCGCGATCGGACTTGACCAATTGCCAGACGGTCAGGCGGTCATCAAGGGGTAAGGCTTCGAGGATATGAGCGATATCCGCGGGGTGTAGCGCCTCGAGCTTGCGCTGCAGCTCAACGAGGTTCTGGCGATGCACCAGATTCTCGACAAGATCCTGATGCTGCGCTTCCTGGCTCTGACGATGCGCCAGATCTTCTACGATCCTGTGGCGATGGAGCAGCTCGACGACTTGCGCCAGACGATCCTGGAGACTTTCCTGCGGCTTTTTTGCTTCTACTTCAGTCATGGCGCACTCCACCCCCAGCGGAGCGCACCAGGGGATCAATCATTCAAAAATTGATTGGCAAGCGAAGGTTGTATACGACTACTGGGCAAATCCATGAGGGGGATCCAGGAGCCCGAAGGGCGAACCGCGCAATAATACCACCGCAACCGCGATGCACGACCGCGAAATACAGGCAATACAATCGCTTGCGCGTAGCCGTAGAGGGATCGCGCGCTATCAATGTGGACGCATTCACGTTGCGGAAAGGCACCACTGCGAGCCAAGAAGTATTTGGCTAGGCTGAGCCAACCTATCGTCAAGGAGGACGACCATGAACAAACTTATTACAGGAAGCTGCTGCGCCCTGCTCCTCTCGACCGCCCCGACATTCGCCGCAGGCATCTATCGCTGCAGTGATGCCGCAGGCCACGTTACCTTTACTCGACAGGGGTGTCCGATCGATCAGTCGGCACAGCGTCAGGAAGTCGTAAACCCAACGCCTAGCTCCGGCAAAGCGATACCGCTGGCCAACCCCCTGAAACGACGCAAGAGCCGAACGGAAGAGCCGACCCGAAGCCTTATCGTGGTCGGCGCACAGGATGATGGATGCGGAAACCGCATAATCGGACGCGCAAGACGAGATGCGTTGATTAAACAGCAGGTTCGTCCAGGCATGACCCGCAACGATATCGATAGCACCTTCGGCAAACCCGACACGGTCACCAGCCGCAATGGCCGCATGCAGTATCGTTACAGCAGCAAAACGGGCCGAACGCAGACCATCAGTTTCGACGAGCACGGCTGCGTTCAGGGAAAGCGCTAAAGCGCTGACTCCCAAACAAAAAAGGGCCTGCATCGCTGCAGGCCCTTTTCGTTTTTGGTGCACTCAGGAGGATTCGAACCTCCGACCGCTCGGTTCGTAGCCGAGTACTCTATCCAGCTGAGCTATGAGTGCATAAGCGATTAGTAAACCAGATCACCGCTGGCTACAACAAAGAACCACATTTCTGGGATTCTCTAAAAGTGGTGCACTCAGGAGGATTCGAACCTCCGACCGCTCGGTTCGTAGCCGAGTACTCTATCCAGCTGAGCTATGAGTGCACTTGAGGGTGCGCATTATAAGTTTGTGAATCTGTCGGTCAAGCTCTTTTAGCTCAATGATTTACCATCAAACCGCACCGCAAAACCGACCCACAACCAAACTATGCAAAATGGCGGAGAGGGGGGGATTCGAACCCCCGACACCCTTTTGAGATGTACTCCCTTAGCAGGGGAGCGCCTTCGGCCACTCGGCCACCTCTCCGCAACACGGGGCGCATGATACCCATCTTCGCCCCGCTTGCAAAGCCAAAAATCACATAAATATTAATGGCTTGGTTCTTGATCTTTTTCTTTCTGGATCCGTTGATAAATCTCCTCGCGATGCACCGCTACCTCTTTGGGTGCATTCACTCCTATGCGCACTTGATTTCCTTTGACACCCAGCACAGTGACAGTCACATCGTCACCCACCATCAGGGTCTCTCCGACCCGGCGAGTCAGAATCAGCATTCCTTTCTCCTTAAAACGGATTCAATTCAGTAAACAGTCTGCAAAGATAAAGACGGATAATGTTCCGTGAAACATCGACCTAGAGCCTTTCACCAGCTATTGACCAGTAACAACGACTCTAAAGTTCCTTCAGCCCCGGCGAAATCGACGGAAGGCTCGAATCAGTCGCACTTAGCGCGTCATTCTCCCTTGCCCGCAGGCGCATCCAGCTCAAACGCGGTATGCAACGCCCGCACCGCCAGCTCAAGGTACTTTTCCTCGATCACAACCGACACCTTGATCTCTGAAGTAGAGATCATCTGTATGTTGATGTTTTCCTTCGCCAGCGCTTCAAACATGCGGCTGGCAACGCCAGCATGAGAGCGCATGCCTACGCCGACAATCGACACCTTGGCAATCTCGGTGTCGCCTACGACTTCGCGAGCGCCCATATCGCGAGCAATGCCTTCCAGCACTTGCAGCGCGTTGTGATAGTCATTGCGGTGAACAGTGAAGGTGAAATCCGTGGTGTTATCGTGCGCGACGTTCTGCACGATCATGTCTACCTCGACATTCGCCGCGCTGATCGGCCCGAGAATCTTGAAGGCCACCCCCGGAGTATCCGGCACGCCACGAATAGTCAGCTTGGCTTCGTCACGATTGAACGCGATGCCGGAAATGATGGGCTGTTCCATGGATTCCTCTTCATCAAGGGTAATGAGGGTTCCTGGACCCTCTTGAAAACTGTGCAGCACACGCAACGGTACGCTGTACTTGCCGGCAAACTCCACGGCGCGGATCTGCAAGACCTTGGAGCCGAGACTCGCCATCTCGAGCATCTCTTCAAACGTGATCTTGTCCAGACGCTGAGCCTTGGCAACAACACGCGGGTCAGTCGTGTAAACCCCATCGACGTCGGTATATATCTGGCACTCGTCAGCCTTCAGCGCAGCGGCCAGCGCCACACCGGTGGTATCTGAGCCGCCACGGCCAAGGGTTGTGATGTTGCCGCTTTCGTCCACGCCCTGGAAACCGGCCACGACGACGACACGCCCGGCCTTGAGCTCTTTCTGGATCTGCTGCGAATCGATCTGGAGGATGCGCGCCTTGGTATGGGCGCTGTCGGTCAGAATGCGAACCTGGCTGCCTGTATAGGACACGGCAGGCACACCGATCTTGATCAGCGCCATCGCCAGCAGAGCAATAGTCACCTGCTCCCCTGTAGACACCATCACGTCCAGCTCGCGGGCCACAGGCTGCTCGCTGATCTGCTTAGCCAGATCAATGAGCCGATTGGTCTCCCCACTCATGGCCGAGACCACTACGACAATATCGTCGCCTTTCTCGCGGAATTTTTTGACCTTCGCCGCCACTTGCTCGATGCGCTCGACGGAGCCAACCGAGGTACCTCCAAACTTTTGTACGATCAAAGCCATCTCATCGCCGCCTAAGCCCGTCAAGGGCGCTTGTTAATCATTCCAGCCAGCATCACGTAGTGCTAACGACATCGGCCCGACCAGGCTCAGATTCGACGCAGGCACCGAACCCACAGTCCCTTGCGGCCAGGCGAACCTGGCACTCCCCTGCTTACAAGCCGTTCGCGACGAACCCCTCGGCGATGGCTAATGCTTCGTCGAGGCGACTCACATCGCTCCCACCGCCTTGTGCCATATCCGGACGACCGCCGCCTTTGCCGCCAACAACCGCAGTAGCCTGCTTCATCAGTTCACCAGCTTTCAAACGGCCGGTGAGATCCTGCGTAACGCCAGCCACGAGCACAATTTTTTCGTCCTGCACGCCACCGAGCAGGATGACGCCACTGCCGAGCTTGTTTTTCAATTGATCCACCAAGGCCAGGAGCGCCTTGCCGTCCAAACCATCAATGCGAGCGGCCAAGGTTTTCACGCCTTTAACGTCCACGGCGGCGCTGGCCAGATCATTACTAGTAGCACTGGCCGCTTTAGCCTTGAGCTGTTCCAATTCCTTTTCCAGCTGGCGGTTGCGTTCGAGCATCGCGCCCAGCTTGTCTAGCAAATTGTCACGGCTGCCTTTTACCAAGCCGGCAACCTCTTTCAACTGCTCCTCGGCCCGGTTCAGATAGGCCAGCGCCTGCTCGCCAGTGACCGCTTCGATGCGCCGAACGCCTGCAGCTACACCGCCTTCACTGACGATCTTGAACAAGCCTATGTCGCCGGTCCGTTTGACATGAGTCCCGCCGCACAGCTCGACAGAGAAACCGCCCCCCATGGTCAACACGCGCACCTGATCACCGTACTTTTCGCCGAACAGCGCCATCGCACCCTTGCTCTTAGCCGTCTCGATGTCGGTTTCCTCAGTCTCAACTGCCGAATTGTTACGGATCTCGGCGTTGACCTTGTCTTCGAGCGCCTTCAGCTGTTCGGGCTTGATCGCCTCAAAATGGCTGAAGTCAAAGCGCAGCCGCTGACTGTCGACCAGCGAGCCTTTCTGGCTCACGTGCTCACCAAGCATCTGGCGCAGTGCTGCGTGCAAGAGATGCGTCGCAGAGTGGTTCAGCGCCGTGGATTGGCGCACGGAAGCATCGACCGTCGCCTCCACGCTCGCACCTACCTGGAGATTGCCACTGTCCAGGATGCCGTGATGCAGGAACGCACCACCGGCTTTGCTAGTGTCGCGCACATCGAAGCGCAGGTCGTCAGCCGAAAGGTATCCGCAATCGCCAGCCTGCCCGCCGGATTCGGCGTAGAACGGCGTCTCGTCGAGAACGACCACACCCTCCTCGCCTGCCGACAAGCTCTGTACTGCAATGCCTTCCTTGAACAACGCCAGCACCTTGCCGCTGCCGGAGGTACCCATATAGCCCGTGAAGCGCGTTTCACCCTCGACCTTGACCAGACTGTTGTAGTCCATGCCGAAGGCACTGGCCGAACGCGCCCGCTCACGCTGCGCCTCCATTTCACGCTCGAACCCTTCTTCGTCGAGCGTCAACTCGCGCTCACGCGCTATGTCGCCGGTCAGGTCGACCGGAAAGCCGTAGGTGTCATACAGCTTGAAGATCACGTCGCCAGGAATCACGGAGCCCTGAAGGTCAGCCAGATCCTGTTCGAGAATTTTCAGGCCCTGCTCAAGGGTTTTGGCGAACTGCTCTTCTTCAGTCTTCAGCACGCGCTCGATGTGCGCCTGCAGGGTCCTCAATTCGGAAAAGGCATCGCCCATTTCCGCTGCCAATGCGGCGACGAGCTTGTAAAAGAAGCTGCCCTTGGCGCCGAGCTTGTTGCCATGACGGCAGGCACGCCGAACGATACGGCGAAGCACATAGCCGCGACCTTCATTGGAAGGCGTCACGCCGTCGGCGATCAGGAAGCCGCAGGAACGAATGTGATCGGCCACAACCTTGAGCGAAGCCTGACCCTCGTTGCTGCAGCCAATGGCCTGAGCAGCGGCGTTCAAGAGACTCTGGAAAAGGTCGATCTCGTAGTTCGAATTGACGTGCTGCAGCACAGCACTGATGCGCTCGAGCCCCATGCCGGTATCGACACTCGGAGCTGGCAGCGGATGCATCACACCATCCGCGGTGCGATTGAACTGCATGAATACGTTGTTCCAGATCTCGATGTAACGGTCACCGTCTTCTTCTGGCGAACCCGGAGGCCCGCCCCAGATGTGGTCGCCGTGGTCGAAGAAAATCTCGGTACAGGGACCGCATGGCCCGGTGTCACCCATGGCCCAGAAATTGTCGGAGGCGTACGGCGCCCCCTTATTGTCACCAATGCGGACCATGCGCTCGGCCGGGACCCCCACTTCCTTCGTCCAGATGTCATAGGCTTCGTCGTCGCTGGCGTAGACGGTAACCCAGAGCTTTTCTTTGGGCAGCTTCAGCCACTTGTCAGAGGTCAGGAATTCCCAGGCGTAGTTGATCGCATCGCGCTTGAAATAATCGCCAAAACTGAAGTTGCCGAGCATTTCGAAAAAGGTGTGATGGCGCGCGGTGTAGCCGACGTTCTCCAGATCGTTGTGCTTACCGCCAGCGCGCACGCACTTCTGACTGGTGGCGGCGCGGGTATAGGCGCGCTTTTCCAGCCCGAGGAAGCAGTCCTTGAACTGATTCATGCCGGCGTTGGTGAACAACAGGGTCGGATCGTTCGCGGGGATCAGCGAACTGGAGGCCACGCGGGTGTGGCCCTTCTCTTCGAAGAAGCGGAGGAAGGCTTCACGGATTTCTGCGCTTTTCATAGATCTCTTCCAGAGGACTGCGGCCGAACGGCTGCAAAACGACGCGGCGAGGCGGCACCGGGAGCCGGTTCACAGCTAACCATACGGATAGCCGGCAAAGGGCCGCATTATATCGGCCCTTTGCCGCGCGCATAGAGGATAAATAAGATTGAATCAAGCTATTCGACAGCGATTCGAACCTATGCCTTGAGGAAGGCGGCGAAGCTTTCGAGAATTGGCTCGACATGCTCGGGCAATACGTCCATGTGCGTTACCAGCCGCAACCGAGGCGCCGCCGTGAGGACGATCCGGCGCCCCGAGCAAAACGCTTTGAGCGACGCCGCACGATCGCCCATATCGACGTACACCATGTTGGTCTGGACCGGCTCGACCCGATAGCCCAGCGCTACCAAGCCCCCGGCAATGTCATGCGCCCGCTGGTGATCCTCGGCGAGGCGCTGCACCTGGTGATCCAGCGCGTAGAGCCCTGCCGCTGCCAGCACGCCGGCCTGACGCATGCCACCGCCGACCATTTTACGCAGCCGCCTAGCCTTGGCGATAAAGGCTTCCTCACCGCATAGCACCGAACCGACAGGCGCACCCAACCCCTTCGACAAACACACCGACACCGAATCGAAATGGCGGCCGATGTCTTCAGCCGTGCAACCCAACTTGACCACCGCATTGAACAGTCGAGCGCCATCCAGATGAAGAGCAAGCCCACGTTCCTGCGTGAACGCTCTTGCCTCAGCCAGGTAGGCGAGCGGCAGGACCTTGCCATGCATCGTGTTTTCAAGAGTTAGCAAACGCGTGCGGGCGAAATGGAAGTCGTCCGGCTTTATCGCAGCCGCGACGCGTGCCAGATCCAACGAACCATCCGGCTCCATCTCGACAGGCTGCGGCTGGATCGAGCCAAGCACCGCGGCGCCGCCTGCCTCGTACTTGTAAACGTGGGCCAACTGTCCGGCGATGTACTCGTCGCCCCGCTCGCAATGCGCCATCAGCGCCAATAGATTGCTCATGGTTCCGCTGGGGACAAACAATCCAGCCTGCAGCCCCAGCTGCGCCGCCAGCCTCTGTTCCAGCTGGCGTACCGTAGGGTCCTCGCCATACACATCATCGCCGGTGACGGCCTCCAGCATGGCCTCGCGCATCCCCGAGGTCGGCTGCGTGACCGTATCGCTGCGCAGATCAATCAGATTCATCAAGGATCCTTACCCGAATGGATTCGTCCACAGGTCACACGCGCCTGTGCAGCCTGGACGACCTTAGCGCAACAACCGAGTATCCAGAACCTTCGAGCCACCACCCAGCATGGTTTCGGTGATATTGATGAAGTCGTCGGTGGTTACCCGGTCCAGGCGCATCAAACCCCGCGCAACGTCATCCAGTGAGTGGCGACCCTTGCTGCGCTGGCGGATCTCCCGGTCAAGCTCCTGTAGCAGCAGCACAGCTCTGGCTGTGATCGGGCCACTGGATCGCTCGGTACGCAGACTATCGACCTTGCGACTCCATTTGGTCAGGTGCTCCCTGACCGCCTGGTAGCGATCCTCGCTCATGCCGCCGGCGCGGCGCATCAGTTCGATTGCGTAGTACTCGGCCAGCCCTTCGCTGATCCAGTCACTGCGGTCTGCATCGGAGATTCGGCTGAACACATGAACCAGCTCGTGCACCAGCGAACTGGTGCCATTCT
>Ga0208814_1001324_pt1 | contig 11776 bp, 10 predicted proteins | sample MalvirAntarct_55_FD_184253 | JGI IMG/M metagenome (GOLD analysis project Ga0208814, IMG submission 184253) | Marine viral communities from the Global Malaspina Expedition - Malaspina viral metaG Antarct_55 (SPAdes) (version 2) | ecosystem: Environmental > Aquatic > Marine > Oceanic | place...
GTAGCAGCAGGTAGAGGCGGTTGTCATTTGCATGGCGCGGTCTCCTGATGAGATTCCCTAACCGTAGGGTGGGCTTTAGCCCACCGTGGCTTGGCTTTAGCAACGGTCTTCAGCATTGAATTTCCAGCACGCATCTCTCTTCTATAACCCGAGCTGCGGTTGCGCGGGTTGGTGGGCTGAAGCCCACCCTACGGTTGCCCGCCACGCTCAGGCGCACTCAGTTGCGCTGTTCAGCGCAAGCAGCACGCGACCGTTCTCGACGCGGGCTTCATGGCGATGGGCACAGCCCACATCGGGCGCGACGGCTTCGCCGCTGTCGAGGTTGATCTGCCAGTTGTGCAGCGGGCAGGCGACCTGCTTACCGAACACGATGCCTTGGGACAGTGGGCCGCCCTTGTGCGGGCAGCGGTCGTCCAGCGCGAACACCTGGTCGTCGGCGGTGCGGAACACCGCAATGTCGCCTTTCGGTCCGGCGACAATGCGTGCGCCGAGTGGGTTGATCTCGTCCAGGGAGCAGATATCGAACCATTTCATGGAGTGTTTCCTCGCGATGGGGTGATCGGCTGGAGCTGACGGCGGCCGCTCATGCCGGCTCGATCTGGGACAACTGGATGGTTTCGTACTCTTTCTTCAACGATTGCTCGGCGATGGCCTTCTTCCAACCGTCGCCCTCGAAGCTCAGCGAGAACATCAGGCGCTGGGCGAGCGCTTTGCGCCGGGTTTCGTCCTCGAGAACGACCTTTTTGATGTATTCCAGGCCTACACGCTGCATGTAATGCACGGTGCGCTCGAGGTAGAAGGCTTCTTCGCGGTAGAGCTGAAGAAAGGCGAAGCTGTACTCGGCGACTTCGTCCGCGGTCTTGACCTTGACGAAGAACTCGCCGGCCTCGGTCTTGATCCCGCCATTGCCGCCGATGTAAAGCTCCCAGCCCGAGTCCACGCCGATGATGCCGACGTCCTTGATGCCCGATTCGGCGCAGTTGCGTGGACAGGCGGAGACGGCCAGCTTGACCTTGTGCGGCGAGTACATACCGAACAGCGCCTTCTCCAGATCGATGCCCAGCGCGGTCGAATTCTGGGTGCCGAAACGGCAGAACTCCTTGCCGACGCAGGTCTTCACGGTGCGAATGGATTTGCCGTAGGCGTGGCCGTCCGGCATGTCCAGGTCTTGCCAGACTTTCGGCAGGTCATCTTTCTTGATGCCCAGCAGGTCGATGCGCTGGCCACCGGTGACCTTGACCATCGGCACCTGGTACTTGTCGGCAACATCCGCAATGCGGCGCAGCTCGGCAGCATTGGTCACGCCGCCGAACATGCGGGGCACCACCGAGTAGGTGCCGTCTTTCTGGATATTGGCGTGGGCGCGTTCGTTGATGAAGCGCGACTGCGGGTCGTCTTTCGCTTCGCCCGGCCAGGAGGAGATGAGGTAGTAGTTCAAGGCTGGGCGGCAGGTGGCGCAGCCGTTGGGCGTGCGCCAATTCAGGTAGCTCATCACGTCCGGAATGCTGATCAGGTGTTGCTCGACAATGGCTTTGCGCACCTGCCCATGCGGGAGATCACTGCACCCGCAGATGGCTTTTTCGCTCTTGGGTTTTACGTCCGCCGCGCCGCCGACGGTGTTCATCAGGATCTGTTCGACCAGCCCGGCGCAGGAGCCGCAGGAGCTGGCCGCCTTGGTGTGTTTCTTCACGTCGTCAACGGAGAACAGCCCGTGTTCCTGAATCGCCTTGACGATGTCGCCCTTGCACACACCGTTGCAGCCGCAGACTTCCATGCCGTCGGCCATGGCCATGGCCTTGTTCTGACCCTGATGACCGGTGTCACCGATGGCGCCTTCACCGAACATCAGGTGATCGCGAATTTCGCTGACGTTATGACCTTCGCGCACCTGGCGGAAATACCATCCACCGTCGGCCGTATCGCCGTACAGGCAAGCGCCGACGAGAATGTTGTCCTTGATCACCAGCTTCTTGTACACCCCGCCGATGGGGTCGGAGAGGGTGATGGTCTCGGTGCCTTCACCGCCGAGAAAATCGCCAGCGGAGAACAGATCGATGCCGGTGACCTTGAGCTTGGTCGAGGTCACCGAGCCGAGGTAGCGCGAGAAACCAAGCATCGCCAGGTGGTTGGCGCAGACCTTGGCCTGCTCGAACAGCGGCGCCACTAGTCCGTAGGCTGTGCCGCGATGGTTGGCACACTCGCCGACGGCATACACGCGCGGGTCATAGGTTTGCAGGGTGTCATTGACCAGGATGCCGCGGTCACAGGGAATGCCGGCTCTTTCGGCCAGCGCGCTGTTGGGTCGGATACCGGCGGCCATCACCACCAGATCGGCGTCGATGACCTCGTCATCGGCAAAGCGCACGGCCTTGACCCGACCGGCTTCGTTGCCGATCAGCTCGGCGGTCTGCTTTTTCATCTTGAAGCTCAAGCCGCGGCTTTCCAGGGCGTTCTGCAGGAGGGTGCCGGCCGTCTTATCGAGCTGGCGCTCCATCGGCCATTCACCGATGTGCACAACCGTGACGTCCATGCCGCGCAGCTTCAGACCGTTGGCTGCTTCCAGCCCAAGCAGTCCGCCACCGATTACCACGGCGTGCTTGTGGGTCTTGGCAGCGTCCATCATCGCCTGCGTGTCAGCGATGTCGCGATAACCGATCACGCCCTCCAGATCATTGCCGCGAACCGGCAGGATGAAGGGATTCGACCCTGTGGCGATCAGCAGTCGGTCATATTCCGCCTCGCTGCCATCCTCAGCGATCACACGGCGCTTGACCCTGTCGATCTCGACCACCTTGCGGTTCAGCATCAAGCGGATGTTGTTGTCGGCGTACCACTTGAGATCGTTGAGCACGATCTCCTCGAAGGTCTGCTCTCCGGCCAGCACAGGGGAGAGCAGGATTCGGTTGTAGTTGGGATGCGGCTCGGCACCGAACACGGTGATGTCGTAAAGCTCGGGGGCAAGCTTGAGCAGCTCTTCCAGGGTGCGTACCCCGGCCATGCCGTTGCCGATCATCACCAGCTTGAGTTTCTTCATGCCGTTCTCCCCGTAGACCGAGCAGTCGATAGCTGCCTGCCGTGCCGTTGTAAAAATCCAGAACGAAAAAAGGCGTCCCACTGATCTCCCAGTGAGGACGCCTTTGTCCTTTTTTCCGTATTCGGAGCCCGACCCTCCACGTTGAAGGTCTGGCCTATGTGAGGCAGGTAATGCAGAGGCTGTGCCAACCGGGCTTTTGAGTGTTTTCAGCGGTTTAGCTGCCGTTATGCGAACGCAATTGGCGATTTATTGCACCCTGATGAAGCGCTCTGCGCAGCACTGGTGCAGACCGGCACCAAGGCCTGCCGGAAATTGGCCGTTGACAGCCGCCGTGCCGCTTTTCTATTGTTCAGCCCATGCGCCGATTTAGTCAGCTACTTGCGGGGCGCCTGGAGCCGAAGGCTTCGAAATACCGCTAAAGCGCTGGTTCGGTGTCGCCTCCCACCGCTGCCCAGCGGAATTCTTGAGGCGGGACTTCTTCCAATGAATGCACTGCAACGCGCTCCTCTACGCTTGGCCCCGATCACTGGCGGGCTGGTTCGTAGCAATCCGAAAATCCTCCTTGGCGGTAGCCATCAGCCCTCGCTTCTGCGCTATCTGGATGGCTGGCCGAAGCGCTGGGGCAGACCGCGCGCCTTTGTCGTTCAGTTCACCGGAGCTGATGAATCGCTGGCGCACTTCCCCTCCAACAGTTTTGACCTGGCGGTCGTCCAGGCGCCGAGCGCAGATCGTCTGGAGGAGTGTGTGCGGCAGCTGACGCGCGTTTCTCGGCAAGGCTTGATCGTCCGACGCGCCAGCATTTGACGGCACGTTGATCGCTAAGCGCCTTTCGCCCACCAGACGAGCATGACCAGGTTCAACAGCAGTGAGCACAAGGCCAGGCTGCGCCAGACCTTCAACGGTTCACGCTCCAGCAGCGGCAGTTTGGGTGCAGCGCCTGCCAGGCGCTCGCCCTGTTCCAGGGTCAACAGCCATTCTTCCGCCGTTTCGAAGCGCTGTGAGGGATCAGCCGCGACGGCGCGTTTGAGCATGTCGTCCAGCCATTGGGGCAGGTCGGGGCGATAGCGACTGGCCGGCACCGGGTTGCCGAAACGCGGCCGCTGGAAGGCTTCGATTTCGCCGTAGGGGTAGTGGCCTGTGAGCAGATAAAAAAGCGTGACGCCGGCTGCGTAGAGGTCCTGCTCCCGGCTTGGCGCTGCGCCAGCAAAGGCTTCCGGGGGGATATAGCTCGGCGTACCCGGCAGGTTGTGCGGTTGATCGTGGGATAGGCCCGGGCAGTAGGCGAGGCCGAAATCCAGCAGGCGTAGCTCACCGGCATCATCGCTGTGCAGATTTTCCGGCTTGATGTCGCGGTGCAGGATGTTGCGCCGATGCAACATGCCCAGCGTGCGAATCAGGCGTGGCGTCAGCTGCAACCAGTCGACCATGGCCATCGGGCCCTGCTGGGTGAACAGCTGGGCGAGGGTCTCGCCGCTGTACTCGCGCTGCACGTAGTACAGGTGCTGGCGCTGCGGCAGGCCGTGGGTTTCCGGAAAGTGCCGGCCAGCGACGCGGCGTAAAAACCATTCTTCCTGCAGCAGTGCCGGCCCGGCTTGAGGCTCGTCATGACGATCTGGCGGCAAGGTCTTCAAAAGCCAGGGCTGACCCTGCTGATCGCTGACCCGGTAAACCAGCGATTGCCGCGACTCGGCCAATAACGCCGTGACGGTCCAGCCTTCGAACACCTGTCCCGGGCGCAGCTTTGGCGGCAGCGGCCAGCTCGCCAGTTGCGCGAGTGAGTCAGCCAGCGCCGTTTCCGGCAGTTCGTCGACCCGTAGCAGCAGCGCGCTGGCGTTGTCCTGGCTGCCGGTCTGGTGGGCGAGATTGACCAGTGCATGGGCCGCGCGCGCGAGATCCGGCTCGGCCCGCAGGATGTTCTGAATATCGCCCTCGGTGATGCTGGCCCAGACGCCGTCGCTCAGCAGCACAAAGCTTTCGCCAAGCCTGAGTTCGCCGTCGAGATAATCCACCACCAGGTGCTGGTCCAGCCCCATCGCACGCTTGAGCACGTGCTGCATGCTGGGTTGTTCCCAGACATGGTCTTCGCTCAGCCGCTGCAGCTCGCCATCCAACCAACGGTAGGCGCGACAATCGCCAACATGGGCGAGGGTGAAATGGCGCCCGCGCAGTACAAGCGCGGTCAGCGTGGTCAGCAAAGGCAGCCCGCCGCCATTGGCCTGTAGCCAGCGATTGTGCGCGACCAACAGTCGATCCAGCGACTGCGCGACGGTCCAGGTTTCTGGCGTGGCGTAGTAATCGGTCGCCAATGCCTGCAGGGTCGCCCGAGCGGCGAGGCCGCCGTCAGCGCAGTGGCTGACGCCATCGGCGATGGCGAACAGCGCGCCCTTGCTGGCAGCAAGGCCAGGGGTCGGCGTCACGATCCGCAGGGCGTCCTGGTTTTCTTCGCGGGGGCCGGTGGCGGTGGCTTCACCAAACGACAGCTGCAAGGGCATGGGCGAAACTCCAATGACGCGCCTGCAAAAACGAACGACGAAGGCAGGCCCTGAGGCCTGCCTTCCAAGTGTTGCCTGGATGAACTCAGACGCGGGCGGCGGTCATCGCGGCAGAACCCCAGGTGGTTCTCCAGCGGCGCTTCACACCATAGAGGCCAAACCACGCCAGCGCACCCAGGCTGGCGAACAGCCAGAGACCCATCTGATAGTCACCCGTGGCCTGCTTGACGGCGCCGAGACCTGCGGTGAGCAGGAAACCACCAATGCCGCCAGCCATGCCGACCAGGCCGGTCATCACGCCGATTTCCTTGTGGAAGCGTTGTGGCACAAGTTGGAATACCGCACCGTTGCCCGCTCCCAGGCTGAGCATGGCGACCACGAACAAGGCCAGTGCAGCCGTCGAACTCGGTAGATTGAAGCCGACAACGAACAGGCAAACGGCAGCAACGGTGTACATCACCAGCAACGAGCGGATGCCGCCGATTCGGTCGGCCAGTGCCCCGCCGAGCGGGCGCAGCATGCTGCCGGCAAAGACGCAGGCGGCGGTGTAATAGCCGGCCTTGACCGGGTCGAAGGCGTACTGATCATGGAAATATCCCGGCAGGGTACTGGCCAGACCGAGGAAGCCGCCGAAGGTGACGCTGTAGAAGAACATGAACCACCAGCTGTCTCGGTCGCCGAGGGCTTTCATATAGTCGGCAAAGGACTTGGGCGCGGGACGATTCGGTGCATTCTTCGCCTGCGTGGCGAAGAGGATCAGCACCAGGACCAGTGGAATCAGCGCGAGACCGAACACATTGCTCCAGCCAAACATCGTCGCCAGCATGGGAGCGAACAGTGCCGCGAAGACGGTACCGGAGTTGCCCGCACCGGCGATGCCCATGGCCTTGCCTTGGTGCTGCGGCGGGTACCACTGCGAAGCCAGTGGCAGGGCGACGGCGAAGGAGGCTCCCGCCATGCCAAGGAAAAGGCCGAGCAGCAGGGCTTGTTCATAACTGTGAATGCCGTGGAGCCAGGCCACGAACAGCGCAGCGATCACCACGACCTGACCGAACAGCCCGGCGGCCTTGGGGGAGGTGCGGTCGGCCAGCATGCCCAGCACCAGGCGCAGCACGGCACCGGAAAGGATCGGCGTGGCGACCATGAAGGCACGCTGCTGTGTGGTGAGGCCGAGGTCGGCCGCAATCTGCACGCCAAGCGGGCCAAGCACGTACCAGACCATGAAACTCAGGTCGAAATAGAGAAAGGCGGATAACAGGGTCGGCGTGTGGCCGGCTTTCCAGAAACTGGTATTCATCGGGTGGGCTCCAGGCATTCGTCTTGTGCAAAAGAGGCCGCCCCAACTTCGAGGCGAAAACAAAAAGGCGCCGCATCACGCCTGCCGGAGCAGGAATGGTGCGACGCCTTTGTCTAGGGTGGAGACCGCCGTTGGCCTACCGTGTCGATTGCGAAGCATCTAACGTGCCAGTCAGCCTCCAACCCCGTTCCATGCGGCTCGTGTCGCTGGCCTTGCCCGGCCGGTCGACATTAGTTGCACAGCCGTTGTGCGGTGGGCGCCATTTCAGGGCAATGTCTTGCCGATTGTCCTTGTCCTGACGTCGGCTGTTAGGCTTTACCTGCCAAGCTTCGAGGAGTGATCGATGCCCGTTATTGCCAGCCTGACCCTGAACCCGGCAATGGATCTGTCCGTCAGCACTGCGCGGGTAACCAGCACCGAAAAGCTACGCTGCTCACTGCCGCGCCACGACCCGGGTGGCGGCGGGATCAACGTCGCGCGGGTGGTCGACACGCTGGGTGGCGAGGCGGTGGCCGTCTATCCTGCGGGCGGTCCGTTCGGCGATCTGCTCACGCGAGCGCTGGATGAGCTTGGCCTGGCGCACCGACCCGTTCCGATCGCTGGCGACACCCGTGAAAGTTTTACCGTGGACGAGTTTGAGACCGGGCTGCAGTACCGTTTTGTACTGCCTGGGCCCTCCTTGTCCTCCGAGGAGCTGGCCCGCTGTCTCGATGCACTGACCTCGCTGGACCCGGTGCCGGCTTATCTGGTGCTGAGTGGGAGCTTTCCGCCGGGTGTGGCGCTTACGTTCTACGACGATCTGCTCAGCCTGACGCGCCGCATCGGCGCCAGGCTGGTCGTCGACCTGTCTGGCGAGCCCTTGGCCTACGCGGCACGTCAGGGCGGGGCATACCTGCTGAAACCGAGCCTCAATGAGCTTTCGACCCTGGTCGGTCGCCCGATCACCAGCGAACTGGAGCAGGAGCAAGCGCTGCGCAGTCTGATGGCGAGGGGCTGTGCGCAGATCATCGTGCTGTCGCTGGGCGCGGATGGGGCGCTGGTGGCTTGCGGCGAGCAGTTACAGCGGCTGCGCTCGCCACAGGTTCCAGTGGTCAGTGCGGTAGGCGCCGGCGACAGCATGCTCGGTGCCATCGTGCTGGCGCTGGCCGAAGGGCGCAGCTTGGACGAGGCCGTGCGCTACGGTATCGCCGCCGGAGCCGCCACCGTGATGCGCCCCGGTACCGAGCTCTGCCACCGCGAGGATGTGCAGCGACTGCTGCAGCTCGGTGATGGTAGCGGTTGATCTAGTCGATCCGGTTCACCCGCGGGAATTTGGCGGCAAATGCCTCAGGCATAGCGACAACGCGGCTCTGCACGTAGTCGTAGAAGACGAAGCCGGACTTGGCCATGGCGATCAGCGTGCCGTCCGCCGGCCGGGTGATACGAAAGGTGATATCGCCGCCGTACTTGTTGAAATCCATGACGCCGACTTCGAACAGTAGGGCGTCCCGTGCATGGGCCTCGGCTTTATAGGTGGTGGCCAGGTCGGTGACGATGATGCCGCCGCCATCCTTGCTGGTCTCGGCGATGCCATAGGCGAACAGGAAGCGCGCACGAGCCTCGGAAATCATCGAGATCATCGAGTCGTTGGCGAGGTGGTTGCCGGCGTTGATATCGGTGATGCGAACAGTCAGCTGGGTGCTGAAGCAAAACTGGTCTTCGGGAAACTGCAGGGTCAGGCGGGCCATGGTGCTCTCGTTGCTTGTGTTTGGCGCTGGTTGGCAGCGCGACGTGCGGAGGCGGATTGTACGCCTCTGCACGTCAGCACCAAGCTTGATCCGGCCTGTTGATATCGCGTGCGCGGTGTCAGGCGATGCTATGGCGAATGCCTTGCAGGCGCTCATCGATGATCGGGGTGATCAGCGCGTAGCATTCGGCTGGCGCCAGGCTGACCCGCGGTGCGTCGATCAGGTTGCACTCCAGGTGTTCGATGAGGTTGCGCAGGCTGTCGCCACAAATCGGGTCGGTGAGGCGCAGGCAGAGATAGCGCATCTGGATCTGCATATCCAAAGGGCACTTTTCGAAGTTGGCTGCACGCACTGCCAGGCCGCGCAAACGTCCGAGGTCTTCCAGTGCGCGACAGGCCTCGCACATGCCGGATACCTGCGGATTGCCCTGGAAGACAAGGCGCAGCTCAAGCACATGAATGCTTTCGAGGAGTTGCTCGATCAGGATGCAGTGCGGCTCGAAATCCGCCGGATTCCGGCGGATCTGCTGCCACAGGGCGCGCATCGCCGGACGGTTTTCCTCACCTTTCCACTCCTGCCAGAGCCGATCAATATGGCTCGCAACCTCCAACCGCTGCGCGGCGGCTGCGGCATCAGGTTGACCACCCAGGCCACGGTGTTTCTGCACGAATTGAAGGACTTCCAGCGAATGCTGCAGCGCCTGTACATCGGTTGCGCTGAGGCGCTTGCGATGCCGCTCGGCTGCAATGCGACTGAGATGGTTGCCGAGCAGCACCAGGCCGGCGGCCAGGATCAGGGCGATCGATACTTCCATGGTCAGGCTTCCGTACGGCTGAGACGAGTGAGGTAGAGCGTCAGGCTGTGCAGCTCTTCGGCCTGGGTGCGTTGGCGCTCGACGCCGGTCTCGACCTGATCGAGCTGGTCGCGCAACAGGCGGTTGCCCTGTCGCTGTTCTTCGAGGGCGGTTTGCAGGTGATCGAGTTCGGCCAGGCTCAGCTGGCTGCGCCGCGCCAACTGATCGAGTTCGGCGGCTAAGGCACTGCTTAGCTCGCCGCTTTGCTCGAGCAATTGCTGGTGCTGGACGACCTCGGCCTCGACGCGACGAACTGCGTTGCCGGTCGTGGCGACCACGCTGGTGATGTCCTGGGCGGCGCAGTCGCTGGTCAGCGCCAGCTGGCGGACCTCGTCGGCCACCACCGCGAAACCGCGACCGTGCTCGCCGGCTCGCGCCGCTTCGATGGACGCATTCAGGGCGAGCAACTGGGTCTGTTTGGCGACGTTCTGGATGCTCAGGGCGGCTTTGCCGACGGCAGCCGTGTCCTGCAACAGTTGGCCGACCGCATCCGAGGTGCGCTGCATGCTCTGGCGTACCTCGGTCATGCGGGTGCTGACCGACATCGCGTTGTCGCGGCCGGCCTGGCTTTGCCGGTGGGTGTCGGCAAAGGCTTGCATGGCTTGCTGGCCCAGCGTGCTGACCTGCTCCAGGTTGTGGCTCAGCGCCTTGCTGGCTTCGGTCATCGCCAGCACTCGCTCGCCCTGGCCGATGCTGCTGTGCTCGGCGGTTGCGGCCATGCGCTCGAGGGCATCGCTGGCGAACTGCACTTCACTTCGTAAACGCTCGCTGCGCAGCGATTGAGCGCCAAAGGCGGCGACCAGATCCTCACGAGGCTCGTTGAGCCCCTGCTGCTGGCCGAGCACGGCCAGCAAATGCTCACTGTGGCGCTGATGCTCGCGGCGTTTGCGCTGTTGGGCCAGTTGCAGACCTGCGGCGATACAGGCGAGGGCCAGCGACAGCAGTTGCTGCTGCCACAGCCCAGCCATACAGGCCATCGCCCAGGCGGCGAGCAATAGCCAATCCATGTACGACTGCAGGGCCGCGGTGGTGGCTTGCGATACGGCCTGCGTTGGGCGCGTGGCGTTCAAGGCTCTGTCCATGCTTGTGATCCTTTCTCAATTAGCATCCTGGTGACTTGTCAGGCCGCAGGCCGCTGCTGGCGCTGGTAGAGGAACTCCAGGACCTGCGCTCGGTAGGCGTGGTACTGGGCGTCGTGGGCCAGGGTCATGCGGTCGCGAGGATGCTTGAGCTCGACGCGCAGAATCTCACCGATGGTTGCAGAGGGGCCGTTGGTCATCATCACGATGCGGTCCGAGAGCAACACGGCCTCGTCAACGTCATGGGTGATCATGATCACGGTGTTGCCAAGGTCGGCGTGGATCTCCATCAGCGAGTCCTGCAGATGCGCACGGGTCAGCGCATCGAGCGCGCCGAAGGGCTCGTCCATCAGCAACACCTTGGGTTGCATGGCCAGCGCGCGGGCGATACCTATGCGCTGTTTCATCCCGCCGGAGATTTCGCTGGGACGTTTGTCGCGGGCATGGGTCATGTGCACCAGCTCGAGGTTGTGCTCGATCCAGTCACGCATCTCCCGTTTGCTCTTCTGGCCTTTGAAGACTTCCCGCACCGCCAGTTCGACGTTCTCGTAGCAGGAAAGCCAGGGCAGCAGGCTGTGGTTCTGGAACACCACGGCACGCTCCGGGCCGGGCTCGTTGACCTCACGGCCGTCGAGGATCACGCCGCCAGTGGTGGCCTGATAGAGGCCGGCGACGATGTTGAGCACCGTCGACTTGCCGCAGCCAGAGTGGCCGATCAGAGAGACGAATTCGCCCTTGGCGATGCGCAAGTTGACGTTCTGTAGCGCGCAGTAGAGCCCCTTGTCAGTGGGAAAGCTGATTCCGACGCCGGTGAGTTCGAGATGGGCATTGTTCATGTGATTTCCTCAGCGCAGGTCTGCGTTCTTGTCCCAGCTCACGCGGCGCTGGAGCATCAGCATGATGCGATCCAGGGCGAAGCCGATCAGGCCGATGACGATCACCGCGACCATGATCCGGCCGAGCGAGTTGGAGCTGCCGTTCTGGAACTCGTCCCAGATGAATTTGCCGAGGCCGGGGTTCTGCGCCAGCATTTCCGCGGCGATCAGCACCATCCAGCCGGTCGCAAGCGACAGGCGCAGGCCGGTGAAGATCATCGGAATGGCAGCGGGCAGCACGATGCGGTGCACATGACTGAGCGGCGACAGGCGCAGCACGCGGCTGACGTTCTGCAAATCCTTGTCGAGGTTGGCCACGCCCACCGTGGTGTTGATCACCGTCGGCCACAGGCAGCACAGCGCTACGGTCAGCGCCGAGGTGACGAAGGATTTCGCCATCAGCGGGTCGTCACTGACGT
>Ga0208814_1001327_pt1 | contig 11762 bp, 8 predicted proteins | sample MalvirAntarct_55_FD_184253 | JGI IMG/M metagenome (GOLD analysis project Ga0208814, IMG submission 184253) | Marine viral communities from the Global Malaspina Expedition - Malaspina viral metaG Antarct_55 (SPAdes) (version 2) | ecosystem: Environmental > Aquatic > Marine > Oceanic | place: South...
AAAACATTTTTTTTTTAAGTGGCTACTCACACATAGTTTTAACACAGGCGATGGCTTGTACATTTTTTATATTTATCATTATTTTTTTTTTTAAAATTTTTTATATTTTGAGGGTGAGGGTGTATCCGAAGGATACTTCACTGATCTATGATCAGAAGTTCTTTATCTACTTGTCGTATTTTTTTATTTTTTATTATTTTTATCACCACAATATATTATCAGCATAATACGATGGTGTATTTTTTTTATGACGTGTTTTTTCATGTCGTAATTTGTAAAGTCGTCTACGCTCCTCGTCCCTGTGCGTATTGAAGTCTTCATAGGCTAGATCACCAATAGTTGCAACCTTATTCCCGTTTTTATAGACATCTAATTTTTTACCTTTTGTTTCTGAAACCCGCACGCTGACACCTATTTTTTTAGCCTTCGACCGCGCTTTTGACAAATTGGTTTGCATATTTTTTTTATATCATTATTTTTTTTTATAAATTTTAAGTGAGGGTGTATCCGAAGGATACTTCACTGATCTATGATCAGAAGTTCTTATTTTACTTGTCGAATTTTTTTCATTATTTTTTATTATTTTTATTAACCACCATGTAACACAGCCCTGATCTCACCGGTTGTGGCGTTGTATGCCAAATAATGGTCAAAATTTACATCGCTAGGACGCTTAATCGTTCCCAAATCGGAATTGCTACCGATTGCGATGGGTTTGATAACTAGACCACTACCAACAGCTACGACGTTAGCGCCAGTGCCGTTAATACATATGGCCTGATCGGTGCCGTTGGTGGAATTTGCGAAGGCACCGATTATAACGTTGTCCTCACCAACCCCAGAGAGGCCTGCAGACGCTCCGATGACGACTGCGTTCTCTTCGACATTACCGTTTAAAGCGGTCCCATCACCGATAACGATCGACTTGCTAGCGAGTTCGCCGTAAGGGTCTCCACTGTTGTAGCGACCGCCTATACCAATAGAACCCACTCCCTGCGCCTGGGAACCAGCACCAATCGCGACAGACGAGATGCCACTAGCTGTTGTATTTACACCAATAGCCTGCGAATAATCACCCGCAGAACTGCTATTATATCCGACAGCAATCGATTGGATCCCAGCCGCGGCTATGTTGCTACTGTCACCGATGGACACCGCTTTTGACTGAACGCTAGACGATGTACCAGCCCCAGCGTTAAATCCGACGCTCACACTCCCTTCGCCTGCCGGATTTGTCGTTGCAGCAAGAGCACCGATCGCCACAGCGTTGTTAGAAATACCGTTATAAGCTGCGGCACCACCAACCATGACACTTAAAGCCCCGCGTTTTGATGACGAATTCGCCACCCCGTTGCAACTTGTACCAATTGCAATACTTCCATACCCGATCCCTTCGTCGCTAGTTCCATTTTGAAACCCCGAATTTTGCTCTTTCGAACCAATACTGATACTTTTGCTTTGAACATCCTGTGAAACTCCTACACCGTTTCCGATGGCTATGAAGTCATCACCCCTGAGGGTGCCAGTAGCTGTATTCGAAGCCGTGTCTTCGCCGATGCATATAGAATTGGTCGCTGTACTATTTTCCAGAACATTGGTACCAAACCCCAAATTACCACCAAACGTAACAACGTCAGACAGTTTGTTTAAAGCCATAGCGTCGAACGAAAATCCGACACTCGTTTTAGTAAGGACATCGTTAACCACACTACCTGCAAAGCTTATGTCACCCAGTCGAGTCAGCTCGTTTCGAGGATTTAGTTTTTCAGAAAAAGGAGTCTTCATTTTTTAACTAGAGTCAACATTTTCTTCAGGTGAGATCACAGATAAAGTTGCTTGTTGGTCATCCAAGGCGTTAGAAAATTGTTGAACCGTATTATCGTCAGACACATCAGAATTTTCGTTCACAACACTCTCACCTTCAGCCAAAGCACCGTTTGCGAGATTCGTGTTCAACCCTAAGTGTTGTAACACATTCGCGTCATAGCCAACCCACCGTGTATTATCCTGATTATAAAGAGCTTCATAGTGACTCGATTGTGTTGTATTCAAATCCTGAACCATAGAACCACGAACCAGCGTAGTATCTGGGTTGGACACGGATAGAAAACTGATTCCGCGACCCTCAGACTGGGCAAGCTCAACCTTACCAATAACAGTAGCCACAGCCGCATCACGTGAATTCGCTGCCCCCTCACGATCATACTGCCGCATGTATGAGAATAACACATCGTCGATCGCTGTGTTTCCTATAGATAATCCTTCCTCTCTTATAGAGTTAAGTTGAGAAAGAAGACCGTCGTACTGATCTGTTTCGAATCGTGTAGATCTAAAGAGCTGGCCGCTCTCTGGGTGATATCCCTCGCTGTTCGTCAGGTTATAATCGTAAACGCCTAATTCTTGCATCAATGTGGCTGATTGGGACAACTGTTGGTTTTCTTGTGATGTGAGTCCTTCTACGGGTGCAATCGTATTGAACGCAAACCAGTTAGGCAATTCTTCCTGAAAACTGCTGATGTTTCTGTAGATTGTGGTTTGTGCCTGCCACGCAGCGTTTACGCTAAAGAAGTACGGAGAAGTTATCGCCAAAGTGGCGTCAATATTTGACGGAAGCTCCACAAGTTGTTTGTTGTCTGCGCTTAGATTATTGACAATACTGGGATCTTGTTTGATTGCGTTGAGTTGTTGTAACAAGTAACCATAGGCCGGATCTTCGCTGGGCACATTACTGATAAGATTTGCAAAAGAATCGACTGTAGCATTCGCCACCGTTTGATTGTATGTGTTTTCCATGGAAACCTGAGCCGCTGCGAAAAACGGGTTGTTTGTTGTCATTTGGTTCCAGGTGTCATTATGTGTAGTCATAAAGTGAGCGTCCGATGCCATGTCGCCGTTTAGGCCCATACGTTCCAGTGTTTGCTCATCCATGCCCCAAAACACGTAGGGATCTTGTTCGTAGGCAGCTAAGAAATCGGCGGTGTCAGATTCGTTGTAGCCTGTTTGCACGCTATAAACCCCATCATCGATTCCGATGTTCACGGATCTGCCATTATCCACGTTGTTCATTATCGTATTTCCATACATCGTCGCGACCTGTGCTGCAGTTTCTGGCGAATCCCCGTTGTTTATTGATTCGTTGTAGCGTGACTGCAGAGCTCCATAAAATAGGCCAAAACTGGCTTTGAAGTTGTTTGGTGCAGCCTGGCCACCTAGCTCGTGGTTCAACACAGTAGGTAGTGCTGAGACTAACCCCCAAGCAGGGAACATTGCAACAACCTCCAGGAAACTCCAACTGTGTTCCGTGTGAAAGGTGGTCATGTCGCCGCTGTTGTACAACTGATCCGCACTCAATCCATTTTGAAGAGCATTCGTTATAGCGTCGTTATGACCGTCCGAAGTATAAAATTGGAAGTATTGTTGAAAACTGGTCGAATCTTGTCCGTCATAAGAATCGTGGCCTCGATCGCGCATTGAACTGTTATGTGGCACGCCGTCGGGTAATGGGGCGATCATATTGTCTTGCGTGTTTGTAGAAAACGAATATGAATATGAATCCGGCATTGACTTAAACGCGTTTATTAGTGTTTCTGTTATACTCCACGCAGCCAAACCAGTAGCCGCGACCGCCCCCAATGGCCCAGCCGCACGCGCCAACCCTCCAACAAGCATGCGGGTCGCAAAAGAGAGCATACGAACGGGTGCGGTGAGAATTTGACCACCAGGAACCGCCTCTACAGCATTCAAGGCAAGTACCGCGCCACGACTAGCCGCGAGTCGTGCTTTGTACAGGGCATTCAAGGAACCTCTAGCAACTGTGTTCAAGACAGCGCTACCGGCGGAATCAGCTGCGTTTTTCATAGTGAGCAGGGCTCTTACACCTGCACTCATCGATCTAGCGGTAGATCCTATGTTGCTACCAGCCAGGTTTGCTGCCGACAATGTGAAATCTCGAAATCCGCGACTCATTTGTGAGGTCACGCTTGTACCTTGCACCGACTGTAATCGGGCCGTTGTTTGTATTTCCGTGGTTATGCGTGATTGCGCCAAAGTTAATTCGGGGTTTTCCAACGCAGTTCTACTCATCGAAGAGCGCGACAAGTCAACACTTTGTTGTACTGAAGTCATATGATCGGATACTGTATTAGCCTCAGTGAGCCAACCACTACGAGCTGCGTCACGAGCGGCTAACTTGGTCGCCTGTTCCGTCAGCTGTTGTTTCTGTATACGAAAGAGATCAAGCTTTGCACTGTCTTCCAACTGAAAGAACGAATCGCTGTTTATTGCATCAACCGTACCTTGCAGATTTGCGCGAGCTGTAAGGTAGGCGTCATTTGCAGTCGTATACGCAGTCCTAAGAGTTGACAGCTGCGTTGATCGGAAGGACGCCGCCTCATCAAGCGTATTTGTCGACCACGTATCGATTTTGCTTGTTATATTTGTATTCTGAGTAGTTTGCACTAATTTTGCAGCTTCTAAAACATCGCCGGTGGGCTCTAATAGACTAGCCGGGTTTTCACCGTTCTGTTCAAGAATACTGAATGAATTGGAAGCGTTATAAGATCTAACTGAATCTGTTAAACTCGTTAGTTTTGTTTGGTATTTTAGAACAGCAGTGTCATAGGCTTGCGAGGCCGTTTGCGCGGCTGCAAGGTCCGCTTCCACGCTCTCGGCCAACACGACGTCGCTCACGTTTACTTTTTGAATCGCGGCTTCAAGACTGTCCGACGCTGCGTTCATTTCACTTTCCAGCGTAGCTAATTCCCCTTCCGCGGTATCTATCGCGCTGCGCATCCCGTCGAGTGAAGTCTGAGCAGCTGCGTTCGTAGTTGCTATTAACTCGTCCGCAATTGCGCTTGATCGGATTGAATCTAACATGCCTATCGTCTCGTCCAGGCCAGATATCGACTCTTCAATACTAACGATGCTGTCGCTGTATTGCGAGGATAAAAACAGGTTGGTATCTTGCACCGTTGTCGCGGTGTATGCTTCAGAGGACGGTAGCAGAGATTGGCGGAGGGTCGTTTGCTCAAGCATGACCGTGTCTTGTGAAGCCACAGCTGTAAGATACGCGGCGTTGAGTGACCTCGCCGATGTCAGCTCGGTTGTGAGTCGGGAGGCTACAGTTCTGATTTGTGAATGTAGGTCGGTCAACTGACCATCACTTAACGATGTGTCTTCGAGTTTAGTCATCAGGTCGGAGCCCTCACTCTGGGTTGCATAAACCTTTGACATCTGATCTTGAAACAACTTGTAAGATGCATCGGTGGTGGTTTGGGCGGCTGTCACTGGGGCGTCGATAAAAGACTCCTCCACCTCGAGCCACGATCGTAGAGCCTGCGTCATGTCACCGCCGTTACGCATAACGTTCAACTTAACAGATTCTGGTACTACGACGTCTTTTCCAAGTGCGTTGAAAGCTTCGGAGTACAACATCTCCGCTGCCGCAACCCGTGTCGCTTCCGCGGATGTGCTTAACCCGCTGTAATAATCCACAAGTCCGTCGATGTTTTCCACGCTGTAATTCATGTCTGTGAGACTCGTCCTCATCGTTCTAGCCGTGTTTAGATCTATTAATTCCTGTTGTGTGGCTGCCACTTGCGTCGAATTCGACGAGTTAAAACTCTGTATAGCATCCGTGTAAGACCTCGTCGCTGCAAAGTATGCGTCCTGTGAAGCTGTGGCGGTCTCAGTTAACGATTCCAGCTCAGACGCTATGTTGCGAACGGTTCGAGCTGCTGCGGATCGACCTGCGCTGTCTTGCGCGTTACGCAGGTTTCGCAAAGCAGTTGCACCGTCGGTGTTTACCGCAGTTGCGTCAACCATGTCTGATTGAAATTTCGAAAACGCGTCTTGGAGGGCGGTCCGCGCAGCTGTGACTCGTGCAGTCGCCGCTTGCGTTGCCGCTTCTGCCGCCGCCGCTTCCGCCGCCGCTTCCGCCGCCGCCGCTTCCGCCGCTGCTGCTTCTGCCGCCGCCGCTTCTTCCGCCGACGCCGCTTGTGTCGCTGCTTCTGCTCGCGCTGCTTCTGCTTCCGCTTCTGCTTCCGCTTGCGCTTGCGCTGTCGCTTCCGCTTCCGCCGCTGCGGTGTCCTCAACGCCTTCAATGGGAGCTTCGTCTCCTTGTGGGAAAGTCTCGTCCACTGCTTCTTGAAATTCAGCAGCCTCATCTGCGTCAACGGGTGGGGGTGGGTCAGTCGTAGATGTTACTGCCGGATCCTCAGAGGAAACAAGAGTACGGGCTGTTCTGCTTGTAACCTGATTCGTACGCGCCCGTTGTTGCCTCAGTCGTTCCAGCTCACGTTCTGTTTCTCGAAATTGAGACGCCTCAACATAGTCGGTATCCGCGTCAGAGATGCCGATGCGAGCTCTGCCTCTATTCATGATATAACGCTGGTACGGGCGATCTGCGTATCTACTGTAACGAATGTTTTCATATTGTGAACCTAATCGAACCGGTTGAGCTTTTTTATAATAAGACGGATACGTAAGTGGTCTTGATGTGGCGTGTGCAAAATTGGCTTTTCCTAAAGCTTGCTTTATTTCGCTTATCGTTAGTCCTTGCTTCTTTAAATAAGCGAGTGCCGCCTTTGCTTCTAAGTGGCTCATCGTTTGCATCGTGTAGGAAAACTCTTGTTCATCAGAATCGTCTTCAGGCTTGTCTTTGGGACTTTGAGGTTTTGCTGAAATGGAAAAATCTTCAAAATTTGGTTCATCGTCGAATACGCTGTTTATAATTCGTATGCGGCAATCGTCTTCCCACGGGCGTTCTTTGCAAATCAGATCCCTCATTATTTCTTTTTGAAATTTGACGAGGTCTTCCATTATTTTTTACTTAAATAGAAAACAAAAAAAAAATCACAAGTAGATTAAGAACTTCTGATCATAGATCAGTGAAGTATCCTTCGGATACACCCTCACCTTGAAATTTATAAAATGATAAAATAGATAGAAAAATACACAAGTAGATTAAGAACCCTCACCTTGAAATTTATAAAATGATGAAATAAAAAAATAGATAGAAAAATACACAAGTAGATTAAGAACCCTCACCTTGAAATTTATAAAAAAAATAGATAGAAAAAATAGATAGAAAAAATATTAATTATAATTAGTTCGTGGTATAGGCAACGAGGACAAAATAGGGAATTGCGTCATAATACCCACTCTCTGACCTCGGAAATTGCCCACTGGTACTTGCATACCGTTCGTGGAAGGCACGGGCGGTCGACGAAGAACTTGTATTCTGGCTCCAGGAGCCGCTTGGCATGGGAGGACACCCCTAACTGCTGCTATGTTTGACACGAGGCCACCTGCTGGGTATGGGGGTGGAGTTAAGACGCCATGCTTGTAGAGAGGCACTTTTTCGTTCAAGAATCGTGTACCTTGTGTCCCCATTCCAAAAGGCGGTCTTACCTGTACAAAGTCAGCTGATATTTGGGGGTTTCTCATTCCGTTTGTTTGTGTTGTTTGCATTTTTTTTTTTTATGTTTTTTTAAATAAGCAATATTTTTTTTTTTATGGGACTACGGCCACGGCTCTCCCTGGCATAATTCTGAGGGTTGGGCTGGTCTCCAGGGCAATAAACGCGTCGTAATTGTTCGGCGTGCCGTTTAACGACCTTACCAATCCTTGTAAGCTCGAGCTCCTCGTATCTAAACCAGTTTGTGTTCTGCCGGCGTGGGAGCAAGGTAAATCAAGACGTAGACACGTTACGAAACTCGACGTCAGATACTCAGCTGGAGTTAAATCGTCGCGTATATACGTCCCATAGGGTAGTTGGTTTTTAGTGAATGAAAGCAACTCACTTCCGAACACAGGCGTTTGCGGTATTTGACTACCGTTCAGGGTCCACTGCAGGTTGAAATCAGGACCAGGTACCCGGAAACACTGCTGTGCGGTTGTATAACGCTCCATTGTGCCTCCGTGACGTGTGATCATTCTGGCACACGGGGAGTAGCCTACGATCGGAATGGGAGGTCCTTGTGGCGCGTGAGGGTACTGACGCCCAGTTGCGGTCCCGCCTGTGACGCTTGTTGCGTTGTATCGATAACCCACCCATACACGATCGAGACTTTGGGAAGCCACCTGAAATCGTGAAGTACCCGATGCGGTGCCTTCTGAAAAACACTGATACGATTTGAAGGGCGCCTCGATAAAGCCAGCGGTGGCTAATTGCTGATTTACAATGTTTTCAAAAGTGGTGTCAGCCATGCTGATACATTCAATTGTCGCGTGGATGCGATTGACCGTATACGTCGCGTTAGCGGCCACAGCCGCAGTGAAACCACTCCCCTCTGCCTCAAAAAGCGACTCAGGGTTGTCGACCGTTGTAGACGTTGTTAATACTGAGTTTTCGTTCCAGTACAAGACCACGTTGCAGTCCGGGATTAATCCCATGTCGAATAATTTTGGCGACGCACTTCCGAGAAAGGTGTTCGTGAAGTCATCAATACAGTAAGACGACTCCTGTGTGCCTATAAAAGCACTAGCCGACGGCTGTGGTTGTGGATTCACTCCCGTGATTGCAAGGCCGTTATATTCATCGGTGTCGTGAACGAGGTACGGATTACCAGTGGCCTTGTTGTCTTTAGTTCCACACAACGCAGCCTTTGCCGCTAACAGGGTTGAATATAAATTCGTGCCTTCTGACAACGTAACACCGCCGCAGACAATCTCTACGCGTCGTAAAAGCGATGAAATGCCTGGCGGCAGACGTGCTGTAGTCCCAGTCACCGCGCACTGAAAGAAAACTTTGAAACTAGGAAGATTAACGATTGTATTACTCGGCAGCGGGAAAACCGTGACATCGCCAGCTACAATGTTACTAGATTTTGACGAGGTCGTTAATTTCATGGTTGTCGTTGAAAATCCAGCAAGAGACTTGCTATAAAACGAGAGACACTCCTCAATGCTGTCGGGCCTCATGTTTTTTTAGAAGTAGCGTAATAAAAAAAAACTGCCTGTATATATATTTTTTTTTTTTACAGGTTTGCTACTTTTGTGAATGCTGAGTTAATGCGACTTGCATTGCCAAAATTTTGAACGTTCCATGGCATCGAAAATCGTGGCGGTGGTTGATGTTCAAGATCACGATGTGGTATGTTTGAAACTACCTTTGCACGTTCTACAATCTCAACCGAGAACGCAATCTGAAACGACAAGTTGAAGTCCTGAGGTGTGGTAGACGAAGGATTGTCAATCGACGGCGTCATGCCATCTTTATTGGTTAAGAACAATTCTATGCTTGGTATCGATCTCTGCGCAATGGACTGGACCCATTGAGCACCGCCACTGTTCTCATAGTAAATAACTCCTGAATTTAGCGGAAAACAGCCCCATATGTTGCTGCTTGAAACCTCAGACGACTTCTGCACACCTAATCTCTGATTGTAATTGTCGGTTGCATACGAGGACGAGGTCAGATTCGTTCTCAAGAATAGTAAATTGTTTACTTGAAGCTGCATGCGTAACACAGTCGAGACTTTAACTGTTATTTTGTACAAAACACCACCCAAACTGGTAACAGTTACCGCCATGTTTAGAAGCTGCTTTGATGTGTCAGTTGCCGTAGATCCAAGTATGGCGTTCGCCTCATACGAAGCGTTGGACGATAGCTCGGCGGATGAGAGTTTTGATTTGCGTCCACCCAGTAGCAGATATATGTCAGATCCTTGTGCAGATGTTAGAGCGAAACTCGTATTCAACGCCGTGTTGTTGAATGACGGTGCAGTGACACCACTACCGGCTGCTCCGTAGAACTGTGGTGCGGTCTGTGTGAGTGTGAATGTTCCTAGTAAACATGATGTGCCGTTCTGCCTGAATTCACCTAGGTTACTATAACCTAAAGGCGGGTTACCAGCCGCCCCTGGAAAACTCCCAGAAACAATAGAGGGGGTCGCTTCACCATAACCTCGTAGATCTGTATACGCCAATGTCCAAACAGAAGGTGGAAATGCTACTTGCCATTGAGTCGCTACCATTTGAGTAGTGTCGATCATTAGCGATGTGAAATCTTTATATTCTGGCATTGTTAGATAGGAGTGTGAGAATACGGCGGATGGTGTCGCGCCGTCAGTCGATTTGGGTACTGTATCCTCACCCAAATATAGGTAACTGCGCTGGTCGAACGATAGGTGATTATCAAAGGTGTTGGGGACTGTAAGTGACTGTAACGTTAGTTTTATGTACTGGTTATCGCTGCAGCTTATGTTTAGGTTGTCTAGCGGTATTTGCAGACGTCCGCCACTATACTGGGTGTTCGATTCCAGGTCGTTGTCTCTGTCTTCACTATTAGCAAACAGGTTGATTCTGCGAATTGTGAATTCGGGTTGATTTTGGTTCATTTGTTTTTTACTTGTGTTCTTTTTTTTTATCCTGGGTTATCATCTCGATTCGTTCTTCGTCGCTTTTGCTCATAACCCAGTCCCACAACCACTGACTCCAAATTTCGGGAATTTTGGAATGCTCGTTTTTATTCCTCAGTATAAAATCTTCGCGGTCTTGGATTTGTTTTTCTGTATAATTGTGTGGGTTTGATGGTTTAAAACGCTCAAAATTCTCAAGTCCCTCCATTTTTTTTATCTCAATATTTTTTTTCTTGTGTGCTGTCGGGGGGTGGTGGCGCTTTCGCTGGTTGAATCAACTGAGGTCCTGCCTGTCCGCGGGGTTGAACGGGAACGCGTTCTAAAGATGACGGGCCGGCTTCTGCGCTTTGTTTTTTGACGCTGAACATGCTTGAAATTCTAGACTGCCGTAATATCGGTTGGTTGGTTTCTCTAATGGTGGTTGCTAACATCTGCTGCTGTAACGGGCCAAAACTGCTAGTCAAGGATAGGTTTGGTTGTGATGCTGTCGTGCTCATGTCGGAGTCCGATAGGCCGCTCACACTCGTACTCATATCAGATATCGATAGACCACTCACACTCGAGCTCCTGTTTGAAATCCCGGAGTACGATAGGCCGCTCACACTCGTACTCATATCAGATATCGATAGACCACTCACACTCGAGCTCCTGTTTGAAATCCCGGAGTACGATGCCGGAGCTGATCGTCTGGATGCTAGACTTATGGTTGTGTCGTCGTCTATTTCAGTTGTTATTCCTGAGACGATCGACGCTCCAGCGGCGGTTAAGCCGGGTACGCGAGTACGCGCATTCGACAGCGCGATCATTCGCGATGATGCGTTCTCTTGCACGAAAGTGTTTCGCCCGGGCATCTGGTAAAACATCTCTGGCGCTCTTGGTGTGGGATAAGGTCGATTTACAACTTGTATCATCTTTTGGATGTTTTTTACATGGAAATTCTGTGTGCTTGATCCTACCAGCAAAGGAGCTCCTTTAAGAACGTTATAACTTCCGGGTTTGTTCATGCTGGCTTTCATTTCTTGTTCAATTAATTTTTGGCTCAAAAGCTTGTTCATACCAGATTCTTGTGCTTTGTTCTTTGCAACATAGGCTGGTATTATCTGAAGAGGCGCTCTGTAGTCTTTTGGTTTTCTTGTTACAAAAACGCTAGATTTCTCAACCCCCATGACGTTTGTATATTGTGAAACAGGAATTGGTAACTCTGCATATACGCATTTGCTGATAATGCTGGCGTCTGATAGAACTCCAGATCTTTGCATTGCTTTGTTTTTTTTACATACACACAGAAAAATCTGCTGGATCAAGGAGTGTATCGAAATTCATACGAAATTTCATCTCCGGTTTCTTAGGAGCAAAATCGATAAACAAAAAACGATGCGGTACGCTCCAAACGTAGTCTGT